>Ga0307935_1000873_pt1 | contig 11969 bp, 9 predicted proteins | sample OrgLakmetageno92_FD_201827 | JGI IMG/M metagenome (GOLD analysis project Ga0307935, IMG submission 201827) | Saline water microbial communities from Organic Lake, Antarctica - #92 | ecosystem: Environmental > Aquatic > Non-marine Saline and Alkaline > Saline | place: Antarctica: Organic Lake...
GCATATGAAGAATCATTATTAGATTGTAATAATTCAGAAGGAGAGTTTTTAATATTAGAATAATTTTTTTTAACATGTAAATTTTTATCAGAATTATCAACAGAAATAACACGTGGTCTTTTATCGACAGGTAATTTACGATTACCATAAAGTTCAACATCACGAGCCCTTTGATATTCATTAATTTGTGCAGATGAGAATTTTTCATTAGTAGGAGATAATTTTTTTTTTTGTTGTTTAGAAGAATATAAATCCAAACAATTTTTCAAACTTTTTTTGTTCATCAAATCAAGATAATTTTGTAATTTAATATTGGAAGGTTTTTTATCTCCATATTTATTGAAAACTGATTTCATTTGAGCGACAAGGAGTTTTTTACATTTAGATTTATTTTCTCGAGATTTTTTAATAGGTAAATTATTGGCGAGTAATTCACACTGCCGAATAATATTTTTATCGGAAAAGAAAAACGTTTCCATATTTCTTATATTTATTTTAGAGGTTATAATAAAACAAGTTTAAACACAAATGCACAATGTTTAAAAGTTAAATATATAAAATAAATATATAATAAGTTATATAATATGGAATATACAAATAATACAGTTAATACATTTCCTAATGGAAATTATAATGGATATAATAACAATAATTTTAATGGATATAATAATGGATATAACAATAATAATTTTGATAGAAAAAACTTTCCATCAAATGTATATCCAATGAATATAAACGGAGGTAATAGTGGAAATCCATTCGAAAATTTCAATTCATTAACAACCAATCAACAGAAATTAATGAATTCATCAATGAATCATACAAAATTCAGTGATGCTTATAGAACTTCAAATGCATTAATAGAACCAGTAAATTATTCAAATCAAAATAAATTACTTCATAATAATATATCAGACAATGTGTTGGATGAACATGTAGTAGAATATCAAATAAGCATTGATAGTATAGATAGAGATATTTCAGCATATCCAAATCCATTTGATTTTAAAGTAAAATTCAATCCTCCATCAGGAAGTAATTTGAGAACAACATCTTTAAAAAATGGCGTTATGGTTAATACAACAGAATATATATCAGGTCCACCAAAACCTCATATAAATAGAGATTTTAAAAACGTAAAATATATTAAATTAGAAAATATAATATTACCTCAATATAGCAATATAACAGAAGTAGGAGGAGAATATATATTTGATCAGGATAATTATTTAGTTGATGATCGTTATGTTTCTCTTGTTATTCCCGAATTAAGTTGTAATAATGTATATTGCACATCAGATGGTAATGAAAGATATGATATAACATCTGGATTTGTAACACCTCCAAGACAATTTGCTCATATATTTCCAGATAAATTATTAGGCAATGTTTATTATACTGGAACACCATATAATGGATCAAAAATTTATAAAAATTCATCATTAGGAAATATCAATTCATTAAGTATTCAATTATACAACAGCAATGGTTCATTGTTAAGATTTAATAATTTATATTCAGCTAGTGAAATTAAGGCTTCAGAAGATACAAATGATCCTATTTTAAGAACTAATATAAGACATCCATTATATAAAGGATTGCAGGTTCATTTATCATTCATGATAGGAGTGGTAGAAAGTCAAATAAATACAAATACAAAATTTGAAATGTCATAAATTAATAGTTTATTTTATATTTATTGTTGTAAATAAATATAAAATAAGATAATAAAAATGAGTAAAATTAATCGATAAATTTTAATTATCAATATGTGGAATTGGAATGAGTTGATCAATAATATAAGTATCTTTATCAAGTTTTTCAGGTTGACCATCAATATTCATAGCAACTTTACCGATAGAATAATGTAATTCATGATCATAAATAACACCAGTTTTAGGATTATACCAATATTTTTCAGATTTAGAATATTTAACATCTTGAGAATCAGAATCATCATTAGTCATTTGAATAACAGCATTAATTTCACGGACTTTAACTTTAGTGACAATAGATTTAGTGCTATTTAAACCATTATCAATTTTCATATCATCATAAATATCATCTTTATATGCAGGTCCGATATATTTATTAAATAAAGAAGGTTCATCAAAATTAAAACATTTATATTCTTGTGCTAACATGTTATGATTTTTATTTAATACACAATCTACAGCGGCTTCTTTAATAGAATCTAAGAAAGATTGTATCAATCCATCTTTACTTCTTGCAAGATCTTCAATATATTGGTCAGTTGTCCATTTATCACTATTAGTTCTAACAGATTTGTATCTAAAAACATCAACATGTCTATCTTCAATAGGTAAATCTGCATGAGAACATAAACGAACAGCTCGACCTATCATTTGAGTAATACGAACTTCATTCCAATATGGTTCCATCATATGCGCTTGTCTAACATTTCTAAGAGATAAACCTTCAGAACCAGCAGGAGAAATTAACATAATTTTAATAAATTTACCATGTTTATTTTCTGTTTTATTAAATTGTTCCATTCCCAAATCTCTATCTCTTCTATCTTTAATAGCACCATGAAATTCAGTATAACCAGTTTGATCAGGTATTATTTTTTTTTTCTCCATAAAATTATAGAAACCAAAATATTTTAAATATAATTTAAAAATTTGTAATCCTTCCATAAAAACATAATTAGAATAAACAATAGTTGGTCCAGGTGAAAACATTATATTAAAAATTATATTAACCATTTTCATTGATGAAGTAGTCATTTTAAGATAAAGTTCTGATTTTTTTTTTTCATTTGAATTAAATTTTGCAAAATCTCCTTTATATTTTTCAATAAAAATATTTACATCATTCATTATTGTGTGATTTTTTGCTATATCAGATTTATCAGCATTATGAAAATATTCATCAACCTTAGTTATATACATTCCCATTGCTTGCATATATTTCGATACATTCATATATTTCTCTGTTCCTTTTTCAATTTTTAAACCTTCTTTTTCATCTTCTGCTCTACCTTCAATAATTTTTTCTGCTTCTCTTATGGTCATTCTAAATTTATTAGGTCTAGGTCTTCCTTCTCCATTAACATTTTGATCTATTTGAGGAAATATAAAATTACATGCTTGTCTTGTATAAGATTTATACATTTTTGATCCTGTTTTACCAGCCAATTTTGCTTGTGCTGCTATTTTTTCTTCTATTTCTTCAAATATATTATATATTTCAGTTTGATAATCACTCATCGGAACATCCACATATTGAATACTTTTAGTAGCAAAATAATCTGGTGTTGATCCATAATAATAAGATACTAAACCCATTATACGACGTTGAAATAAATTCTTATTTATTTTACTAATTGTTTTATATGATCCTCCAGATATAAATAATTCATTAAACTCATTTTCACTTCTTGGAAATATTCCTGGTCTTAATAAATTAAATAATAACCCTAATTCAAATGGATTATTTATTGCTGGTGTTGCTGATACTAATATCACTCTCGTATCTTGATTTTCTTTTTTATCTTGAATTATATAATCATACACAGCCAATGCTCTTTTACCTTGACCACTACTAATATTACTGTAAACATTTCTAATAAAATTATGAACCTCATCTATTATAAACATATTCTTTTTTGAATTATCAACATTCTTAATTGCATCAAAAAAATCTCTATCTGCAAATGGTGAATCATAATGTATAAATATTATATTTTTGAATCTAAATTCATATTCATCTTTTTTTAACCATGTTTTTAATTCTTTTAACCATGAACTTTTTAATGACGCTTTTATCATTAAAAATACGTTCCATCCTGGTGTATAATTATATAATGAATTATAAATATTTATTGCATTTGCTGTTTTTCCTGACCCTAAACCATGATATATTAATATATTTCTGTATGGACTCATATAATCTAAATATTGACTTGCAAATTCCTGATATTTTCTTAATTCGTGTGCCATTCTTTTTACTCCTCCTTTATCTTTTTTATTACATGGATCTTCTCCTGCTTTCCTTATAATCTCTGGTAATTTATAATCTTTAAAATTCGCTAAAACCCAAGAAGGAAATAATCTACCATGTATTTTTAAATCTATATATTTATTTTTTTTAGTATATTCTACTCGTGTTAGTATATTTTTATCCATCCTATATTATTTAACTTCTATAAATTTTTATATTAATAATAATATTAATTTTTTTTCACACTTCGTTTTATTTTTACATCCTTCATTTAATCTTATTCTCTTCATCACTTTCCTTTGATATTTTACATCTTGATATTTTATATTAGTATATCAATAATAATCTTTAATTTATATCTATTTACTTAATATATATAAATCTTTTAACCTTATATTTATAAATTATTCTTTTCTAATCTTTTTTTTAATTCAACATATTTATATTTATATTTCAAATATAAATATTTATTTCGTTCTAAATTTTTATTATATGATATTCTTCCACCATCTAATTTTAATAATTCATTATTTTCCATATCAATCTTCATATTATATAATTCATTTGAATTACTTTTCTTATAATAGTATATAGTATTATTTTTATTCATATAATACATTGAAAAATTATCTTTTGTAAATAATTTATTAACTGGTAATTCACTACACATCATTATTATTTGTATATTTTTATATTTTGTATTAGACAATTTAGTAATTATCGAAGGACATAATGTTACAGCACTATAACAATTCAATGATATTATAAATATTTCTTATAAATTCAAACTTAATAGAAAATTACAAATATCTTCACTGTTTATTTTATTAACAGAACCATATATATATGAATGTTGACCTTTTTTTAAATTATATATATAATCATTATGTTCTTCAACTCCAGCATCATCCAAACTATATTTATAACAATGACCTACCATAAATAATAATAATTTTTTCCCTTGCATTATTCTAATTGTGTCTTGATTATATTTATGTATATAATGATCTGAATTCAATTTCATATCTTTAGTAATAATATAAAATCTTACATTATTTATACCATTATTATAATTATTAAATAATGTATGTGAAGACCAGCCATTTACTACTTGTCCTTTATTAGATTCATTAATAAATCTACCTAATACAAAATCATTATAATCTTCTTCATTGTGTAATATTTCCAATGGTATACTTTGTGTTAATATTAAAATATTATCTTTTTGATGACTTTGATAATATTTATTTATTGTTAATAAAATATTATCATAAATATTATTATCATATTTGACTGGTATCTTAAATATATTTTGCCAATATTTTGTAATATCTAAACTATTATAAATTTGCTTATTTGTGTTTTGGTTTGTAGGATTATTAATTGTTGGAATATTATTATTTTGATTATTTAAAATTGTTGCAGATGTTTCATTGCTAATTGGTATTTTTATTTGTAAATTTAATATATTCCTGTTGAACCTTTTTTTTTTAATTTCTTTTGACATATATAATAATACATTTATATTATTATATTTAATATTTGTAATAAATAAATTATTCTAAATTATAATTTTTATTCTCAGCTTCTTCATCATCTATTATTAATATATCATCATATTCATCTACATCTGAAAATGAATCATAGGATTCTGTATCTGTTTCATCTTGTTCTTTTATTATTCCAAAATATATAAGAGCTTGTTTGGCAGCTTCTTGTTCACCAATTTTTTTAGAAGTTCCAGAACCAACACCAACAATTTTACCATCATCAGTAGGAGTAGTAATACATTTTACATAAACAGTAAAAATTTTTTTGTGTTCTGGTCCAGATATATCACAAGTTCCATATTTAGGATCTTGATATTTTTCTTTATGAAAATATTGTAATAAAACATCTTTAAAATTTGTTTCGGTATGTAATAATGATGCAAAATCAATTTCTTCTTCGATTAATCTTTTAAAAAAATTATGACATAATTCATATGATGCTTCAATTGACAATGCACCAATAAATGATTCAAATACATCTTCTAACATATGCATATTTTTTTCTCTTGTACCACTATTTTCCATATGTCTTGATATTAAAACATAACGATCCAAACCAATTACTTTTGCTAAATGAGCTAATGTTTCACTATTTTCTATTTTTGTTCTTAATTTAGTCATAAAACCTTCGTCTTCTGTTTCATATCTTTTAAATAAATAATCTCCTAAAATATGATGAAGAACAGCATCTCCTTTAAATTCTAAACGTTCATATGAATAATTTTGTAAAGGAATAACATTATTTTTTATATTTGATTCATCTATTTTATCCATTTCTTTACCAAATATATATTTAATAGTTTTATTATTTTTATAAAATGAAACATCACGAGATAAATATGAAACATGAGTCATAGCTCTTTGAAACATTTTAATATTTTTCACTTTAAAATTGATGTCATATTTTTTTAACATATTTTCAATGTATTTTGAAGTAATTAATATATTCTTCTCATTTAATATAAAAAGAGAAGGATCTGTATTTTCAAAATCAATATCCATGTATTTTATTTATCTATTTTAAATATCATATTTTTAAATATTTAATTTATCAATTTTTTTTTACCACCATTTAATGATCGTTGTTTTGTGTCCATTCCTTCTATATTATTAATTCTAATATTTTTCAAATTTTTTATAGGATTACCTGAACTATTTGCAAATTTATAATTACTAATTTCATCTCTTTTACCTTCCTCTGGTTTATATCTGAAAAATAAACTATCACCTCTTTTACCTTCTTTATATTTCTGATCTTTAACTAATCTATTTTCTCTCATAGGATCCATTGTTTCTCCTACACAATCTGGAATATATTCTTGGAATAAAGTTTCATCAAACATTGTTTTATTTTCTTTTTTAAAATGATAATTTCTTGCTTCAATTAAATGAGAAGTCATTATATTACAATAATTCATTCTTTCTTTATTATTATCAACTTTACCTTTTAAAGAAAATATCATTGAATTTAACAAAGTATATGCAAATGATCCTATATTAATTTTTTTTCCATTTTCATCATTTATTACTTGATTATCACGGAATATCAAAGGTTTTACTGTTTTAATTGGAACACAATGTCTTTTATAATTTATAACATATGCAATTGTATTTTTTTTATATTTTAAAACAAAACTATAACCAAGTAAATTCCAAAATGGATAATATTCAGTTATTGTTATGTCATGAAAAATATCATTATGATTTTTTTTAATAAATTTCAATAATTTTTCTCCATCTATTCTATAATTTAATGATACCATTTCATAAAAAGGTGTTCCTGATCTTTTAAATTTTTCTCCTATAATTTTATCTTTTTTAATACCACTTTCATTTATTAAATAATCATATGCATATTCTCCTATCATTATTATAGATTCATTATCTTTTGCAAATTCATATACACTATTTAATAAAAAATCTACATTTTTATCATTTGCTTTTATTTCTGGTAATTTTGAATTTGTTTTTTTAAATGGAAAATGTTTTTGCAATTTCATTATTCTTGATAATTGTTTTTCCCATCTAAATGAACTAAAATGAGGATCTGTTTGCATTCTATACATATCAATCATTACAAAAGATGATTGAACATAATAAAAACCATCTATTTCAACAAATGGTAATTTATGATATATATTTGCTGGAACATATGATATGTCACATACATCTACTTGATTTACAAATATTTTATATGTTTCTGTATGAGCTGCTTCTTGTCCTGTTACATTTTTATAACCTTTGTCATGTAATTCATTACAAATTTTTATTAAATCTAATATCGGTTCTGTTGAATAAAAATCTATATCTGGTATTATATCTTCTTTATAAAATGCATCTTTCTTATCTTTTTGTATTATTATTTTATTTTGTGCATATCCTCCATATATTTTTCTTTTGTTTTTAAATATTCTAATACATTATGATTAACCTCCATTTGTTCTTTTTTGGTAGGTTCATATATTTGTAATTTTGTTTCTTCAATTTTTTCAATAATTTCTCCAATTTTATTTTTCAAGACGTCTAAATCATTTTCATCATAAAGTTGCATTGCCATATATTTTTGTTATAAATAATATATATATATATAATATTTTAGAATTATGCTATATATAATATTATTCTTCATTAATTTTACTATTCAATTAATCAAAAAAAATTGATTTATTAAATATAATATAAATTAAATAAAGATATAATACAATAAATTATATAATATGTCTAAATCTAATAAAAATGTTTCCTTATTAGACTTTGAAAAATATTACAATTCTGATGTTACTAATGAAAAAATATTTGCTAGTCCTTTTATGGATATTGATTTTATTACAAATATTGGACAAGATATTGGACATGATATTATCATTAAATATTCTAATAATTTAAACCGTGCTGAAGTCTATTCTAAAATTATTAAACAATTATATAATATCGAAAAAGCAGTTGCATTAGAAGCTGGTATTTTCGAATTTGCTATTGTATATATTGTTTTGAATAATTTACAACATGAATATATATTATCTGTTTATCGAGAAAAATCAAATGATATTCTTCTGAATCTTGATGAAAATTCTATTCTGCAAAATAAAAAATTAAAATATAATATTCTTAACAATATTATTGACCCACAAGAAGTTCCTTTTATTGAAGCACAAAAAATTCACCCTGATAGATGGAGCACTCAAATCAAAAAAAAAGAACTTCGGGAATTTAAAAATAATAATATTACATATACTAATTTATATAAATGTCATAAATGCAAACAAAGAAAATGTTCTGTTATACAAATGCAAATTAGATCCGCTGATGAACCTATGACTAATATTATTACATGTGTTAATTGTCAAAATGTTTGGAAATGCTAACAATGTTACTATTTTTATTTATATCATATATCCAAATATATTTATTAATAATTTTAATTAATATATTTGATAAAAATTATTAAATAATAAAATAAATTTGTTTTTAAACTTTGTATATTATTGGATATTTTACTCATTTACTATATGGTTTCATAAATCTTTTTTTTTTACGTGTAAAATATTTTGATTTTCCTGGTTCTACATAAAATTTATTTAATTCATTAGCCTTAAATGCTTCGTAACCTGCATCTAATACCCATCGTTTCAATGGTTCAATATTTCCTAAATTATTTATTGTTCTTAAATTTTCAAAATTGACCATTCTATCACTTGTGTAATTATATTTATAATATTCCAATATATTTTGATAATTAGAATATTCATGTTCGGTCTTTGAATAATCGTCATCTGAGAAATTTTTACTTTTACCTGGTTTGAAAATTTCACTTTTATTAATATCCAATACTCCAAATTTATCATTTGATTTATTAGGAGACATAAACTTTTTATTATATTCAATCATATATTTTTTTTCAGTATCATTTAATATTATTCCAAAGCCTCTCATTCTGTATTTATTAATGATATCAATAGGATCTTTTGACCCTGCAAAATATTTATAATCTATATTTGTCATTGTCATTAAAGCTGTTATATTTGATGGTAGTAATTTTACAGTTTTACCATTATAATATCCTCGAACACATGGCAAATGGAATCTTGATACACATGAAAATGCTTCTGGATATTTTGTTTTAAATAGTTCTAAACTATGTTGCAAATAAGAACTTTTTATTTTAAACCTTAATCCTTCTGATATTTTCATTAACACTTCATTTTTATCTTCTGATACTTTTTCATCTAATATATCATTCATTTTAATAACAATGTCTATTCGTGAAATATATGAAATTGAATCTGTGAGATAGATATTTAAATTGTCTTGATCTGTGAAATTATAATAATATTTATATAATGGATTCTTTTTGATATTTGCCATATATGATTTCCTATTTTTTCTATTATTTAGTTGTTTATACATTATATATTCGCCATAAAAATGATTTTTTATTTCTTCAGATACTTCATTTGATATATTTTTATTTTTATTTATATTATCTAACAATTCATCTTTAATTTCATCAGACGTGCACATTTCAATATATTTTTTTGTAAAAATTATCATACTAGTTTTGACATCTTCTACTACTATATCACATTCTGTTAAATTATTATGTTTTATAATATTATTCTTTATTACTTGAACTAATTTTTGTGTTTCATCTATAAAATCAAACATATGCACTTTAGTGCACAATATATCTATGTCAGATGTTTGATAATATTCATTGAAAAATCTTGTCCATTTTTCTGTTTCAATATCTTTTGACTTATCTGATTGTTTTACATTTAATATATCAATCAATGGATTTCTTTTCATTGTGCATGCTGTCATGACACTTCCACTTATAGCAAAATTTTTCCATTTACCTGTTGAATCTTGTTCTATTCCATCAAATATATCTTTTTTACTGTCTCCACTTGCAAATATATTTAATTTCTTTTTAAAAGACGATAAAGTGCTTATCCCATATTCTGAATATTTTTCTATCCATCCCATTGTATGGCAATTTCTATTTGATTTCATTGTTGATTTATCTACCGGTAATATAAAATAGGGATTTATATGAGGATCTTCTGCACTAAATGGAAATAATGGTAGTTCACTTGCTGTTTCTATATCAAAAACAAATCTTGAATCTTCACTTATACGTGTTTTCATTATTGATTCTTCCATATATAATGTTAACCATGCATATCCTAATAAATATCTATATACTGGTAAATATTTACTTATTATTGGCTTCATTATTTTTAATATTTCTAAATTATTTATTACCAAATGACAATATTCTTTCGACAATAAAAAGGCATTAAATAAATCATACAATTCTCGTTCATTTTCTAATTTATTAAATATATCAGTCAATTGTTTCTTAGTTATATTTATGTCATAATTATTAATTTTATACCTTTTATAAGATCCATCTTGAATATTTCCTGATATATCTGTATATTTATCATTATTTTCATCGTTTATATTTTCCAAATAATTATTATTTTTTAATCGTGTCTCAAAAAATTTCGCCTTTTCATTATTCATTCTATTATTTTCACCTATTAATATTCCAGTTACCTTTCCATTTTCCTCTTTTATTCTAAAGTTCCTATTTTTATATAATTCTGTTATATTTATTTCACAATTCCAATTATTCGTCCAATAATTTATATCATTTACATTCCTTGATAATTGTGATATATTATTCGCAATTTTACACAGATTTTTATTTACTGAAAAATATTCATTATAAATTATAATTTTTATTAAATTTTCAATATCGTTCTCTCCTTTGTATACTAATAAATATTTTCTTACTTCATTTTCGTTTAATTCATTTAATAATATTAATAATTCATTCTCTTCATAATCTTCATTTTCTATTATTTTTTCTAAATATTTCTTTTCTACTATCATTGCACATCTTTTATGTAATTTATTTTTTAATATTTCCATTGATGATGATACTAATGTATAGCATTTTAAACAATCTTCTAAACATTTTATAGATATTGTCTTATCCAATATTTTGTCTGAATCTACTCTTGTTTCATTTCTTTTACACATTATGTATACTTTTTTATATTTACCATATAATTCTCTGTCATTAATATCATTTAATGGATTTTTTTTTATCCCAACATAAAATGGATTTGATATTAATTCATTTAAATCTATTAATTCATTTTCTTGAATTGTTGTTTCAATTCCGTAATCTAAATTGTTAGCCATTTTATATTTTATATACTAAATATTATTAGAAATATATCATCATGTATAATATAATTCAATTTTTTTTATATTTTATTTATAAAATATAAAAAGAAATTAGGTTGGAGACTTAGCTGAAAATTTATTTTCAACCTTGTTTGTTAAAACAAACTGGCGAAGCGGACTTCTTAGTTGCTTCTTAAGCTGAAAATTTATTTTCAACCTTGTTTGTTAAAACAAACTGGCCTTTTGGCTTGA
>Ga0307935_1000877_pt1 | contig 11956 bp, 9 predicted proteins | sample OrgLakmetageno92_FD_201827 | JGI IMG/M metagenome (GOLD analysis project Ga0307935, IMG submission 201827) | Saline water microbial communities from Organic Lake, Antarctica - #92 | ecosystem: Environmental > Aquatic > Non-marine Saline and Alkaline > Saline | place: Antarctica: Organic Lake...
GGAATTCAATAACTTTTGGGAATGGACTATTTGTCGCTGTTTCGAGATCTGCAGTAATAAATAAAATAATGACTTCGTCGGATGGAACAACATGGAACTTTATACAACCTCCCGAAGATAACAATTTGACTTCTATAGCTTATGGAGATGGTTTATTTGTAAGTGTCGCAAGAGATGGAATTAATAGAATAATGACATCTGGTATATTAACAAATTCAAATATAATATCTTTTAAAAATAATACCTTGTCGCTATCCAATCCTATTGAAGAAGAAAATCTAAACATAATGTCAAATGGTGATGTTTTTAATAAAAATGGAACTTATGGAGTGTTATCTGATATTAGATTAAAAGAAAATATAATACCAGCACAATCACAAATAGAAGATATTAAAAATTTAAACTTTGTTAATTATAATATGATTGGCGACAATAAAAATATGATTGGTTTAATTGCACAAGAAGTTGAAAAAATATGTCCATATTTAGTTGATAATAGTGCCAAATATAAAAAAGTTAAGGTATCTATATTATATATGAAATCAGCTAAAGCATTACAAGAATTAATAAATAAAGTTGAAATTTTAGAAAATGAAATAAAAGAATTAAAAAATAATGCTTAATTTTATCTTGACAATATTTCTAAAAAATATTTCTTTAATTAACCTTAATAATTTATTTTTATATTCTTGAATATTAAAAACAAAAATTGAGTCTTACAACCGATCCTTCTTTGTTTTTTATGTTTTAATTTCATAAACAAAACATAAAAAAAATTGAGTCTCCAACCTAATTTTCTTTTATCTAACAAATAAATTTGTTAGATAAAAAAAAATTGAAATAATAATTTTAAGTATATCTAAAATAATAAACAGATGAATAAATATATAAATAATATTATAATTTAAAAATGAATACAATACATAGTCCAAACATTGATCAAATATTAAAAGAAATTACAGATCTATTATTTAATAATTGTGATAATATATTATTATTATTAAATTCTACATATTTAAATGATAATGAAAAAAATTATATGCAAAGTTTGTTATATAATTATTTAAAAATTAAAATACAAAAACTGTCTGACCAAGAATTTAATGATTATATAGTTACAGTTCACGATTTCTTTCCGGAATTCATCAACATCGAACATTCAAATAGATTAAATAAAGGATTGAATTTATTGAATTTTTTAAAAAATCATAATATATTTTTAGTATGTTTTGACATATTATTTGTATTTATACAAGATGATATGAATATATTAATAAATATCATATTTAATCATCTCAACCAACTTATAATGAAATTTGATTTGACATTATTAAAAGAGATATCAGAAAAAATACAACACAATAATATGATAAGAAATAAAATATCAAAAGAAATTACAGACACACTATTCCAAAATAATGACAATATTTTATTATTGATGAATTCAACATATTTAAGATATTGCACTAAAAATAAGATTAAAAATTTATTATATAATTTTTTTAAAGATAAAATAAATAATTCATCCAATCAAGAACTAAATAAATATACTGAATTTATATGTGATTCATTTCCTCAATATACTAGTTTTTTTAGGTATACTAAGAGAAATAATAAAGAAATAAATTTTTTAAATTTTATAAAAGATAAAGGTATTTTATCTATATGTTTTGATATTTTTCTCAATTTTATACAAAATGATATCGACATGTTGAAAAAAATATTAATTAATGAAATAATGCAAGATCTAATGAAATTCAACACAAGGACATTAAAAGAAATATTAAAAATACAAAAATCTAAATGAATTTGCACCTAACTTTATTTTATGAATAAAAAAATGAGTCTAATTTAATTTTATTTTTAAACAAATTTATTTTTATATTTTGTTTATTTTATAAAAAAAAATTGAGCCTAACGACCTAATTTATTTTTTAATTAACCTAATAAATTAGGTTAATTAAAAAAAAATTGAAAAAAATAAAGTATTGCCAAGTCTTATTAATATATATAATTATTTTAACAACATAGTAATCACATACATTGCAACACTTTTATAATAATTATGGTAAACCAGGAGGAGGAAACAAATAATTTAATTAATATAACCAAACAAAAACAAAATGCAAATAAAATAGAAATAATTTCATATAAATATTCACCATCATATGAAATTTTGATAGATACTACTAATATTGATTTAGATGCAACAGAATATAATATTAAAATAAAAGTTATAAAAGATAATATTGAACATATATATTTACTAAAATTCTTCAAATTTATTAATAAAGAATATGATATTCCACAAGATATTTATTTATGGAATAGACCAGGCTTATTTTTGGAAAATGAAAGAATAGTTATTGGTGAAAAAGAAATATCAACATTAACAATAACAGAATACATAAATATAATTAAAAATAAAATATTAGAATCTAAATTAATAAGAGAAAAAAGTTGGCATATTGAAAAATCTGAAATAGATAAATACCATTTTGACAAAATTAATGTTGAAATTAAAAAATATAATTTATATAAAATTAATATGTCAAGAAAAACAAATAATTTACCAACATTAAATTATGATATTATGAGAAAAGATTTATATGATCAAACATTAATTAATAGATATTTTAATATAATATAAAATATATTGAATATTCAAATTAATATTTTATTTATAAATAAAAATAAATTACTCATATCTTTATTAATCTATTATTTATTTGAATAAATAATAGATTAGAAACCAAATACAAAATATGAAAAATTATATTTCATATATATTAATTAAGATAAATTCCATAGTGCAAGATTGTTTTTATTTGAGTTATTATTCATCAAAGATTTATTCATATTTATTTTATTTGTTAAGTATTCATCTATATGTTTATATATTGAATTTGTTGTGGAAGATTCAATATAGTCAATATCATATTCGTCTGATATATAATTTTTAATATTATTAAAAATTTCTATAAAATCATATTTCAAGTTATTATTTTGATGAATAAAATTATTTACAGTTGTGTCATATTTTAGGATATTAGTTATGAATATTTTATTTAATTTAATGACTTCTTCTTTTAAATAATTAATATGAGAACTTAAATCTTTATTTTCTGAAAAAAATCTAGTAAATAATGCGTGAAAAATAACATGGAAGAATTCATTTTGTGAAATATTTTTATAAGAATCAATTTTTAGTTTTAATGCACTGTTTGTATTTTCCTTTAACAGTAAATTTGTCATTTTTATGTTATTTGTTAACATAAATTTTTTATAAAAAAGTTCAATCAATTTATTATGTTCAGAAATATATGATATTCCACCTCCTGTCTTTATTTCTTCTTCTTTATTCTTTTTTGGTAATTTATTTCCACTTGAATTAGAATTGTCGACAACAAGACTATTTTTTCGTTTTTTATTCTCAACAGTTGAATTAGAATTGTCGACAACAGGACTATTTTTTCGTTTTTGACCAATTTTTGTTTTTTGATCAATTTTTAGTTTTGGATTAAAACATGGTAATTGTAATTGCATAAATGCATGAGAAATCATACTCATTGATTTATCACCAGCAAAAAACATAAAATTAGCTACCTTCTCTTGTTTTTGTTTAATCATTCTCGCAAAATATGTTTGTCCAAAATCTCCTGATCTTTTTAATGCAAATAATATACGCCACATTAATATTTTATTATGATTTAATTTTTCAAATAATTTGGATAATTTTAGTATAAATTCATATTTATTGTTAATATTATTATATATTTGTAACCCATCATCTTTTTTAACAATTGGTTTTTTATCTGTTACAAATTTAATAAAATCATCATCGAAATTATCACCATTCTTGATACTTGTTTTTATTTTAATAATTTTTTCATTTTTTAAATCATTTTCATAATATGTGTCAAAAATTAATTTAATATATTCGGTTGTAATAGTTTGATTTTTGTCAATTTTATTTATGAGAATGCAAATATCTTTAATAAATTTAATTTCATTATTATATATTTTATCTTTACAAATGTAAAAATTAATTTTATTATCATTTAGATCAATATTCGTTTCATCATCAGTATCAATATATAAATTTAATTCATACGTTTTATCAAGATAAATTTTCTCATTATAATAATTTATACGTTTCGAATAAAATTTAATATTTTGATTACTAGTTTTTCCTCCATCTATTACATTTTTATAATCATCGACAAAACAAGATCTTAGCTTGTTATCCTTATCAAGTGTTTCTAAGTTTATACAATTATTATTTTTCAAAATTACATCTTTATAAATCAATTTAATTTTATCATCACACAATGTTGCTACTTTAGAACTATATTTTCTTTTGTCATTATATATTAATTTTACATATGAATCTGCTAATCCATCTTTGTCTCTTGACATAGGGTGACGCTTAATATAACTTGTCACATCATGAAATTTACCCATCGCTTTGTCTGATATTATTTTCTCATTCATTTTGAGAGGAGTTAGAATAATATTATTTATTAAACTGTTCACATTTCCATTTATTATTCTTTCTTTTTTTAATTCTTCTATTTCATTATTATACTTCTCCAAATTCACAACATCAAAATAAAACATAGCTTGACCTTTTTTTAGTTCATTTATATTATCTTTATATATATCTAATAAATTTTTACGTAATCCAATGGTGTTGAATAATGTCAGAGCATCTTTTAAAATATTTACTTGCATATTAAAATCATATTCTGAAAGATTTTGATTGTTTGAAATTTTATTCAAATATATTAATGCATCATTTTTTTTTTCTGTTTCATATTTTTTTTCTATTTTAGTTTTCACTGTGCCAAAATTTTCAATAATAGTTTTAATAATAGCTTGATAATGAGATAAATTATTATTGTTATTATTATATTTTTTATTATTCAATATATTTATTTGATATTTCAAATCTGTAATTCTATTATTAATCTGATTATTATATTTATCTTTTTTTGTATTAATTAATTTATTTATTTTTATAAATTCCTTACTCATATATTTATATTCCATATTGTTAAATGTAAGGTTCATAAAACATTGAATAATATTATCTGGAACTGAATTTTTGGAAAATATCTTTGTTTCATAACCACCAAAATCATGCACAGTGTCATAATATAAAAAAAATTCATAAAGTTTTTTATTATAACGTTCATATGACGTACCTTTTGTTATATCTTTTATATCATCAAGAAAAAAAGGAATATTATTATTATTATTGAGAGCAATTGATGAATCATTATTTTGTTTTGGAGTTAATGATGATTTTTGTGTGTGAGATTTCGATGTCCCAACATTATTGTTCATTTATTTTAGTATATTTACTATATACTAAGATAAATATAATTAATTGTTAATAAATTTATTTAAGCAAATTACAAAATCATTGTGCAATTTTGATGCATAAAATAGACCTGGTTTTGTTCCAATAAAATTATCTTTTAATAATTTTGTATTGGAATGTTCAATTATATTATTTTTTATATCGTCATATGTAGGCTCTTTATTATATTTATGCAAAAAATGTTCTTTAGTCTTACGACTTGTTCTCGGTGAGTTAACGAACAAGTCGTAAGACCAAGGACGAAGTCCTAAGGATTGCTGATCGCCTACGTAGTAGCAATCTTTAAAGACAACGTCTTTTGGACAAAGTCAGGCTATCGTTAACTCACCGAGTAAATTGCAAACATCTTTGAAATCCAATATTACCTAAAGCTTCTATTTTATCAGCATCGCTTACTATATCTCGAATTATAATACCATATTGTCCAATAACATCAAACCAATCATAATTTGAATTAATTATTTTGTTCTCCTTTGAAAATGATATACGATCAATAATATTCATAATCAACTCAACATCCTTATTATTATAATATTCAGATAAAAAATTTTTCATATTTTCAGTCATTTCAAATACATTGTTATATTTATGATCATTGACATCATGTAACCATGCAATAGTCAAGATCATTTTTATAAAATGTAAATTATTTACAGTTATGTTTTGATTCATAAAATATTTTTAATGAATTATCACAAACATTACTCATATGTTCATAACCATGACTTGCATCTCGATTTTCACAATTAATTTTATTTATAGTGCATAAAATAAATAAATCACAATATTTCTAATAAATAATCAATTTTTATATTATATGTGCTATTTTTAATTAATTTAATTATCAATAACAATGTAATATAAAAATATGTCATCATTTTTAAATTTCATAATAAGAATTTAAAAAACTACCCTTCTTAATATGACAAATATATTAATTTTATCATATATTTATCGTTTCTATATCACTTTAAAGAGAAACTACCCATATTTAAATTATAATAACACTATTATATATAATTAGTTCACTATACCACTTTAAATAAAAACTACCCGTATTTTTTCATATAATATAATTATACATATTTATTGTTTAATTTGTGGATAAATAGCTTATTTTTACATGCAAAAAAAACTGAAAAAATAATGCATTGAATATTACATGTATAATTACCAAAAATAAAATTAACAATAACATAGACATTAAAATTAAAATTAATTAACAATAAACAAAACACATTTCGATTAATAAATAATAACTAATAAATAAAATATATCAATATTAAAATTAATAAACAATAATATTATTAAAAATGAATACAACAGAACAACAAGACAATGATCCTAAAATAATAACAGAACTAGACACAGATAATGATTCAAATATTAAAATATCATTGAGATCAATAATAGAAAAAAAACTAGAATTACCAACACCTAGATCAAATTTACATGAAGAATGTGAAGACGAAAATAATATAGATTTATCTGATAATATAGATTTATCTACACCTGAATATTATTTCATAGTTAAACCACTCAAGATTGAAAAAAAAGTAGAAATATCTACATCTGGAAATTCAGACTTGCGTGGTGATTTTGTAGATGAAATTAAAATTGATTTAAATGCCAATTTCTTTAATTTGACTGTAAGTATAATAACAGAGAACATAATACATGTATATATGTTACGATTTTCTAGATACATGAAAAAACAATATGATGCAGAACGTGAACGATATTTACGCAATATTAGTATTACAGGAGGAGGAATAGATGAAGATATGAGGATTATTGTTGGAAAAAAAAGAGTATCAGAATTATTAATAATGGAACAAGAAAGAATAATTAAAAATAATGAAATATTACAAGTTATACCAATTAGAGAAAAAACATTAGATAAGGCTTTTGTTATAGCAACTCCACATATAAATAAAACTATGCGTGCAATTGAAGATGATGAAGCACCTTCAGTCGAAGATTTGATTAATTCATTAAGAATGATGCAAAATATTATTATTGATGAAAAATTCATATTGACAATGGCAACAAATATTATTCAAATGAATAAATTAAAATATTTATCTCAATGAGAACAAACCACAAGACTGAATAATATGTAAAATTTTAAATATTAACAAAGCATTTTTTTATTAAATCAATTTATAAATAGATATTTTATACATATTATTTTATTTTAATTTAGTTATTAATAAAATTGAATATATAAATTTCTGATTAATTTATTTTACATAATTTTTATTAAAATAAAATTAAGCAGAAATTTAAAGATTATCAATATTTAATATATATCAAATAAATTATTAGTCTAAAATTTAAATTAAAATGATTCAATAATTATTTCTAAAAGATTATATAACAACACCTACATCATCTGTTTCTAACGAAGAAAAAAATTCAAATAGTATAACTCCAGTTAATAAAACTGTTCAATCTGATGTAGATATTTCAATTATCAAATCTAAAATTACACAAAACAAAGAACAAAAAAAACAAAGTTGTAATGAAAAAATATATCACAAATAATAGTTTATATCATAAATAATATCACGTTTTAATTTATCATTAATCAAAACAATGTATTATTTAAAAATTGAATTTCTAATTATTTGACACAAATGAACAAATAAAATAAAATATTATATAATTTAGTAATGCATAATTTATTTACAGTTAATCATGAACAAAATAAAATAAATTATAATAAAACATATGACGAAGAAATATAAGAATTAATACAAGATTTTAAAAATTTGAGTTTAGAACAAAAGGAAATAAAACATCTTGTTAAATTTCATGATTCAGTTCAAGTTATTGAAAATTTTAACAGCAGTAATAAATTTTATCATTGTAAAATAAATGATGCAATCTAAAAAAGGTTTTATATATATATTGATGCATTGTAATATTCAATAACATATTTTTTTTATGAAAATTAAAATTGAAAATTTAATAGATTATAATAAACAAAATTACAATATTAACACAACAAATTTTAAATTATATGAATCATAATTAATTTATGAAAAACAATGAATATTAAAATTGAAATTGATGCATGTGGTTATTTACCTGCCGGTAATTGTTTAGATAATGATAAAATTCACAAAGATATTGATGTTTTTATTATAAAAATAAAAATAATTGAAGAAGATAAAATTCATCAATATATATTAGAATTTTCCAGACATATGGAAAAATATGAAAATAATAATAAAGTATCAAAATTAATAATATTTGAACAAGAAAATATAATAAAAAATGGCATAATAATAAAAACTATTCAAGTTAGAAAAAAAGAATTAAAGATGCATTTTGAAGTAGCAATTCCATATATAAATATAAATATATATACAGTTTATAATAAAAATACTGTTCCAGTCGAAGATATTTTTCATTCAGAAAGTAAAAAGAAAAAAATCATAATAGATAAAGAATATATATTATCAATCATAGACAAAATAAAAAAAAATGAATTGGTTAAAATAAAATTAAAATGATTATAAATAATTATTAATATTAATAACTAATTAATATTAACAATGAAATATATAAAAAAAACATTATTATTATGAACAATGAAAAAAAACAATATTTACAAATATGTCTAGTTTTTAAAAACGATAATTTTGGTTATTATTTGCATATTTAATTGTATCTTCATTAATTTTATTATCACTTTTAACATAAGCAATTACAGGAATAGCATTATTTTCATTAGCTATAATTTTTAATTTATCTTTTTCTTGATTTGAAATATAAGGTTTTTTATTATCTAATGTAGTTTTTTTAACTTGTATATAAGCTTTTTTTTTTGTTGATTTTGATGCAGAAATATCAAATGGTCCTCTACTTGCATTAGCTCGTGTAACATCATAATTTTGATCCTTGAAACACTTTTCGACTTTATTTTCTGCTCGAATACCAATTTTATAATTAGAGTTATAACCTGTTTTATTAGTCAATTTACCACTTGTTGTTGATTTACTACTAGTTGTTTTGCTAGTAATTGATGATTTATTTGATTTACCACTACTTGTTGTTTTACTAGTAATTGATGATTTACCACTAGTTGATGATTTTATACTTGGTCTACTTGAAGTTCTAGATGTAGATACTCTAGATGATGATGCTTTTGTTGGCATTTTTAATTTTTTATTATTAAAAAAGTTTTGTTTAATATTTGTAATGGCTAACTAATATGCTTTAGTTATCTTTCAGTTTAAAAGTCATCTTTTTTGCAAATTATATATAAATTATCAAATAAATATTAACAATTTACAATGATCTACATTATATAATAATTGTTATATAAATCTTATTCTTAACATAAATATGTAAAATCTATTGATTTATTGATATTATAAATAAAATTGATAAAATAAATATTACAAGATTTCATTAAAAAAGGATTATATATCCCAAAGCAATAAAACAATTACAAGCAATTAATATTATTCTTTCAAATAACAACAACTACAACCAAACAACAACTACAACAACAACCATTGAAGGAAATATAATACAACATAATTATTTCCATCAAACAACATCAATAAAAAAAATGTCATTTTTTAACAAATCTAAAAATAACAAAATATTAAAAAAATTGAGATTACAAAACATGAAATTAAAAGAATCAATGTGTAAATTAACTGAGCAATATTCACATGGACAAAACAATTCTAATAAAATAAGATATAATAAAATGCTGGACAAATTCATTCAAAATTCTGGTAAAATATATGAATTAGAAAGAGAACAAGAAGAATATCAACAAAGTTTAGTAGATTTTATATCAAAATATCGTTTAAATGAATTCAATAATGATTATGAAGTAATAGATAATTCATCTGATGATGAACAAGATATAGTTGAATTAATATCAGAATGCCGTCGTAATGGATTTTTTGATATCCATAATGCAGAAAATTCACATGAGAGCGATGATGAACAAGATATAGTTGAATTAATATCAGAATGCCGTCGTAATGGATTTTTTGATATCCATAGTCTATAAAACTCTCAAATGATAAATAATGCTACAATTAATATTTTAATATTTAATTTTTTTTTATGAATGAATGTAAATAAATATTTTTTAAAATCAAATAAATAATTAAATTTTAAAAATATATTTTTATTCTAATAAAATATCATGTTCAATCTAATATAATTAAAAAAATGAACAAATCACTTACATCAATTGTATAAAGAATTTTATTATTATAGTTTGTGACCTAATTTAAAAAAATTGTAATAATAAATGTCATAAAAGCTTATTTATATAGTATATGAATTACGTCATGTCAAATATTAAAATTAATTAAATAAATAAATTAATAACCAAACTAACAAACTAATAACCAAACCAACAAACTAATAACCAAACTAACAAATCAATTAATCAATTAGTTAATTAAATAATAAAACTAACTAAAATATAAAAAAATGAGTCATCTAAACGAAATTATAAAAAGTATTGTAAACAATATTATAAATAATGTTATAAATAAAAATGAAAATGTTGATATGAGCAAATTACCCATCGATGTAATTTATATAATAATGGCATATGAACCGAAAATAATGCTAGATGTTATAATAAATATATCAAATAATATAACATTTATAATAAAAGATTGGAAATATGGATGTTTTAATGATGAATTAAAAATAAAAAATAACAAGAAATGGAATATATTATTAAAACCTCGAATATCAAATTATTTAGAAAAAATATCAGAAAAAAGAGAAAAAAATTATAATACATATGAATTTCCATATAAGGATATAAAAAAAAAAATATTAAATTTGCCTACTAAAATGGCAGAAAAAAGGAAAAATAAATATGATAAATATATCCGTAAAGGTTTCAAAGAATTAGCAAGGACGATAATTAATAATAATAAAATGGAAAAAGATATGACGATTAGAGCTATAAAGGATATAAATAAAAAAAATGAAAAAAATAGAAAAAAACTGATGGTGAAAATAACAAAAAAAGATGCAATTGCAGATACATCTAGACAACCAATGGCAGATGAACGACTTATGGAGATATATAGACAAATGTTAGAAAGTGCACTTGATAAAAAAAAAATATTCCCTAATACACGTAGACAAGTAATAGCTTGTTTAAAAATTAACTATAAAAATGAAGAATTTAAAAAACAAATAATAGATATTTGGAATATGAATTATAAATATAACAACAATTCTCCATCAAATGTAGAAAATACATCAGATGCAACAAATGAAGTAAATACATCAGATGCAGTAAATACAGTAAATACATCAGATGCAGTAAACACAGTAAATACATCAAATATAGCAAATTTAATGACAGAACTGAAGAATGTGAAAATAAGGGAATTAATGTGTGGGTTTCATTACATTTATTTAGGAACTGAGAAAAAGATTGGAATATTCCCTTCTGACATATTGTATCTTGATTATGAAAAGTTACTAAATGATAATGTATTAGAAATCAAGATATTACCATCATAATATAATAAGATATAACCATCATAATATAATAAGATATAA
>Ga0307935_1000878_pt1 | contig 11944 bp, 19 predicted proteins | sample OrgLakmetageno92_FD_201827 | JGI IMG/M metagenome (GOLD analysis project Ga0307935, IMG submission 201827) | Saline water microbial communities from Organic Lake, Antarctica - #92 | ecosystem: Environmental > Aquatic > Non-marine Saline and Alkaline > Saline | place: Antarctica: Organic Lake...
GATTAAACCCGCATTTTTGGTTTATGTCCTAGAGTCTATGCCGAAAAGCCCAATCTCAAGTAAAGCCGTCAATAGGGCCATAGCTCTATGGAAAAGAGATGACTTGTATGGTGATGCCTGGAAAAAAGAATCCCGCGCCGTTTATAATGATGCTGCTGATGCTGTTTATGCTGCTGATGCTGTTTATGCTGCTTATGCTGTTCGTGCTGTTGATGCTGCTGCCAATGCTGTTTATGCTGTCAATGTTGTTCGTGCTGCTGATGCTGCTGCTTATGCTGCTGGTGCTGGGAGAGAAAGAGAAGAAATTTACAAAAAATTTTCAGACAAATTGATCGAACTGATTAAGTACGATCCACAAAACTAAAGGCCGTGAATGGTCTAATGTTATGGTGAAAAATATTGACGATAATCTTATGGATGATTCTTTTCTTTATTACGTTGCCTGTACCAAAGCGAGAGATTTTCTTTTGCTAGATTTTTCCTAATTAAATTAAGGGGATAAGTTTTAAAATTCTTACCCCCTTCTAATTACATTCTTAATTTAATTCTTATACCTCTAACATTCCCAAGCTGCGTAATTATCTGTCGATCTTTTTCTCTGACTAGATACTCCTCATCCCTTTTTAATATTCTATTAAGGTCGGGAAATTCTTTTAATTTAGCTTTTAAATTCTGGTTTTTGTTTTGAATAAAAAGAGTTTCGTCTTCTTTGTTGTATTTTAAACCATGATTTCCCAGCATTTTTTCGTAAATAAAATTTTCGTTATCTGAATATCTTATGTTGTGTATGGCCTGAGCAACTGTCGTTTGGGTGTAATTGTCCACGATTGTGCTCATCAGGTTTTCATAGCAAGATTCATGGTCTTTTTCTTTGTTTTGATCGGTGTACTCTGAATCGATCAACTTGAACTCTTTTACTATTTTTTTGTAATCTTCTTTTTCCATCTTTCCTTGATTGAAATAGACGTAAAAGCAAGCAATAGCGATAGCAAGCTGATCAGCTAGTCTTGATTCTAATTTTTCTTCATGTTTAAGGAATGATCTGCAAAAGTCTGTATTCCATAGAATATTGTCGATATTGTCGTATATCAGGCTAAAAATCTGGTTTTTGTGCATTTTAAAATACTTGATACGCTCAGATATATCAGCAAAAGATTCTTCGCTTTGATTTTTAGTGGTGTTCATATCTATGATGAAAATACGACTGAGATCGGCAGGTTTTAACTCTCCTATATTGATAGACCCAAAACATAAAACGCATTGAGTATTAAAATTAAGAGCGTTACCAGAAACAGTACCTCTTAAAGCTTCGTAATCTTCACCGTTAGTAGACATTTCTCTGGCCATTTCAATTAGACCTTTTATTTTTCCACCATCAGGCTCAGTTTCGTCAGCAATTATGGATTTAGCGCTAGATTTAATCCTTTGCCTGATCCCTGCTGCCGTTGCGTTATTTGTGATAAGTGAATTAATCGAAAGATCGTGAAGCCATTTAAGAACCGTTGATTTACCAGATCCAGCAGAACCAGTTAACCAGATATGAAAACGCCATGGAATGACTGTAAATATCTGAGCCTGAATGAACCATGCAGAAAGATAAAAATAATCTTCCCTCCGCTTGTATTCAAGGTTTTTAAAACCCTCAAGAAGATGAAGCATATGATCTGAATTGTAGGTTTTTAAGGTGTAATCCACTCCAATGGTTTTTTGATAATTAAATTTTGAATCTGGATTTGGATTGTGAACCGTTTCACCGTCATTTATCACATAATGGGGGCCATCTTGCCATATACCCACGCCGCGAACTTTAGTTGAATCAAATATGCCTTTAGCATGACAAGATTCCATAAGCTCTGAACTGGCCCTATCCCAATCAATTTTTACAGATTCATCATCAATCTGAAGGGGATAGTTTTTCATCCAATACGCATGGCCTGCAACCAATCGACGTAAACCGCCTTTGTGGTGGTGACTCCAATTCAGTGGAACGATCTGCTGGTTTTCTGATGAAATATAGAAATAATTACCATCATTGTGACCCAAAGGCTCAACAGTGAAAAATTCTTCTTCAGAAACAATTAATTGATCGAAAACTTTATCTTTTGACTCAAATTCTGCCAGATCGTTAAAATCAGTCCAAGAAGAGTTTTTTGTTTCAAATTCTGGGAACCTATAAACGGTGTTTTTAAATCTTTTTGTCGCCATCCGAGCATAGTATAGGCCTGGATTATTAATAGGCTTAGTCGTGGCAAAATCGTTGTCTGCGGCTATGCAGATCTTTATATCTGGGTAAGCTGATCTGATGGAATTTATGGACTGAGGAATGTTTGAAGCATTGAAGCAGCAAACTACGGGAATATCAGGAAAAAGCTCTTGAATCGTCGCTCCTGTGGCGTATCCCTCAGTCAAATAGCATATTCTTTCGCCTTTTAAAGGTTTAAAAGGGAAAATAGATCCCTTTATTTTTATCCCAAAAGAGAATCTTTTAACAAATTTTCCGCTTTCTGGATCTTCCCAGATGCGCTGAACTCCTGTGAATCCTTCAATATCGTATGCAGGGATTAATAGAACGCCATTCTGATCAACTTTTACGTTCCCTTGAGAGTTTACGCCTTTATGTTTTAAATAGCCGTGAGAGGTGCATTTTTTAGCTTTTTTGAATATGGGGAGCCATTTTTCTTTGCATTCTTTCTGCCTTACCTTTTGATCCATGTCTATTTTGGTTTTGGCCTCAACTGTTTTTTTGGTATAGGCCTTTTTAAATGCCTTATCTTTAAACATTTTTGAGTCCCAAGATTTCAAGCTATTTGAATCTCCAAACTTCCAAGATCCGAATGATATTTCCTGGTATTTATTGCCTTTATATTCCCATTCATTGGCATATATCCATCCGTGATCTTTATGACCAAAACGGATGCAATTACCGTTAAAGAGAACTTCTTTTTCAAGATTTTCTTGGTATCTGACGTTGATTTGTTGTCTTAGATTATCTATTATTTCCATATAGAACCACTCCAATTGGTTTTTATTAAAGCTGGGTTAGTTTATGAGGCTGCCCAGCTTTAGCTTTAACTCAGAAATAGAATCGTATTCATTTCTTAGTATTATGTAAATTCCGTTGTTTTTTTCAATGTATTTTTGCCAAGTTTTCTGATCTGAAGATTGTTTTGATTGACCACTTTTACATTCTATTTCTATGTGAATTAATCCGTACTTGGTGGGTAATAAAGCATAACAATCGGCCATACCAGATTGATTTATAGCTATTATGTATTTCTTCCAATCAGAAAACTGGCATTTTTTAGATAATATATCTTTGAAAAACCTCATGGAAACAAATTTTCCAACGTGACGATCAAAAACCCTTATTCCTTTAAGTTCTTTTTGGGCAAGTATAGTGAACTTTTTGATAATGTTTTGATGTTCTTTGTAAGATCCCATTAGACCAACTTGTCTTCAATAAATTTTTCTAAAACTGGATTTATTTTCTCAGAGTTATTGTAAACCCAGGCCAGATATTTAAAATCTCTGATTTCTGAATAAACATAATCTAAAGTCTTTCCTTTATATTTCCCAAAATTAAAACGATATTCTGGGACATGATTTTTATTATTCATAACTTTTTTAATAATCTTAACTTGTTCTTCTATACTTTTTTTCATTTATAAACTCCTTCTTGGTTGTTGTTTTTATCAGCTAGTTTTTTAATCCATCTTGGTATGTTTAATTGTGGGTAAAGATAAATCCTATCCCCAAACTCTTTGTACATTTGAAAGTTTGAAAAATGCTTTTTGAGTCCCTTTTCTAGCTTTATTTTTTCAAACTCCAAAAACCTATGCCTCATAAGAGCAAATTCGTCATAAGGGACAATTTTACCGTCTGCTCTTTTTATTTCTCTTTCAACTTTCTCATTTTTATAGTCACATTCTGGGCATGATTTGAGATTAGCTAAATATGCAGCGAAGCAATGTTTGCATCTTTTGGTTTTAAATTCATCAATTTCTTGTTCTTGCTTATTTTTTACGTCTTCTTTCTTTAAAACTGCGTGACGAACCTTAAAAGGGTGCCCGTGACGGTAAATGTTGTTCGCATTATCAATGATAACCGCAAATTCTTTGATAAAAGAAGGTTTTTTATATCCACAAACGGGGCATTTTTCAGAATTATCATAAGCTGAGTTGCATTTTCCGCATAATCTGAACGGTCTAAGTAGTCTGCCCACTTGCTGAATATATAGGATTTCAGACATTGTAGGGCGCGCCATGATGCCTACAATGGCCTGAGGTATGTCAACGCCCGTGCTAAATATATTGACGTTGCAGAGTATCTTATAATCGCCTCTAACGAGGCCATCAATTGCACCATCTCTATCTTTTTGATTTGTGGATTCGTCACAATGTATAGCCGGAATCCCTTTTCTGTTAAATTCACTGGCAAGGCTCATTGAATGCTGCTTATCAACCGCAAATAATATCGCAGGCCAATTGTTCCCAAACTTAGTATAAGAATCTACAACGTCACCAATAATCTCTAAATCGCGCATTTTTTCAGATAATGGAACCGTTTTATAGTCACCGCTTTTAGAGTCAATTTGAATGTCAGATAAATCTATTTCATCAGGAATATAAATCTGAGCATCGGTTAAATATCCCTCTTTTACCAATTGATCGATTTCTATAGGCTTTACGCAAGCTTCCCAAAAATCTTGAACCTTTCTACCCACCTGAAAGGGAGTTGCCGTTAAACCGATGAATACGGCCTTAGTGAATATATCAAAAAACTTTCTGTAAGTGGGTGAAGTCGTGTCGTGCGCTTCGTCGCATATAACAAAATCAAAATCTTCTAAAAAAGACGTATCTCTCCTAGATATGGTATCTATCGAACATATTTGAAAGTTATTGCTTTTATCGAATCCCTTAATAGAACCCATAACCATTGAAGGATTCATGCCATGCTTTTTGAAGTGCTTTCCGGCCTGGAAAACTAACTGTCTACGCCGCATGACTAAGCATACTTTTTTATTGTTAAGCAGAAGCTTGCAAACTAAATGAAGAAAAATAACAGATTTACCGCCACCAGTGGCCAGGAAAAATAAGATCTTTCTATAACCATCAGAAAAAGCTTTCCGAGTTAAATTTAATCCTCTTTCCTGGTAATGCCTTGGAGTCGGTAAATTCATTATCTGTAAACCTTATTCATATATTTAAAATCAAAATGATTAATATAGTGACTAGGTAAATCTATTTTAAGATCTTTTAAGCACATTACAGCATTTGATAGAGGAAAATTGAGCTTAAAATCTTCAATCGTGTATATTTCAAAGTTTGCAGGATCGTGCATTTCTTTTCCGTCCCAATATATAAGATGAAAAGACTTTTTAGTACCCAAGGATGGAACCGTGCAGATTGCTGGCAAATTCACTAAAACTGTATTGACCTGAACAGGCTTATAATCAAGATAATCGAGTACGATTGCGATTTCTTCATTGTTCATGCCATTTATAGGAAAACTTCTTTTGGGAAGATTAAAGGCTATCACCGCCTCTATTTCCTCGTAAGTTTTACCCGTGAACATGGCAATACAGCAAACTCCGCAATCTAATTGTGTTCTTTGCTTTATCATTCTACGAACTCCTTTTCAGTGATCAGGTTTTTATCTAAAAGCTCTTTTTTGAGATTATTCTGAATTACTTCCCAACTGTGACCGTATTTCTTCATGGAATAGAACATACTAAGGCAAGCTTGAACCGTTATATAAGGCTTGTTTTTTGTGTCGAGTCTTGCCCCGGATCTCATCAAATGAGCTACTTTTCTTTTTTGTTCAACATTCAGTTTGTCACGATAAAAACCAGCGAACTTTTTTACTTCTGGGTGAACAGTATCCGATTGATTTTTCTCTTTTCCTGAAATAGGGCAGAATTTTTTATTTTGAGATTTCACAGTTTCTCCAATGCCTCTGGTTTTCAGAAGGCGTAACTCTTTGTATTTTGTAGCCGTGAAAGTTTACGGATTTCATTACTCACCTTCTTTTAAATAAACCGTTACTGGTTTGTAGCCGATGGAACTGGGAGGGAGGTCATCAACGCTATTAAAGAGCGCGCTTCCTATATAAAATTCCAGTTTGGGGTACATGTCATTCCTTGGCGCAACAGTCTGATACATCACCACCTCTTTAAACTTTGGTTCTTCGGGCTTGTCAGACTCTTTCCCTTTATTTAAAAAATCGTAATCCAATTCTCTACTCATACGGTCTATGATTTCTGGAAATTCCACCTCTCTAATATCGACAAATTTACCCATCGACGCGCAAGCCTCTGCGTACATCCACCCAATTGCCTCGCACATTTTGTCTTGTATTTTATCTTTTTCTTTATGGATACGGTTAAACTCTTGATCAATGGCTTCTTTTTCGAGCAGATAAAACTTTTTTGCGTCTAAAGTCCCGTCTGGGTTGGTGCTTTCATTAAATATTCTGTCTTGCTGTGAATCTAAGAAACATTCTATTGGTGTAATTCCCATGATTAACTCTCCTTTTTAAAATGGTTATATGATTAGACCTTTTTCTCTCATTGACTTAATAACAGCTTTCCCAAGCTCTTGAACTGCGACTTCAACGTCTTTTTCTTTGATATAAAGACCATTGTAGTTAATGGCCAATTGCTGGCACTCATGCTCATTATACCAATTCTGAACGGGAACCTTTACGCCAAAATTTGTCATTTGTTCTTCCATCTTAGGCTTGTCTCTTTTTTCGTAAACAAAAGCTTGACCGTAAATTCTTATCTTGAACTTTGAGTTGTTGTTGTAAGAATTATCTTTTTCAAAATTTGCCATTATTTTATCTCCTTATAGTTTCCGATTTTATAAAGTTCTTCTTTTTCTATCGGGTAATTTATCATTTCTCTAAAAATTCTCTCTGTTGCTTTTACGTCTTCCTCGCATTTATGGTGAGCAAATTCTTCGTTAAAAAAGTATTCATAAACCTTATCTAGACTGTAATTCGGTATCTTTATCTTTTTCTTTGCGATTGTGTGAGTTGAGATAAATCTAAATCCCTGCCGCTGAAGCCAGTAATATGTCGGTTTTCCTGTTTGAAGCGTATGGGAAAAAGCCACTTGTTCAATAACTTGCCTGTCAAAGTAGCCATAAGTACCAAAAACGTGGTGGTTAGCATGGCAGCAAAAAAGCCCATCCCTATGCCTTCTAAGATAGCTAAGAAGCTTGCGATAGCTGTCCCATTTATCATCAAAAAGATCGCACTCTTTAGTGCCGATTTTATGTATAGGGTAAGAATCATGTAAGTAAAGGTCAGGCCTAAAAGTAAGGTAATCACTTTCAATAATTCTGAAGTCATCTGAACTCCTAGTGCTTAAATAAGCTGTTAAGATCTCGGTAGTGTTCGGGTTGGGTGAAGTAGTTTCAAGATCCAAAAATGTTATTTTAAAAGAGGGGATCTCTCCCCTCTTTGAGTTATTAGAAAGGAATGTCATCTGAACTAAAATCCTGACTGTTATCTGTCGTAGATTCCTCTTCTTTTGATTCTTCCTTGGCCTTCGGTGTTCCCAATGACTTTTTAAGTTTCATTAGCTCACCGTCGAAGTTGTAAGACTTGAACTTAGCAACAGCTTGCTTGTGATCAAACTTGTTGATGTTTCCATGACCCACGTTCACATATTTAACTTTTGCATTCGTGACAATTTCACCATCATCTTTTGTAAAATCTTCATGCTCAACTACAATCTTAATATCATCGTTAATTTGAGCAAAAAGATCGTCAACAGACTTTGAATCATCTGAAAGATCAGTAAACTTGCTACCTTTGAATCCAAGTTTAACCAATAGTTCAAGATTTTCTTTGATCATGGTGGTAATTTTTCCACTTTTGGTAAACTCTTTAGAACTCATGTAAGCGAAGTAGAGAATGACTTGATCATTCTCTAAAGTTGTAAATTCAAGACCGAAGAAAGGCGTTTTCTTTTCTGACGACTCACCAGTAAAACAGCCTGTAATTTTAACCTTGTGAATACCTTCTGGGATTAGTGCCATAACATTATCTCCTTTTGTTGTTTATTGAACCATTCCTTCCATTTTAGAAACGATTCTATTTAGTTCTTTTTCGTCTGTTCCGGCCTTAGAAAGACTTTTCTCAATTATGCCTTTCATGTCATTAGGCATTTTCGATAGAAGATCTTCTATTTTATCGTTTAATTCGTTTAAATCATCTTTAGCTTCAACTTTTTTCTTTTCCTCCTTCTTTTTATTCTCAACTTCTTTCTTTTTAGGATCAGCTTTTTCAGTCTTTCCAGATTTAAAATGATCAAGGATCATGTTTCTGACTCTTGCCCACGTTCCATTTTTCGTAAACTCTACTTCATACGGCATATCGAAACGGTTTTTAGCAGCGTGACTCGGGCGTTCTTCGGTATAAATCATTCTCATACCGTCACCTTCTGCATACTCTTTACCTGAGCTATTTTCAGCTTTAACGAGATAATAGTTAGCAAAAAGAATGGCACTTACCCAATCCTCAAATATTGGTTTAGTTTTTTTATGAATAGCTGTTTCATAAGCATCATAGCTAGTATTTGTCATCGGATCTTCGTGCTTTCTGCTTTCTGAATGGGCAAGAATAACAATGTTCATTCCTTTTTTGTCTCTTAAAGGAACGAGAAAGTTATCTCTAATGTTTAGAAACATATTCGCCATATTAATGTAGGCCTTACCGAAAGATCCATCGGCCGTGGCCATATTCTTACCCTTGTTTCCTTTCTGGGAAAGAATCTCTTTTTCAGCTATTTGCTCAAGGCCATCAATAGTATCAATAACCAAAGTCTTATAATCGTGAGTTTCATCGCGTAGGGCCTGCAACTGAGAAGCCAGATCATTCCAAGTTTCGATTCTAGGGAATCTTGCAACGTCTAATTCATCGTTTTCTTCACTTCCAATATAAACTGGATTTGGGGACTCTGCAGCAAAAGTAGATTTACCAATACCGTGAGGAGCATGAAGAAGTAATGCCAGCGGCTTTAACTTCCTTCCTGTCGTAACTTTGCTCAAAACGCTCATCTTAACTCCTTTATCTTATCAAGATATTTTGCTGGTATTAATTCTCTGTCATACCAACGATCAATAGTTTTTGTGTCCTTAATATCCAAACATACGGCAACCTTTGCTTTCCCATGCTTTTCAATCAACTTAGTTAATAGCTTAAAATAATCTTTCATTGAAGTTTTCCTCCTGTCAATGACTTTTTGTGGTATTTTTTCTGTTGACACGAATTTACGTTAAATAGTAAAACAGTGTCAACCAATAAAGAGGAGAAAAGATGGATTGTAAAAAAGATTTATCACTTTTTAGCTTCGTTGAAGCGGATAGTGATTTTAAAGAAGCATTTGAGGGTAAAAAGATAACCAATGTTTCTATGTGTACTGAATCGACTTATCAATTTAGTCACATGGAGAAATGGAGGTTTAACTTTTTATCTTGAAGATGAAAATAAAGAAAAATCAATTGTTGTTTTAGGTTACACAGAACTTGGTGAATGGATAGAGCATCAAGAAAAACTATCTTAAAGGAGATTTTATGAAGACTGAGTACACGTTAAGAGAATTTATTAGAATGACGCCACCGCAAAAAGTGAGGTTGCAAAAAAGAGATCCAGATCAATATGAAAAATTAAGGGCCGAGACTGAAAAAAGCTTCAGCAAGGAAACAGATCAGCAAGCTTTAACTGAACTTAATAAAAAATAAGGACAACAAAGACTATGAAAACAATATCGACAATTCAAAATACAGAAGAATGGCATAAGGTCAGAAATGGAAAAATAGGTGCATCTGACGCTAATATAATTATGGGCGTTTCTAAGTTCATGACTCCTTTGGAGTTGATGAAGCAAAAGAAAGAAGGCCCTAAAAAAGAAGAAGATAATTCTTCAAATTATATTCAAAACAAAGGTCACATGATCGAGGAAAAACTAAGAAACGCCGCCGAGTTGATTTACGATGATGAATTTCCTAATTTGGTTGTTATCTCTGATGAGTACCCCTTTTTAATGGCCTCACTTGATGGAATGGGTAAATATTGTGGCGCTACTTGGGAATGCAAGTACGTTGGCCAGGATGACTTTGATAAAGTTGAAGGTAGAGAAATGCTTTCACAGTATGTACCCCAGGTTCAACAGCAGATTATGTTAACGGGCGCACCATTTTGCGTTTTCATGGTGGCCGCTGACGATAAATCAGAATCTAAAAACCCTGACTTTCCTTATAAGTACGCTTACATTGAAGTTAGACCAGATTTCGATTATATGAAAAACCAATTGCTACCAAAATTAAATGAATTTTGGGACATGATGGAAAATGGAGGCGAGCCAGATTTTAGCGAAAAAGACGTTTTAAATCTTGATGAAAATGAAGAAATGGTTGAGCTTCTGGGGCAGTACAAGGAAACAAAAACACTTTTAGATAAAACCACTAAAGAAGAAAAAGCCTTAAAGTCTAAGATCTTCAAAAAGATCGGCAAGGCCAAAAAGGCTGAATGTAACGGTGTTAAAATTACTGAATCAGTCCCAAAGGAAAAAGAAGTTGTTAATTACGAGAAATTTGTCACTGATTCAAATTTCACAGTACCAGATTCTTATATTGATAGAAAAAAAGGGTCTGCTGTTAAGAAGATAACTTTCCCAAAATCAAAATAATGTGAAAGAATAGTTTTGCCTGAAAGGATAACTAACTAACTATCCGTGCCGTTTTTTTCCGAGTAAGGCATTATCTACCCACCCTAGAATCTAATTTTTTAACTTTTTGTTCCCATCCAGAAACGCTTTTGCACCTATTAGATCTTTTGCACTCTTTTTGAATATAAGATTTAATTTTTGCCCATGATTTATAAGGCAAGTGAACCATCGCAGGCTTTAACTCCCACCATGAAGTTTTTAATGGGTTATCTTTGCTGTCTTTAACGTAGTATTCAACGTCTGAAATTGTATGGGTACACCACCCACGATTAACGTCAATTTGAACGCAAATTGGAACGTCTGGGACGCTAGAACAGCTAAAACTTAGCAAAAGTACGAAACTTATCAATGAGAAGTTTTTCAGCATTCTTTTTCCTATCAGGATCTTTTGAAAGTTGAGCATCCCTATTCTCTATAGCAGCATCTAAAAATGCTCTACCCTGAATATTTGATCTAACATCAGTATATAAAAAAAATGTTCTAAGTTCGGATTGCTTGGCCAGAAAATGAGCTATTTTGCCAGCTAAGTAACTTGCAATATAACCCAAAGGGCCTGAAGCAAATATAGGCGCAATAGAAACAAGCCTTTTTATAAGAGAATCTTTTATAAGAGTCTCTAGGCCTGAAACTAATGCGTCTACATAAGCTTGATGGTTCATTACTGAGCTTTTAAAGCTATTCTAAGCATATCAATAATAGCATCATCGATTTCACCAGGAATCGCTTCAGCAAGCTTTTGAAGGAAATAATCGGAGTCAAGAGCAACAGAAACAGCAGCATCAGCGCCTTTTCCATCATACTTAACAGCAATTACGGCCTTTCCTTCTTTAAAAGAAATTTCCAGATCTGTTTCAGTTCCTAATTCTTTTTCTAACTCTTTCATTTTTATCTCCTACGTTTATATGGGAATAATGTCCCATTATGTTTACTTTACTTCTAAAATAGTTTCTAGCTTCACAATTCTCTCTCTAAAGTCATTTAACTCTAACCTCATGCTTTGGATCATGTAAAAGAGTAAAAGCGTAGCTCCGCTAATTCCAGCTATCTTAGCTGTTGTTTTTTTTGCCTTAGACAGGTTTTTGATTAAATCGAGCATTTTCATCGATCTTTTATGACTTCTTTAATCGTTTCGATCTCTTTCATGTGCCATTCTTGATCTTTTATAATGACAGCGATCTTTTCGTTCAGTGATTGAACACTATTCCCCAT
>Ga0307935_1000880_pt1 | contig 11926 bp, 12 predicted proteins | sample OrgLakmetageno92_FD_201827 | JGI IMG/M metagenome (GOLD analysis project Ga0307935, IMG submission 201827) | Saline water microbial communities from Organic Lake, Antarctica - #92 | ecosystem: Environmental > Aquatic > Non-marine Saline and Alkaline > Saline | place: Antarctica: Organic Lake...
ATGTTGACCGTGGTGGTAGATGATGCGCTGCGTAATGGTACGGTGGCGCTGCCAAATCACACTATTGCCGCCAAAACTGGTACCGCCCAGATTGCTGACCCGGTAAATGGTGGGTATTACGACGATAAGTACCTGCACTCGTTTTTTGGTTATTTCCCATCATACGACCCAGAATTCATCATTTTCTTGTATACTGTAGAACCAAAGGGAGTGCGTTATGCGTCCGAGACACTCACCACGCCTTTTATGGACATGACCAAGTTTCTGATTAATTATTATTCTATCCCGCCTGACCGCTAAGTTATGAAATCATTCTTCCGCTCACTAGTAGTATCAATCCTGACCGCAGAGGCGCGTCTGCTCTTGAGTCGGCACAAGCCTACCATCGTGGCGATTACTGGTAGTGTGGGCAAGACGTCTACCAAGGACGCTATCTATGTGGCAATCAAAGATAGTGTCCGAGCCCGCAAAAGCCAAAAGAGTTTCAATTCAGAAATTGGTGTACCTCTAACTATTTTAGGCCTACCAACCGGTTGGGATAATCCAGTCCGCTGGCTCTGGAACATTGTAGATGGTGCTTTTACAGTGCTGTTTACGCGCTCCTATCCCAAGGTGTTGGTGCTAGAAACTGGCGTGGATACCCCCGGTGATATGGCAAACCTGGTTAGTTGGCTCAAGCCACACGTGGTAGTACTCACTCGCTTGCCAGACGTCCCGGTACACGTCGAGCAGTTTGCTTCGCCAGCGGCCGTAATAGAAGAAAAGATGCGTTTAATCCACGGTATGCACGCCGAGGGAACGCTTATTTATAATCATGATGACGACATCATCAAAGACCAGCTGTCTGAAGTCCGACAAAAGACGCTCGGGTACGGGCGCTATCTACCGACTGAGTTCAAGGTTGAAAAAGACAAGATCCAGTACAAAGATGATGTCCCGTCTGGTATCACCTTTAGTGTCGTGCACGGCGAGCAAAAGTCTGACATCACCCTAGCTGGCGTGGTCGGAACCCAACATGCCCTAGGTTGTGCGGCTGCCATGGCGGTAGCAGAGGTGTTAGATATCAATGCCAAAGACGCTGCCAAAGGACTACAAACTCTAACCTCGCCACCAGGCCGCCTACGAGTGATACCTGGTATCAAGGGCTCGGTATTGATCGACGATACTTATAATTCATCGCCAATCGCCCTCGAGCACGCCCTCGAGACACTGACCGAGATCAAATACGCCAAGCGCCGAATAGCGGTACTAGGTGATATGCTCGAACTAGGTAAATATTCCTCAGAAGAGCACCGTCGATTAGGGAAGCGAGTGGGCGAAACGTGCGATGTGTTGCTCACCCTGGGCGTTCGAGCCCGAGGGTTTGCCGAAGGAGCTTTAGCTGGGGGATTGAGCGACAAAACTGTCTTTCAATACGAAGATGTCGCCCGGGCCGGTCGCGAGCTACAAGCTATGCTCAAGCCAGGTGATGTGGTACTGATCAAGGCCTCACAAGGTATTAGAGCCGAGCGAGTAGTACAAGAAGTCATGGCCCATCCAGAACAGGCTGAGAAACTACTAGCTCGCCAAGATCGAGACTGGAAAGCAAGATAATTACACCAATATGAAATTAATTTTAATTCGACACGGAGAAACTACAGGAGATCTTGAAAATCGCTACGGCGGATCATACGATGATCATCTGACCGATACAGGGAGAGCACAGTTGGTAGAGACAGCGACTCGCCTAAAGAGTAAAGAAATAGAAACAATTTATCACAGTCCTCTAATTCGAGCTCAAGAAAGCGCACATATAATTGCTGAACACATTGGGTGTGAACTAGTCGAGATTTCTGGTTTACAGGAGCGAAGTTATGGCGTGTTGTCTGGCTTAACCAAAGAGGAAGCACTAGAAAAGTATCCAGATGCGGTAGAGATGCATAAAGACTATATGAATACTGATCCAGAAGGAGAAAGTTACGTGGATTTTGAAAAACGCGTTCTGTCAGCATTTGTTGAAATTAAAGCTGCGTTTAGTGGTGAGGTGTTGACCATTCTTGCTCACGGAGGATCACTGAAACGAATTTTGGACCACCTTGGTGAACCTCTCCCAGACTCAATCGCAGACGGCGGAATAATTGAAGTGAATCTTACTTAATTGGTATGAGTAAGGCGGATTTAATTCAAATTTTTACCGATGGTGCAGCCAAAGGTAACCCGGGCCCGGGTGGGTACGGAGTAGTCATCTCCCAAGGAGATACAGTCACCGAGCTTGGCTCCCACAAAGCCCGCACGACCAATAACGAAATGGAACTGCAAGCCGTGGTTGAGGCGCTCAAGGTTGTAGCAGGTACAGACGCGACGGTAGCTATCTATACCGACTCCAAATACGTCGTGCAGGGGGCAACCGGCTGGATCTTTGGGTGGATTAAAAACGGCTGGCAGACCAAAGCTGGTAGTGATGTACTAAATAAACAACTATGGCAAGCCCTACAACCACTCCTGCAGCAAGTTAAGATCGAATGGCATAAGGTGCCTGGGCACGTCGGCATCATCGGTAACGAGCGGGCCGACACTATCGCCTCAGATTTTGCCGATAAGGGGCAGTTTAATTTGTATTCAGGACCACTTAGCGCGTATGGGTTTGATATTTCTGACACCTCATACGACGAAGCAAAGGCCGCAGAGCGTAGTGCAGCCCGCAAACGCTCAGCCCAAAAGGCCTACTCGTATGTCAGTCTGGTGGATGGAGTAGTGCAAACTCATCAGACTTGGAGCGAGTGTGAAAAGCGAGTCAAAGGCAAGTCTGGTACTCGGTTCAAAAAATCACTCGATGCAGGTAATGAAAAAGAAATTATCGCTGATTTTGGTGGAAAGTAGTTCGCTAGTATGGAGTTTGACGTAAAGGTACTACTAGGGAGTCTGGCCGCACTGGTGGCGCTACTCAACTACTTGCCGTACGTGGTAGGAGTAATCAAGCGTACGTTACACCCGCACGCCTTTTCGTGGATTATCTTCACTATCATAACAGCGACCATATCGGTCGCCCAGTTTAGCGCTGGGGCTGGAGCTGGGGCGTGGGCTACCGGAGCCACTGCTATAACTACCGCTGTTATTGCTGGATTTGCCTTACGTAACGGCGGGTATCGTATTACCAGGTTTGATACCGTCAGCTTGGTGGCTGCGCTGATTGCCATTCCGGTATGGATACTGACCGATAATCCACTCTTGGCCGTTATTATTTTGACTAGTATTGAAGTGCTGGGGTTTTTGCCGACGTATCGTAAGGCGTGGCTCCATCCAGGCGATGAGTCGCAGTTAGCCTTTATACTCACGATTATCAAGTATGTCTTGGCTCTCGGCGCTATGGAAGTATACAGCCTCACCACAACATTATTCCCAGTTGCTTTAATTGTATTAAGTACGCTTTTAATCGTCGAAATACAGTGGCGCCGCACTAGTAGAAAACAGGCTTAAACGCTAGTGTGGCTACTTTTGGATATACCAGCTTTGGATGGTCAAGATCCACCAAGCCAGCGCACCGAGCGCTTGCGCACCAGCACTCCACCACAGATCAAGGGTGGCAAATGCTACAACGAATAAAGAAAGAAAGCTGGCCGTCATCAAGCTAGTGCTGAACGCTGGTTTGTTGTCAGAAAAAATAGATGGCAGCAGAGCCACAAAAAACATAAACCCGCCAACGGTAAATACGACTTCCTGCCACGGTAGATCAAAAAACATAGGTATAGTATACGTGTTTGCCATCTATTTGACACACTAAAAACACCCTAATCCCTCAATTTGGCAGTGAAATTGGGGGATTAGGGTTAGCATACTCTGTAGCTAAAGCTAATCAGCGTTAGCTACTGGAATTTTAGTTATGATTGGTGCTCGTCCTAGATACTTATTACCATGGTAGGCGTCTAAATTAGCCACATGTTCTTCTGTGCTTACTTGGTAGCTTTGGCACATTAGGGATAATTTTCCAATCACTAGCAGCATCTCTTCTTCTTGCAGGTATCGTCTGGATTTTGACAAAATGTAGTCAGCAATTTCATCTTCGTACAAAACGTTACAAATACGCTCGGTTTTAATTTCACAGTTGTTAGAAAAAACTACGACGTTAAAAATACACTTTTTTATAAACGGTAACTGTTCCTTTAGGGCTGATACATGCGCGAAGTTTTGAAAAAGAGGGTTCTGAAATTTGTACTTCATTTTATAACTCATGTGTGTCCACTGAGGTCTATTTTTATTTCCAAATATCCAGCCAGTAAAATCTTTGCTTTCTATCACAAAAATACCGTTGATGGACACTACGATGTGGTCTATTTGTGTGGTTGTTGTATAGGTCGAGGGAAGCGTTACATTATTAAAAATATAGTAATTATCCGGATCAAGGTTTTTAGCTAATACAGAAACTAGGTGCTGTTCATACGCTGTTAAGCCCTCTGAGTAACAACGGTGGCCATGATTATGGATCTCTAGCTGCTTGTTGACTGGGTTGCTAAATAAGAACTGCCACAATTTCATACTATTATTATACCAAAGTGAGTAGAGTAGATTAAATATTTGATTAGGGTACTTATACTACTCAATGTTGTTTACGGGTGGCCCTAGGGGAATGAATCGGAATCTAATAATCAAACAACTACTTTGTAACAACTACCAACCACCGCAATTGAATGTTTGTTTTTGATTCGGGATATACTGGCACTTCGTCTTGCGCTTCATAGTCAAGCCATAATCGAAGAAACTTTACCCTCTCTATTTTCATAAATGTCCCAGTGGTAGGTTCAGCAAGAGTGATTGATTTTTGGTCTACACGTTCGACTGTGCTTACATGGCCTATGTAACCTTCTAGCATCCATGACACGATGATTACTGCATTTGGTGTATTGAGATCCATTAGTTTTTCCCAAGAGGTGTTTTTCGATATTTTCGTTTTCAGACCAAATTGTTTCAAAACAGAAACAATTTGTTTGTTATACATCCCACCTTCTTTTTTGTAATTAGTAATCTCTGTAATTTTTTTGAGTGTGTGAGGAACGTTAAAATATTTCAACACCATTTCAATACAGGTAGGACCACACGCGTCAGAGTCACGTTGTTTGATGGGTTTGACTTTCATTACTTGATTATAACAGTCTGAATGATTTTAAATTAGACTACGTTTGTGATCCCACGGAGAATCGGTCACCTTCACATCAGTGAAGTAGAGACGGTCGTCTCTACTTCACTGTGTTACGCGACCCCGGCGCTTCTGTACGGATTATGCAGACGCATAATCCGGCTTCGCCAGAAGCTCTTTTCGATTCTCCGTGTTACCTACAAACAGCAACACCCGGAATGCTTACGCATGCTGGGTGGCTGATTTGTGAGCCATTAGCAGGTAGAACCTCATAAATTCATTGCCCTGTAATGGCCGTTTAGTTACTGATTTTGTGATCTAATGAACCCTTTAACAGCCATAGCAAAAAGTGACAAAAGTGACACATTTTTGCGTGTGTAACTTTGTTACATCAGACTGTAACTTTTTCTGCGAGTATGTAATAAATCGTTATTTTGCATAGCTATGCAGGTTATTCTGGTCTGTCATTAATATATACATGGAAGGAGATATATCTTTGTCAGAAGCGAGAGTTAAATACTGCTTATACGCGCGCAAGTCGACCGAATCAGACGAGCAGCAGGCTTTGTCTATCGACTCGCAAATAAAGGAAATGCAAGCGATTGCTGAAAGAAAGAATCTAAATGTAGTTGATATTAAGCGCGAATCTCACTCAGCTAAAGAATCTGGCAAGCGTCCAGTTTTTAAAGAAATACTCAATGAAGTGTCCGAGGGTGTATACAATGGCATACTCACTTGGGCACCAGATCGTCTATCAAGAAATGCTGGTGATCTTGGTACTGTAGTTGACCTTATGGACGCGGGCAAACTTGTACATATCCAGACGTACGGACAAACCTTCTCTAACTCTCCAAATGAAAAGTTTCTATTGATGATTTTATGTTCCCAAGCTAAGCTAGAGAATGATAATAAAAGTATCAATGTAAAGCGTGGTATGCGAGCGCGAGTGGAGATGGGTTTGTGGCCCTGCAAGCCACCAACTGGCTATACCAGATTCAAACGGATTGACCAAAAGTGCGAAGCTATTATTGATCCAGAACGTGCACCGATGATCAAAGTGATGTTCGAGAAAATTGCCAATGATGGCTGGACAGGCAGGAAGCTCCACTTATGGTTGAGGGATGAGGTAGATTTTAGAACTGAGAACGGCAAACACTTGTGTCTAGGCAACCTCTATCGTATTATTCAAAATCATTTCTACTATGGTCGCTTTGAGTACCCGAAGAACTCTGGCAAATGGTATGACGGTGTACATGAACCTATCATTACCAGAGAGCTGTTTGATAGAGTTCAGGAACAGATAAAAAGCCAGATACTTGAATCCCGATCACAACAAAAAGAATTCGCCTTCACCAGAACCATGACCTGTGGACTGTGTGGCTCGGGTATTACCGCTGATGAGAAGTTCAAAAAACAGAAGAACGGCAATACTCAACGCTACGTATACTACAAATGCACTAGAGCCAGAGATCCTCATTGTGATTGTGGGTTTATCAATGAAAACGACCTTGTCTCACAACTCACTCAGCTGCTAGATGATATTGATATTAAGGTAGTACCTATGAGAGACAAGATCACCGCTGAGGTGAAACGACACAAACAGTTCCAGCAGATGTTACTTGGCAAAGAGGCCAAGATAGCGGTGAAAGACATTGATATCAGGAATTATTGCAAGTTTATCTTGCAGGAGGGAGGGTTGGAGGAGAAGCGTGATTTTCTGAGGTGTTTGAAGAGTGAGGTGGTGTTGATGAAGAAGAGAGTTTCGTTGAAGTGACGGTTGAGAATAATTCTCTATGGATACTAAAAAACACCCCGTTTAGAGGTGTTGTCGGGAATCTGAACGACTCCCGACCCTTAGAGGACATGAGCGCACCTAAGCTGTGCTAAGTGCTCAAGAGCTTACAATGAGAACTCGTCAGCATTATTGATTACATAATCCCATCGCTGCCCGATTTGTGCGATGAGAAAATCAGGTGCTTCAGCAGATTGCTTTTGAAGCTTAATCTCGATGACTTGAGCTCCAAAATTACCTACTAGAAGCAGACGTAGTAGCCTATCGTCAAGTTTATATTCTAAACGGGGTCGGCTACCTGTTAGGCGTCGAGCAACCCGCCCGAGATTAATTTTGAGAACGCGGCTATCGTCTGATAACCAACTCGTCAGCTGCCAAGCTTCACGAATTATTGTGCGATGCTCGACAAGTTTAGAGTGATGTGCGACATGAACTGAAGTCATACCGCGATCTTGACCATCAAGTTTGAGCGGCATACTGATTCCTTTCGATTTGAAGAAGATGCTGGAGGATATTTGACTATCCTCCAGCCCGCAGTGCACTACACTGGACCGCACACTACAACAGTGGGCTGCGCAATATAGATTGTTTAACCTACACGGGTTTAGACACACATTAAATAGAACTACCGATTGGAATCATCAGGCCGACTACACAGTCGACTATCGGTGCCGAGTATGGACTCGGCGGGCGAATATAAAGAACGAAGTTTGACTCGGACCGCGAACGGTCCGAGTCCCGAAGTGTAGGCAGGTGTAGTGTGCACTGCGATACAGCACAAAAGTTTGCAGTATGCTGTTGGGAATGTTCATCCCAACCCGAAGTATGGCGCGCCAAACTGCGGATAGCTAGGCAGAACACTAGGAAGCCGAGTAATGTCGACACTTAGTAGTATCGACCCACAGAATAACTTTGATCACCTTAGTTAGCAAAAGAAAGCTGAACGTCAGACAATTAACTGCTGAGAGCGTTCGTTTGCTCTCAGCCCGAAGTGAACAATAGCAGTCGCAAGTAAGCTTTAGCATACACTGCGTTGCTACATAGATGCCAAGACCGGTAGACTGATCTTGGCCCGAAGACTAGTACACACTAGCGCGCGATGCGCTGCGTAAGTAAGCGTCAGTGCAAGAAGTGTTGGATAGATTGTTCCATCCAACCCGCAGAAAAGTCGACCCGACCGCAACTTACAATAGTTAACTCAAGAGTACTGGATAAATGTCGAGGGTAAGAACCTTCGACCCGAAGAATACGCCACTCTACACCACTGTACAATTGTGTACGATAGCAGATGATTGTCGACCGACAAGGAGCCAATCGACCCAAAGCGAAGTGAACCGCACTTTTGATAAGTATTGCCTACGCTAGTGAATTGGTCAGGTTTGGCCGATTGCTCGCCCGAACCATTTTTATTTATGCGTCTTCAGACTGCTTTAGAAGCAACCGTTCGGTCTCGTCGATACACTGCTCCAGCGTCTGCTCACCGCGATAAGCGGGTTGCAACCACTTCGGCAACGAATGAACCAAGAAGCGACGAAACTGTTGCGACACAAAGATGGTCACACCTTTGTCGTTGACACTTCTGACATTACGGCCACGCACCTGCAAAGCTTGCAGAATTACACGCCACTGCCAAAGTGCCCACCGACGAGTGCCGAACCGAGCTTCTTCAAACTGCGTACCAGGATCACCCGGATTGGGATAGCTGGGGCGGAGAAAGAAAGTCACTGGTGCAAGACCGTCAGGCAAGTCCATCCCTTCACCATAGTTTGAGGATGTCCCAACCAAGATGGTGCCCTGACCAGCTTTGAACATCGCTGCCGCTTGACGCGGAGTGCACGATGCATCGTAGCTGATAGCTTCAACACCTTCTTCATGGGCCAAATCAAGGAACTTTTGACGCTCCTGATTTGATACTACGATCACAAGTGATCGTAGACCTTGATCGCCAAACCGCTTACACGCCTTAGCAATTTTACGCAGTATTTTGGACTTCTCTCGAGGGTTTTGCTTGCGAGAGACCCCGTCACGTCCACGCTGGTTTACTGCCAGATTGGGCGTGTCTGTTGGCATGAACACACGAGTGTTCGTATGTGGCCAATCAGAACTGAGTGAGAGAAACGGCAGCTTGATACCCGTGTCGATTTCAAAGATATCAGGGTCGCTGACTGTCGCACTCATTGCAAGCGTAGTGTCTGGAATCATCTTCCGTATCAGCGGACCAACTGAGTAAGCTTTGACCACCAAGCGGTGTTGAATCCGTTCGTGTTCTCCTTTCTCCGTTTGCCAATAGGCAAAGGTATAGTTGAGGGCATTGCGGTCATCGGTAGCAACCGAAAACTGCAACGAACGCAAGTAGCGCCCGAGACTGAGCGTGACTTCCTCGAGACGATGTAGAGTCTCACGGTCAGCGACTGTGTCGAGCGTTCCATTACTGACTGCTGCCATGACGCTGTCACGAAGACGTGACGGTTGGAGTGCTTGTACCAGACCCAGCAACTGCTGGATCTCGCTTTGACTGAGTAGCACCTGCTTGCCTGACGGCTTGCCGGTGACGATGCGTTTGAAGGTGTCGCGAAACTGCTCGAGCTTCGTGATTACTTCGACGTCCGCAAAGTCTGCCAACGCGTCGACTGCTCTGTCCAATTGCAGGTCAGTAATCTCAAACGATAGTACTGACCGCACAGACTCGGCAATGCGATGAGCTTCGTCGACCACGATTGCTGTATCATCTTCACCCCATTCTTTTTGGAAAAAGTGAGCGAAGAGATAGAAAGCGAACGTTGCTACAACGATTCGACCTTGCTTGGCCTCATACTTCTGTTGCAGGTATGGACACGGCTTCATGCCGATCACGTGAGTTTCACCAGTTTCCTGGTTGACCCGATGACCACAGTCGCCAAGCATAGAGCATGGCACCTCATCAGCCTTCAGTTTTTCATCAGGGTAATACAAGCATTGGTGCTCGTTGCGACCATAGACGACATTCACTTCCGGATAGAGAGACTGTACCTGTTCGGCTAGTGTCTTGTTCGGTACGAGATAGAACAGAATTGGAAATCCTTCCTTCTCGTATCCGCGCAAAAACGACACACCGATGGCGGTCTTACCCGAGCCAGTTGGCAGTTCAGTGAGACCACACCCATGTTCGGTAAGGAACCTGAGTGCAGTTTCTTGACTTTCCTTCATATCCGCATGGATATGGTGAGGAAAGGCTGTCACCATGTTTGGATGGTTCATGTTCGTCTCCTTTCAAGACTTAATTTCAAAGTACTTACAGGAAGCGCCGAAGCGCTCCCTGTCCGCAGACTGGTACAGATCACTTTGGATTACCCTAGATCACTGGACTACAGCGTATAACCGATTTCATCCTTTCGGAATCATCAGGTCGACTACACAGTCGACTATCGGTGCCAAGTATAGACTCGGCGGACGAATTTAAAGAACAGTAGTATGTGAGGAACCAGTAGACTGGCTCCTCACCAAAACCTTAGAATAGGCTGCGGCACACCACGTTAGTAAAGCGGTGATGAGTGCACACAAGCTTAAGATGTCACACGCCGGAAAACTGACTCATGACCCACAGTTTACACTTGAGTACTTCACACGAGATAGCAATTCGATACTAAATGAATTGTCATGAGCTAGAACAAGCTGACTCATGACCCGTAGAACACATAGCTGCACCGCGCTAAGGTACACCCTGCCATTGTGTAAGAATCGTCAGGTGACAAAAGTCACCTGACCCGGAGTGAACACTAGTGTGGTGAAGTGTACTGCACATAACCCAGCTGGACCTAGAGAATGTCGGACGAATTGCATCGCCCGACCCATAGTTTAGACCAGTCCAGAATAGGGGACAGGACGCCACTTCGGCTGAGATCATAGATACCTGATGTTATTTACATCAGGTCCGTAGACTAGGACACAACAGTGCACCCTGCAGCACATAGCTGCACCAAGCAGGATAATTGATGAGCTAGACAAGCTAGTTCATCCCAAACACCAGAGCAGTATACTTTTCAGCACCATACGATAGGTAAGTGAAAAAGAAATGCCGAGACCGTCAAGGTCTCGGCCCTTAGAGTACTGTAGTTTACAACACCGAACGAGAGGTGAGGTAAGGCTACTGCATGACTGTCGGGTGACATGAGTCACCCGACCAGCACAACACACGGCAACACTAAAGTACGGCGAAAAACACTGGACAGTAGTCAACCGAGAGGCTTAGATCAGGCGGCTTTATCAACCGCCTGCTCAACGACCTGCCAGTCTTTGACCGTGAAGCGTCCGAAAGGACCCTTGCAAGCCGGACGGAAGTCCCCGAGGCCGGCAAACTTGCCAGCTGCCTCAACAACTGCCCGAACTTTGGACTCGTTGATTTCGTCCTGGTCGAATTCAAGCGTAACGTCGATCTCCCAGTTCATGATTTTGGGACGGATGATCGCCACAGCAACGCCGTTGGCTTTCAGCACGCCACGCCGCTTGTCAATGAGCCAGAGATTGTCCTGGCCATTGGCCGGGGTCTGGTTCTTGAACGGGTAGAACATGTCATCCAGCGAGATCAGGGACGGAACCAGCGAGCCAGCCGTCGTCGACATGTTTTTGCGAGCGTCATACTTCACGAACTTGCCGGCGTAAACCAGCGCGGCCATGAGGTATTCCATCGGGATACCGATCTTGCCGTTCGGGTCATTGTCTTCACGAATGACGCGGTTGGCAGCGACCTGCTCCTGCGTGATATCCGTCTTCCGGGCCTTGCGAGCACCGGAACCGGCGAAGAGCTCGTCGAGCGTTTCGTCAGTCATCGGGTTCATCAACATGGGGCTCTTGGACTTCAGGGTTGTTATGATGGTCTGCATGATGCAGTCTCCTTGTTTCAGGTTTGATGTAAGGGAACGAGTTGCTAAAGAACACCACAGCCCTTATTTGCTTCCCAACCTTTAAATACAGTCATACAATTAGGTATGAAAAATAAACGAGAACATCTATTAAAAGAGGAACGCTTCTGCATCGAAAAGATGAAG
>Ga0307935_1000881_pt1 | contig 11925 bp, 21 predicted proteins | sample OrgLakmetageno92_FD_201827 | JGI IMG/M metagenome (GOLD analysis project Ga0307935, IMG submission 201827) | Saline water microbial communities from Organic Lake, Antarctica - #92 | ecosystem: Environmental > Aquatic > Non-marine Saline and Alkaline > Saline | place: Antarctica: Organic Lake...
TCCACTCGTCACGCTTCTTAATCTCTATTTGGACCTTGTGACTGAATCCATACCGTACCGCGTCCCAAAAATGATTGTTTAAGTCTTGCGGCTTGTTCAATCTCTTTCCTTGCTGATTCACGGCCCAGCAATAACTTCTAGCCTCTTTTAATCCGTTCACGCTACTAGGCGTTATGAATATGTTTTGTGATTGTATATAATCAATTCCATTCACTACGCTGTCTTTACCTTTTACCGCTCCCACCACGTTATAACCAAGGCGCCTTAAATCCTCTATACTCTTTGGCTCGGCTGAGTCCGCGACTATTAACTCGGTTTTACTAATACCTAAATACTCAAGTTTATATTGGATTGTGTTCTCTTTCTCTTCGTCCGTCATATCGTCCCGGTATAAGTTCGTTAGTCCCGTTTGGTAAAATATTTCTTGTAAGAAGTAAGAGCCGTTAGCGTAATAAATACCAACTAAGGTCGTAGGGTCGTTACTGTATCCGAAATCTAAACCGTACGCGATTAGTTTGGCCTCTGGTGGTTTTTCCTCTTCGGTCCAGTGTTGCCCGATCTTAAAGATTAAACCCTCATACACGCCTAATTCGCCTAAGCCGTACACGCGCCACCATACAGGGTCGCCACTTAAAAGGTTTCCGGCCGCGTCATAAATAGGCTTCTTTTCTTCTATCTTGTCAATGATTCTTTGGTCTAGTTCTTCATTGTCTAAGTAGTTCACTTTAAGAAAATCGACTGAAACAAGCTTTAATATGCCCTTGTCGTGAATCCAAAATTCAACGGTGGGGTTGTAGTCTAAATAAACACTTTCTTTAGTTCTTATGCTTAATTGGTTGAATATCTCATAAGTAAGACGGTTACACTCGTTTAAAAACAAGATATCACGCCGGCCCCCTCTCGCTTTATTCTCTCGATCAAACGCTATAAACTCAATTATTGCGTTCTCAAACTTATAAATTTTATCCGTTGCGTTCCATGACTTATCCGACCAAACACCCGCCTCGCCTCTAATATTCATAAAATCCCTAATAGCGCCCGTTTTAAGGTTTGGCGTCGTGTCGGTTGCTACTGTAATAATACGGGGGCGCCTAGAGTTTTCAGCAATATAATTTAAAATTTGCATTATAGAATAAGTTTTACTCCCGGACGTGCCCCCCTGAATAACTTTGATGGGCTTTTTAAGGGCTAGAATCTTACTGAACGCGCGCGTTGTTTTCATGTTTTAAATAGTTTCTTGACACTTTTTTACGGGTTCTAGGACATTTTCTGGTTTTTCTACGCAATCACACTTTGTTTTAAATATCGGTACGCCATAAACCATGCCTAAAAACCCGTTGCGACTACCACAATCCGGGTAAATTATAATCATTCGGCTAGTTCTTTTAAGTTCTTGGCGTCTGCGTCTTGCCTTACTACGATTTGAATGGCGCTGTTTTGCTGTTTATTATCAACCTCAAAAAATCCTAAGTGTTTAGCTAAATTTTCAGTGGCTTTTAAAGCGTTCGCCGGATCTACCATTACCTCGAAATCATCTCCGTTTTTATCTTGTACCGTTTTAATTTGGCTAGAAACCTGTAAAACTTTTTTAAAATTCTCTACTATAAACGCCGTACTTAAGCCCTTATCCACGATTATGACCTCGCTCGCTTTCTTGTCTAGGTCCTTGATTGCTTGAATAATTTTAGGAGTTTTAAGCCAACTCGTAGCGGTAGAACTTGCTGAAGTAGGAGTGCAACCAGCCTTTAAAGCGGCCTCACCCTTATTCATGCCACTAAACAGATTATTAACAAAAAGCTTTTGTTTTGCATTTAATCCTTTTAATTTTTTAGTCATAATTAACATTAATTTACTAAATTTAAGGTTTATTAACAAATAATTAATAAAAAAAGTCGGGGGGTAAACGTGATAACTATCAGCTTTTACACTTCACCCTAGAGAAAAGTGCAATAGTACAGTTGACAGGAATTTAACTTTTATGCTAGAATTTAGGTAAGCAATTATTTCCTAACTTCTCAAATAATATGCAAGCAACACAATCGGCCCCGGCAAACTTAGTCGCAGAAGCTCCGAAACGGGTAAAAATTAAAAGCAAAAAAGACGGTAAAGAATACGTTGGCACGCCTCACGTTGATTTTAGAACTTTCTTAAAATGGAAGCAGGCCGGCTTTAAAGTCAAAAAAGGCTCTAAATCATGTTACACGGGCTTAACCTTCTTAAAGGTAGTAGATAAAGAAAGCGGCGATATTGAGACAATCCCAAAGGCTTATCATTTGTTTCATAGCTCGCAAGTCGAACAGTCAAAAAAATAATTAAAATCTGGGGGGCTTCGCCCCCTACTTACTTCTCTAATACCTCAATACGCTATGACACCATATATTTACACTTTCATTGTATCGCTCGGTTTCTTTGGTCCTAGCTCGGACCTAGAGCCAACCGGCCAATTCTATAACTCGCACGGCTACGCCTATGAGATCCACCAAACGTCAATGGCTCCAGACGTGCCGACCACGATCACTTGTTACCTAGACGCAACCGAGCGCGGCCTTTGCGCACAAGAGGCCAACCCCTTCTTTACTGGCGAACTGCACACCGATATTTAAATTCTAATGATCCAATTTATTCCCGGCTCCACTTATTCTTGTAGATCAATTTGCGATTATAACTGTATATTTTCCTATGAAGTTGTAAGCCGCACAAAAAAAACCGTGACACTAAAGAACAAGCACGAAAAACCTTTTAGGGTAAAAATCCGCCAAACAGATGAATATAGCGAATACTGCTACCCGTTGGGGCTTTACTCAATGGCCCCACGCCTTAGCGCTTAAAAAAAACTTCTTAACTTTTCAATCCTATGACCATTTTAAACCAAGCTTACAACGACGCCCGCGAAACAGTTTTTAAATATAAAACCGTTATCAAAGAAATAGAAGCGCACCCCGTTTACCTAGATATACTTTGTGATTCTTCCGGGGGCCTTATGTACGACGTGGCCGACCGCGACAAGTACGACAAAACCGAGATTTTAGCCCTTTGGAATAGTATGGAAGCATACGAACAAGAAAACGCCGGCGGCATCATGAAAGGCGCTTTTGATTTTTTAACAGAAAAATTTTAATGACACTAGATTTAATCGTAAACAAGTATTTAGAAAATAAACACAATCAAAACAGCTTTAGGCGCTACGCGCCCGCCGATATTGAACAAGGCAAGCAAGCCGCCGCTAAACAGCTACTTAACCAGTTAAGCAAGTTTAGGTATGTAGAAATAAAAACCTCTCAACGGTCCATAATGGCAAGGAACACTATTGTAAATTTAAACCGCGTAGCGCTTGACTGGTTAAGTAAGAACAAAAAACAATTAATTTTTAACTAAACTATGAATATTTTATATCGGATCTACTTATGGCGCATTAAATCACCGCGCCGGGACCCAAACGATTTTAAAGAAGTTATTATTAGCGACAATTTAAACATACTAAGACAAGACGACGCCCCGTTAAAATATTTAAAAATGCGGGTTAAACTAGCCTTTAAGCACAAACCTGAATCATGAAACAAATAAAATTCACTATCGCGAGTAACTGCCCCACTATTTTATATGGCACAATCAAAAAAGACAAAATCCGCGGGCTATTAGTCCTGAGCAAGGGGAAAGTTTACGAGTACAACAAGCTATTAAATATCGAATCAATTTAACTTTTAAATCATGAACACAAACACCACCGGCGCCGAACGTAGAGCCGCAAAAGCCGACCGATTACGGTCCCGGGCCGACAACGCCCGCGAACAAGCCGACGAACTAAACAAGCGCGGCCGCGATATGGCTAGTATTATCCCCTTTGGGCAACCAGTCTTAGTGGGCCACCACAGCGAGGGGGGCGACCGGGCATATAGAGGTAAGATAAGATCCACACTAGGCAAAGCAGTTGCGGCAAGTGACAAAAGTTCTCACTACCAAGGCCGCGCCGCGTCCGTCGAAAACTCAACCGCTATTTTGTCACAAGACAGCGACGCCCTAGAGCAACTACAAATTAAAATCGACAAACTACAAAAGCGACAAGATTTTATGAAAGCCTTTAATAAGATTGCAAAAAGTAAAACCCTAACCGAGGCCGACAAGATCAAAAAAATATCCGAATCATTCAATCAGAAACCAGAAAACGTCAAAAGCTTATTAGAGCCGGATTATTGCGGGCGCATAGGGTTTGCAAGTTTTAGCCTAACAAACAACAACGCCACTTTAAAAAACACTAAGAAGCGATTGGAGGCCCTGGAAGAACAAAAGAGCGCCATCACTACGGAAAAAGAAATAAACGGCGTCACGGTCACGGAAAACGCCGAGGCCGGACGCATACAACTAGCCTTTGACGGCAAACCAGACGAAGAAACCCGAACAAAGCTAAAAAGTCACGGGTTCAAGTGGGCGCCAAGCGCTGGAGTATGGCAAAGACATTTAAACGCTAACGGTAAATATGCCGTGAAAAGATTTTTTGACCTCTAAACATGAAACCACATCGGTACCCCCTAATTTTTAAAACATTATGACCCAAATTAAAACTGTTTACGACGGAGACAACTACGAAGTATTTTTTACAGCCTTAGAAGAAGACGGAGTATCTAGAAAGCTGTTTGAAACTTTTATGGAAGCAGTAGAGGACGGCCTAGACTATTCAGACTTAAACCGTTACCAAGATTTATTAAAAAAACAGCAAATTTATTTTGAATATGACATGGACGCGCAGCCTTACGATATTTTCTACCTTTCTTCTTAATATGGCCTTCAAAGTAAAAGTAACCGAGATCGCTCGCTACTACGGCAAGACACGCCGGACCGTGCAACACCAAGTTTTAAAATATGGTGGACTACAAAAAATGTCATTCACTGATTTATTCAAGGTCTTACAGTTCTACGAAAACAAAAAGAAACCGCCAAAATAGTTTTTTGTACATATTGCTTGTGATTATCAATAAATTAAGTTATAGTGAACCAGACAAGTAACAAAAACCAATGGCCCGAATCGTTATCGAGACAACCGACGAAACCAAGGAAAGCATAAGAGCTTTAGCCAAGAGCGAAGCAAACCAAACTATCACGGGCCTAATGCTTGAGGCCGTAAAATTTTACGCTCTTTACCGACACACTTTGCCGGACCTAATAAAAGCACAAGCAAGCACAGTTAAAGCCCACGAGTAAAAACAAATTTCTAACTTCTCAAAAAATGTCACAAAAAGAAACCTGCCCGAATTGTAAAAAAGAGGTCGAAAAGATTGAAAGCGTATTTTGCGCCGCTTGCGAAGATATGGAAACTTTCGATTTTCCCGGTGAAGAACACCGCGCGAGATTGTCGCCCTTCCCTTTTTTCTTAGCCGCTTTTTAACATGAACCACCTTAACATTTGCGCCGCTCACGAATCAGCCATTGCAAATTTGAGACTATTAGAGTCAGAGTACGGTGCCGCCTTTAGTTCAGATATTATTGACCACATAGAAAGAGCGATTTCAGATATTGAAACAGCGTCACACATGGGGGAAAGAACTGTACGAAAAAAAAGAAACTATCAAAGGTCTACAAATCGAACTTTCTCAAATACAACCACAATGAAAAACCTCCGACACCGGCGCCAACAGTTAAGGCTATACTGGCTTAAATTCTTAAGCCCTAAGCCCCGCAACATCTACGGGCAACGAATAGCTCTAAGGCGTAAAAATGATTTAGCAGATCTCGCCGTTATCGTTCTTTCAATCCTTATGATTATTTCAATATTTATTCAACTTTAAAACACTATGACCGAAGAACTCACAACACCCCGCGACGGAAGCCTTAAAACGTTTATGAAAAACCCGATGGTTATGGATAAACTCAAAGAAGTTTTAGGAAAAAACGCCCAATCTTTTGCCACCACAATCATGCAAGTGGCCTCTAATAACACTTTGTTAGCAAAAGCCTCAAACATCTCTGTTTATTCGGCCGCGCTTACTGCCGCCACTATGAACCTTTCTATAAATCCTAATCTAGGACACGCCTATATAGTGCCGTTCAACCGAAGCTTTAAAGATGGCGACGGGAACTGGCAAAAGATTTGTGAAGCTCAATTACAAGTCGGGTGGAAAGGTTTTGTACAGCTCGCACAGAGGTCCGGGGAATTTAAGACGGTAAACACAACCGAGGTTTACGAAAACCAGTTAGGAGAGGTTAATTACAAAACGGGTGAAACTGAAATTTTAAACATTGCCCCAGACGGGAAAGTCGTCGGATTTATCGCACATTTTGCCTTAAGAAATGGATTTGAGAAAAGCCTTTATATGGACAAAAAAACAATGGAGGCACACGCGAAAAAGTATTCTCAATCTTATAAAAATAAATCAGGAGTATGGGCCGACGGTGAAGACGGGTTCAATGCAATGGCTAAAAAAACAGTTCTAAAGCTACTTATAAGCCGATTTGCTCCACTATCGGTGGAAATGCAAACCGCAATTCAATCAGACCAAGCCGTTGTAGATGAGCGCGGTGACGTTGAAGCTTACCCAGACCGCGAGTTAATCCAATCCCCAGAAGAAGCAATTGACGCCGTAAAAGCTAAAAAAGAAGCAATGAGAACCACTAAGATTAACGATGAACCAAATGAACAATAATTTATTAAACATTAGCCGGGAAGACTTGTTAGCCTTAGAGGGTGACAAGTTCGAGGAACATATTGCCAATTTCTTGGTACCCCGTTTCTCTAACACTTCTTTAAACGTGCTTTCTACTAACCCAATAAGGTTTGAAAAAGAATATATTTGCGGCATAAGAGACTCACTAAAGACCGCCGCGCTTTGCGTCGGTGACGCCACGCACAAATGTGCCGAGACTTATTTTAGAAACATTAAGGAAGGACTAGAACCGACCACTTACGAAGAATTTATTGTGCAAGGCACGGCTATTATAAAGGGCATACCACAGCAAAAACTTTATATAGCGAAAAAAAACACTTACGAGGAACAAGTGAACTCTATTATAAAAGATTTTTCAAAATGCGCTAAATCATTCTTTGAAGAAAAAACCATTTACGAATTTGACGAAATCTTAGAAGTAGAAGAATACAACGAGACTTTTGTTTCTATAGATCGTGACGTCGAGGGAAAAATAAAAGTTTTAAACGTACCAATCCCCTTGGCTTGTAAAATTGATTTTGTCAGCAAAAAAGATAAAAAAATAACTATATGGGACCACAAAAGCAAAACCTCAGCCTTTACAAAACCCACCGAACGCAAAGTAAGTTACGGCAAACAAGCCTTTCTTATGATGAAAGATTTTGAGACTCGGACTGGTTTAACAGTAGACGAAATTGTCTTTGTAGAAATCAAAGGACCTAGAAACGCCGACAAAAGCCCACAATTAGAAAAAACTGTTTTTATTGCCGACAATGCCTTTAGAAAACTTTACTCAGCCCTACTTTACCAAGAAATTATAAGCTTTATTGAAGCCGTTTCAGACCCGCACAGAGAGTTCGAGATCCGAAAAGATATGTATATGACGGAAGATGAAGCCTTGGAATTTTGGATTGCTTCGCGTATGCCGTCCGACATGAGTTCTTTTATCCCTCCGCGCAAGGGCTCAGCTATGGAAAAGCGATTGAAAAGTAATTTAAAAAGAAATCTAAAGTTAGCCAATTTTAACCTAGAAGCTTACCGGGACCACCAGAAAAAAGTTATTATCCCTAATTATTCAAAAATGAAACCAAGAGAGCGTATTGAGTTCGCATTACAAAATCATGGGGCAATGGTAACAGTCGACCACGTTATAAACGGGGCAAGCGTTGACGTCTACTTACTTATACCAGATCCCACAACCACCGTCACTAGTATCAAAAAAAGAGAAAAGGAGTTAGCCCTAGCTTTAGGCGTTTCAGCCGTCAGAGTGGCTTTAGATTTGTTCGAGTATGAAAGTAAATATTATTTAAAGGTCGAAGTAGCTAAAAACGGAGACAGACAATTTTTTGATTATGAGGAAGCCCAAATTATTGACGGTAAAATACCCGTAGGCGTTGGAGTAGACGGAAATCAGGTTTATTGGGACCCATTAAACCCTAGTACACCACACGTTCTTGTTTGCGGCTCTACAGGTTCAGGAAAAAGTATTTTTTTAGAAAGTCTTGGATCATTACTAAGAGAAGCTTACGAAGACTCCCAAATTATAGTTTTAGATCCTAAAATGCTATTAGGTGACGCCCTAAAGTCGGTTGCCGATGAAGTTTATAGTGATATTTCTAACATAGAAACCTATATGGGGTGCTTACTAGACGAAATGGAGCAACTTATAAAAGGGCGCGTTACTGGTAAAAAAATGTTTATTATATTTGACGAGTTTGCGGACGCTTACGACAACGCTCGGACTGGTGAAGATCTTAAAATTAAACACGTTCAGACAGGTGCTAGGGGCGGAATGAAGTCTATCACAATCGGAGTGGATAAATCCTTGCAAAAGGTAAACAGAATGATCCTACAAAAAGGACGTTCAGCCGGTATTCACATGATTATGGCAACACAGAGAGCCTCTAGTAAAATTATAAGCGGTGACGCAAAAGCCAATTTAACCGTTCAAATCGCCTTTAAACTACAAAAAGAGATTGATTCTCGCGTAGTAATAGACGAAACAGGCGCCGAAGCACTACTTGGCAAGGGTGACGGCCTTATGCGGTCCCCAGATTATCCGGGCCTTATCCGGTTTCAGGCGTTTAAAAATAAATCTTGTATCTAACTCAACTTTTGAATGATTAAATTAAGAATTAACGAAAAATGTATAAACAGAATAAGTTATTTTTGTGATCCACAAACAATAGCACACAGAAGCAGAGGCCTAACTCTTGGCGAAAAAATGGAGATAGAAGAAAAATTGTCTGACTTAAAAATGGAAATAATTTGGGAGTAAACCCATGAAAATCCGCGAGAAGACCACCCACTTGGTGCCGGAAGCGTTATGAAGGCTAAGAATAAGTGACCCGTCGATTGTGGAAGTGGCGGGTCTAACCAAAATATCTATGAAAAATCTAAACACCAAGGCCGATATTATGAAAGTTTTTGAAGCAAACCCTAAGAATACTTTTACACCCTCAGAAGTAGCCCAAGAAATGAAAATTATGGGATTATTTACCCCTTACACGCTAGACGTTCATATTAGGCAATTATACGCTAAAGATCTTATAGAAAAGCCATTACGAGGCGTTTACCGACTGAAAATAACAGAGCTTAACGGCAGACCAAAGACAAACTTCTATCCCCGTTTAAAATGAATTTTGAAGAATACATTATCGAATTACACCAAGACGCACTAAGTGATAAGCACACCGACCTTTCTTTTGAAGATTTTAAATACTCTTTAACCACCTATGCGTGGATTAAATACGCTAATGAATATGCGATTATTCAAGCCGACAGAGCCAGATCACACGGCAGAAAAGAAGTAAAACAAGACGTAAACACACTTTTAAAGTCTTACTGATATGAAAACAATTAGAATCCCAAGCCGGTACAAAAAACAATTATTCAGGTTATCTGATAAAAAAAGATTATGGGTTTTTGACGCTATGTTTCGATTGTCTTCTGGCGAATTTATAGATTTACCCGACAACATAGAAGGAGATATTTTAGAGCTAATCTGGAGGGATTGTGTGCAAATGGCTAAAAAAAGCCGAGATCGCGGTGATAGTGAGGAAGTCGGAGGTTTCACGAGTATGTCGGCGACATACTCTCCCACTGAAGGGAAGGGAAAGGAAGGGAAAGGAACTGAAGGGAAGGGAATACCCCCTACCCCCACAGGGGAAAAATCAGGGTTTGAAAAGTTCTGGATTCTTTACCCAAAAAAATCCGGTAAAGGGGCGGCAGAAAACGCTTGGAGAAAAATCAAACAACCAATACAAACTTTAGAAATTATCGAGAAGTCTCTTAAGTGGCAAATTTCTAGCGAGCAATGGAGCAAAGACAGAGGACAATTTATACCATTGCCGGCAACTTACTTAAACCAAAAGCGTTGGCTCGATGAACCGTTGAAACTGGAAATCCAAAAGCTTGAAGCGCCAAAGCCTAAAATTTATTCACGACCATGACCAAAACTCACTTTCTCAATTTCAAAATACCGGGACACCCATCAAAAATGGTTAAATGTTCGGAGGAATATTTTAATGAAAAAATGATTTTTTTTCTAAGAAACCCGACTTACGCCGAAAAACTAAACGAAGTTATCGACGCTAGGGAGCAAGTGGGAATGGTATTTACAATGGCAAATTTTAACGGAGAAGGTGGAATACTTAAAAAACAATCAAAAATAGTTTACGAAATAGCCCCCCCAGAACTTTCGGAAGAAGAAATAAAAGACCGGGCCAAGCGACTTAGAGCCATAGGAAATAAACACCTTGGCCCCGACTGGCAAAAAAAAGCGATTCAGTCACGAAAAAAAGACCAAGCAATCAGGGAGAGAGACTTGAAAATGGACGTACAAGCAGACAGAAAAAATAATTTAGGCCAAACAGGCTTTAAAAAATTCTAATCATGAAAAACCTACTAATCACCGTAAACGGACAAGAATCTAAATTTATTATTGATTATAAGACGCTTAGAGATATTTGTTTCTTAATAAGCGCTTACAAGTTAGACTTTAGCTTTGAAATAGTCGGATTTAGTATGCTGGCCCCAGCACCCAGCAAGACAAGGCTTGGTATAGCAATTCATAATATGTCACTCGACACCTACCTTGACCCCTTTTGGTCAGAAAACAAGCGACCCGTAGATCAGACAATAAACTATTTAAAACATGGAATTGAAAGGCACTCAATATCACCCGAACATGGAGAGCGGTAGGAATTGGAGCGCCCACGTCGAGTTTCAAGGGCGCCAAACAACCGATTTTGGCAAAACCGAGCAAGAAGCTATTGAAAACGCTAAACTTAAAATCACTAAAACTAAGTAATTATGAAAAAATTTCACACCGGATACCTCACCGTCGCCGAAATGATTGAAGTAGAGAAAGAGTTTAAACGATCTCTAACGAACGCAAGCCTTCTAGGTGGTGCAATGATGTTATTCACACTCTTTGCATGGCACACAACACAAGCCAAGGGCTTTGAGTTATCTAATCAGCTAACTAAACCTTTAGAGTTTGGGCTAATGGCTACGGATGATAGTTATTTAGACCGAGCGACAGAGATGATAATTAGCCACGAGGGCTTTAAGCCCCATTGTTATGTTGATGGGTATAGGCTAAATAAAAAAGGTGAAAAAATACCTCTTTACTCTCAGGGATACGGCCACCAGTGTTTAGGTGGATTAATTAGCAAAAAAAGAAGTAAGCAGATTGTTAGAAAGGAATCCAAGCGCCTAGACGATAAAGTCCGTGAGGGTTGGAAGCCTAGCCAAAGAGTTGGGATTATTTCTTTTCTTTATAATCACCCAGTCAATCAAAGAACTTACGTTAATTGGCTGAATCATGACGCTGAGCGGTTCCAATCAATGCTTGAGTATAGAGCGAATAATCACGTCTACATTAACGGTCAAAGGTTTGGCGGTTTATTGGTTAGACGTGCTGAGGAGTGGGAGCTAATTTATAATACATTTTAAAATGAAAGAAATTTTAATCGGCATCAGTATTGGGATTGGTTTGGTGTCTGGTGTCTACTCATTTGTACAAATAGAAACTGACAAGGCTATTGACGAAATATCAGGAATGCACACACTAACTAATGCAGATTTGCGGGAGTATTGCAAAGGGTTGGCCGCAATAAAGTTTATTGAAGACGGCAATGTAATCAAAGGCAACTCTTATAGTCAATGTTTAAATAAATATAGTCTTTAAAATGAGATACCCAACATACATTTTAGTAACAATATCATTCGCAGTGAGTGCGATGATGTCTGTTTATTTTTTACACAGCAACGCGGAACACTGGAA
>Ga0307935_1000884_pt1 | contig 11915 bp, 13 predicted proteins | sample OrgLakmetageno92_FD_201827 | JGI IMG/M metagenome (GOLD analysis project Ga0307935, IMG submission 201827) | Saline water microbial communities from Organic Lake, Antarctica - #92 | ecosystem: Environmental > Aquatic > Non-marine Saline and Alkaline > Saline | place: Antarctica: Organic Lake...
TATCTAGTATGGTTTTGAAAAGGTCTATGTAGTTGCTTGCTGTACCGCTGTAAAATGACATTAGAAAACTTATAAAATTATGATTATTTATAGTTTATAATAGGTTTGAAATCTTGGATTTTGAGCGATACCTATTATAATCTTTATCAAAAATGATAAAAGACTTAGAAAAAGAGTCGCTAGACTGTTTTAAAAGCTTTAGGTTAATATAAGTATCTGTATACTAACCATTAATCTCGGCATTATTAGCCCGAGCTACATTGATTATTCTAGTTTCCATGCCTGCACTATTTGCAATCTCATTAGCTAGCTCATCTTTATTCATCACGACGACAATTTTGATATTCTGATTAGATGATTGACTAGTATTTGTAGTATTTGTAGTAGTTGGCATAGAGCTATTACTAGGCGTGCTAGGTTGTGTACCTACATAGCCACCAGTAGCATATTTAGGTATTCTAGCAGTTGTATTTAGCTTATCAAGAAAACCTGTACCTAGAGCGTTTACAGAGCTTGCTTTGATTACATATTCTCCGTTTGAAAGCATAGCAGGCACGCTATCACTTGTTGCAGTACCTGCACCAAATACAGCACCGCCATCACTAAAGGCTTTAATAGGACTCCCACCTACTCCAACTTCGCCACCTTGTGAGAAACCAAACAATGAGCCCAAACCACTACCACCACCAAGCCCCAAACCTTGCAAACTAGCCATCAAAGCCTTAAACACTAGCATTTTGATAATAAGATTAGCAATATCTTGAAGTATATTGACTGTCATTTCTTTGAATCCATCAGCGAAAGATTTTGAGCCACTAAGCACATCAGATATAGTGCTACTCATGTTATCGCCGATAGACATTATACTGCTACTAAGTAAGTTGCCCATAGCTATAGCACCAACCGCATCAACATTGAAATTAGCCCATGCACTAGCAAATGTATTTTGTGCCTCTGTAGTCTCTTGTAGAGTCGTTTTTTGTGTTTGTAGTTGAGATTGTAGCTCTGCTAGTGGTATACCTGTACGATCTGCAACATCTTTTAATCTTTCTAATTCTGCTGTTTGCAAAGCTAGTTGCTCTGTAGAAGTTAAAAGACCCTGTGCATCAGTTATGCCGATACTGCCTAATAAATCAAGTTTTAATTGTGCTTCTGATAGCTTATAAGTGCTAGCTGTTAGCTCTGATTGCTTGTTTTTAAGTAAGTCTAGTTTAGCAAATATACTTGATACCTTATTATCCTCTAAGCCAAGTGACTTTAAGAAATCAGTATCATCATTACCTATTACTACACCTTTTACTTGTTTGAGTTTGTTTTCTAGTTCTGTAGCGTTTTCTAGTGCTGCTTTAAATGCTTTATTTTGGTCCGCAGTAAACTTACTAGTATCGACATTGTTAGACAATGCAAATACTTTTGACATATCGCCACTAATCTTAGCCTTTGCTAGCTCAGCTCTTTTCTCAATACCTGCCATCAAATCACCAAACTGCTTATTGACCAAGTCTTGTTGGACTGATACATTGATCTTTACATCTTTATCCTTTATTTCCCTTACTACTTCATTGGCTTTTTCAATAGGCATTGTATCTATTACAAACTTCATAACAGCATTATCTGCATCAGTTATTCTAGCTTGCTTTAGTTTATTTAAATTATCTAAATTACCACTTATCTGAGCATCTATGTCTTTTAATGAATTTTTAAGACCTGTAGTTACATCTATATCTATTTTTATGCTATCGCTGATAGCTCCAATAGTGTTATTATAGCCATCTATAATAGACTGAAAGCTCTCCGCAAAAAATAAAGATATTTCCTGAGCAATCTTACTCACATATAGAGGGAATTGCTGAAAACTAAATATAATATCACTTATAAAGTTTTGCCCTCTTGACTGTATATATTTAAAAGCGGAATAAAACATAAAAGGTATAGCTGTCATACCTTTGTTTATAAATTCAATAAAAGAAGAAAAAGACCCTTTTACTTTGCTTATACTATCAGGCAAAAGACCAAGTGTTTGACCTATAGATATGACGCTATTGATAAGCCCTGTTATACCATCAGATACCAAGCTAAATAACTTACTCCAAGTCTTTTTAAAAGCTTCTACTCCCTCGCTATTTTGTGAAAGTAAAGAGTATAAGCCCCCAAGTGCCGTAACTATTAAAAATATAGGATTATTTCTAATCAATAAAAATAATTTGCTAGCTACATTTTTAAATCCACTAGTTGCATTAGTTGCCTGCAAGATACTGCCAATATAGTTTGTAGTTAAGGCTACGCCCAAAACTGCTACTGTCTTAATAAGATTACCAATATTGTTACCAATAAATTCTATAGCCTGTGCTAGAGTATGAGAGAACCCACTCGCCTTATCAAAAATAGCAAAGCTCTGTAGTAAGTTAGTTCGCATATTAGTGAACGCTTGACCAACTGTTATATCCATTTTGCTAAATTGGTCTTCAATACTTCCGCTCTGTTGTTGAAATGCTTTGATAACTAAATCAGCTGTCAGCTTACCCTCTTGAGCATAAGCTCTTAGCTCGCCTTTCGTAATACCCAACGACTTAGCTAGCTCTGCCATAAGTATCGGTGATGCTTCACTTATCGCATTGAACTCTTCACCCCTTAGCACACCACTTGCCAAAGCTTGCCCTAATTGCAAAACTGCCGAGCCAGTCTCTTGAGCTGACGCTCCAGATACTTGTAAAGCTTGCGATATTGTTTCTGTAAGATTAATCGTATCTTGTTGAGATAATCCTAAAGCTTTCGTACTTCTAGCCATACGACTATAAAGGTCTGCAACATCTCCGATGCCAGTCCTAGACCTCAAAGCTACTTCAAATAACTTACCTTGCACTTGAGCCAATTCTGCCGTTCCATCTGTGACCACTTTCAGCTTGTTTTGTAGTGTCTGAAGTGTATCAGCCATACCAACTAGTTTATGAGCAACTAAGCCAACTCCAATGCCTGAAATAGCTGTTTTAAGTAGTCCGCTTACTCCTGCTGTCTGATTAAAGCTATTTGCAACTTTATCGCTTGAGCTACTTAATGCTTTATTTGACTGAGTTGTCTTAGCGTTTTGTTTGGTTAGTAATGCTGTTCTCTTATCGGTAGTCTGAGCCTCTACACCAATATCTCTTATCGACTTAGCTACAACTTCGCCACCCTGCTGTTGTATCTTGATGTATATACTTTCATTACTCATTTTATAATGCCCTTAGGTTTGAATTTTGTTAGCCTTACAGCTTCGCTATATACACCTCTTGGTGCTTGCATTTTTGAGTGACCGTCTTCTATAGGTATTGCATAAGGGAGGTTGTTTTGTATAAATATAGGCTTTGATATATCTGTGTAGTTATCTAATGCAGATTTTGAGTTATTCCCATTAGCAGAATCAAAGTCACTTCTATCGCCGATAGTTATGCGGTTATTTCTTAGGTATTGACCAGTGTCAATTGGTGATAAGAGTTCAATATTTGTATATATTTTATAAGCATAAGCTGTAGTGTTATTTGCTATATTCTTTTTAACATCTTTTGACATCATTTTCTTTGCAAAATCTCCAAACCCTGCCATACCTAAGCCTTCTTCCTTTCTTTCTCAATCTTCTTACTTACGCACTCCATATAGTGGCTATCAAGTGCTTTGAGTATTTCGCTAAACTCCTCTATATCTGCATACTTCACAAGCTCTGCGTACTTGATAATGTCAAATATACTTAGACTATTTACACCGCCATCAAAGCTAGTTCTAGTGGTGCCAAGTTCAAAGAAACAATTTATAAAAAAGTAAGTCGTACTATCAGGCTTGTTTTCTATAAGATGAGCAGGGATTTTTAAGCCCCTTTCTATCCGCATCTCTAGCTCCATAGATCGTTTCTGATAGTCTCCAGATACTACATCAGCTATTATTTTTTTAGCTTTCCCAGTACTTCACCTACAAATTCATTTTCTTGTTGAGCTAGCTCTAGGATTTTGTTAGCAGATACTGAAAAAGTTTCTAGCAATTCAAGTACGATAATCTTATCAAATGCTAGAGGTTTACCCTCCTCATCTTCAAGACCTTTGTAATCAACTACTAACTCATCAGCTATCAGCTTTCTTAGTTTAGTTTCTTGCTCTTGTGTATCAGTTGCATCTTCTTTAACTTCTTTCATCATCTGCACTATTTGGGAGTTAAATGCAGGTGTTATAAACTTTACTTTTATTTTGAGTTCTGAATTGTCCAATAGCTTGAGCCAAAGACCTTTAGATTTGATTTCTTTGACTGCTTTAAGTTGTGATAATTTCATTGAGATATACCTTGTTTTTGATTGTTACAAGGTAATTTTAGGACTGATTATAAAGTGTGGATTTTAAGCAAAAGCCTCAAACTTCTGCACCATTAGAGTGTAGCCTAATTCTTGGCTTTCTTTCGCACTAAATGGTTGGTCTGCAACGATAGTGTTATCACTTGTACTTTCATCTATACCTGTGAAATTAAGGCGTGGAATATTAAAAAGTACACTTTGACTGTCAATAGTATTTGTGATACAGATTGATAGATCTTGATTGTTTGCAGCTTTTTCAAACTGCTCAATATCATTAAGCAATACTGTCAAGTTTCCTGTCAATACAAAGTTACCACTATCAACAATTTGCGGATATTTTGATCCAATTCCCCAGAGCTGAGATACATTGTTTGCTATGTTGATACCATACGCTGTGACGATATTATCATCAGATAAGTCTTGACCATCTATCACAAATCTGCCAATGTTATTAGACGCATCCATGAAATTAGCCTCATAACTAGCTACATCTGTTTGACCTGCGACTGGTGTAGTTTGGTTTAGTGTTTCAAGCCCTAAGAATTCTGCTGTGCAAGCTATATGACCCTTTGATTCTGCTGTTATGTCTAGCGTGTCAGCTATTAAACCACGCATATACCTATAACCGCCACTAGAAAGGTCTGTATAGTCGACATGAGCAGTTAGAGACTTTTTGATAGAGCCATCTATGATAGTGTCACCGATATAAAACTCTATAGCACCAGCAACTACTTCATCAGTCCAGCCAGTCGGTGTTACATCTACAATCATTTCGGTTGATGATACTGATAGCACTCGCACCCAAGCATTATTTTCTGCTGTTGTGAATCCTGCTACCTTAATATATTGACCAACCACTATATCTAGATTAGTAAAGTTAAATGAGCCTGTAGATACAATCTTAGATCCATCTATATCCACTCCTGTTACATTAACACCTACAAGTACTAATTCATAGCCAACTAAAGCACTCGCCAAAGCTACATCTACATCTATCTGATTAGCTGATACGCCTGTGATAACTGCTTTTGATCCTTTACACGCAACTATATCACCAATAGCAAATCCTGTTTCATCATCTACAATTATGCTTGTGCTTGTAGCATCTGCTGTGATAGTTGAGCGGATTTTCTCATCCCAGTCATTCCACATTGCCGACTTAATTAATGGGCTTTCCATAAAGCCATAATTCAAATCTAAAGCTACACTAGCATTTGATGAAAGACCAACTGACTTACCACCTGCAACGCCGCGACCTTTAGTAGTATTGTTACCGTCGATGCTCTCATTTTCTGCTGTGAATGTAGCCTCTGCTTTATTGAGTGCGACTGTTTGAAATTTCGGAGTAGCTGGGATTGTACCCGCTACAACCTCTTCTACAAAACCAATCTTCTTATTTTGAATACTTGCCATTATCTACCCTTTGTTGTTTGTACAAGGGTAATTTTATTGGCTATTTATGAAGTCGGATTTTAGCTTATTTGCTCTTGATAAGAAAACTTAAAAAAGCATTCTATAATGTAGTTATTGAAGTTATCACCTAAGCTATTATCTATGGTAGCGTTCGGCGTAGTTATCTTATTGGTAAGCATTAATCCACTTGGATATAATGACCTTTTAGTTAGTAACCCATTTATAGTATCAACTTTTTCAAAGATATTTTTAGTAGATGTTTTTTTGCTGTTGTAAATATAAAAAGTGACCTTTAAGTCTTGCTCAAATATTGCTTTCTTTTGATGTTGCAATATGGTCTTTTGCCTTGTAGCTCCTGCTAGAGATATATCACAATTTACGAATGTAACTGTATCGGCTGGACGGTCTTCATAATCATTGAAATATACATCAACTAAGTTATCATCAACGAAGTTTGTGATCTCATCTAACTTATTAGCTAAATCACTCATTATTCAACACCCTTTAGATACAGCCTATAACCGATTAAATAATCAGCTGGCTTAATCTCTATAATCTTTATTATCTCGTATGTGATACTACTTGACTTAACTTTATAGCTCTTTTTAAGATCTAGTGAGTTACCTGCTATACAATCCTTATCACTAGCATCTATATAGCTCTCACTCTTAGTACTGCTATCAAGCAATTGCTGCTCTACCGAAGTAAACAAAACCTTTATTGTGCCTATATCAACATCATCATAAGTTACATCGTTACGACTTGCACCTGTCACTTTTTGCTTTTCTATGATATCTACATCAACACCATACTCTTCTAGCTCTTCTAGTAAGTCATTACCAGCATCTATGTAGTCTTGATGAGCCATCTTATAAATCCCTTAGTATGTCAAATGAGCCGTAGCTTGCAGTTTCACCAGCATTACAATCAGCATTACCAAGGCTAGATACGAAGCCATTAAGGTATTTATCTACTGTATGATAGTATCTATATTCTTTCTTACTTTCACCATCATCAGCGTACTTAAATGATTTCTTTATAGCTCCTGCAATATCTTTGCTCTCTTCTATAATCGTTTTAGTATCTGAATTTGTGTAGTCTATATTGGTGTCTAAGCCACCTTGTAATATGTAGATTAAAGCAAGCTCACACTGGGCTTTTTTAATCGCTGTAGGTATCGTTGTTATATTAAGTCCATCAACAACTAGACTAGATCTAGGGAACTTGCTTTCATGAGTTATAGAAGTACCTTTGTAAATATAAGCATTATCCAAGTAGTTGAAGGCATTGATCAAAGCTATTTCTTTTTCAGCGTCGCTCTTAGTTGACCAATCAGTATCCTTGCCAACTGTAGCTAAGTAAGCATCACAATACGCAACCGTTACATAACTATTTACATCGGCAATTAAGCCTGCATCATCTTGAATAATTAAACTCATCTTTCTTTATCCTCTTTATTAGCCTTTGCTTCTTTATCCTCTTTAGCAAGTCCATATTTCTTATTAAAAGCTTTAGGGTTTTTGTTAAATTCTCTTATTTGAGCATTAGTTAGGTTCATAAAATAATTTCCTTAATTAATAGATTGATTAGCAATTAATCGTTCGTTTGAATAAATGCTAATTTGATGTTTTTACGCTGCCATACTCTTGTAAATGTAGTAGCCATTTCTAGCTGCGAATAACCTACCTGACCATCTGTATTAAGGTTATTAGAAGTCATCGAGTAGCCAAGAGGGTGGATAATACCACTCATTCTATGAATTAATGAAGTTTCACCAGAACCGTTACCTGCTTTCTCATCTCTTTCGGTTGCCATAGCATCAACTCTTGGTACTTGTGCATAAGCATAAGCTGAACCACCAAACAAGATACTTGTATAAGTGATTCTGTTTGCACCTGCAACTGCAGGCAAACTATCATCAACTACTAATCTCATGCCCATATACGACATAAACGAAACTTTACCCTCACTGTCCACAACTGTGTCAATAAGGTTTTCCTTTTTAAGTCTTGTATAAGTTACAGAATGTACAGCCAATACACCTAAATCTTCAGCCATATCGCCCATCGTTTGCTTAGCATCCAATATAACATTCGCACTTATACGCTCTGCATCTACTACACCACCAACTGCATCTGTAGCAACTGAAATAATCATATCGCTACCGTGGTTAGCTACACAATCAGCAAGTATACCAAGTGATGATTTGATAACTCTTTGTTGCTCAACCGACGCCCAATAAGCACCTATTCTATTAGCAACCGCTTCTACTGGATCACCTGCGGATTGTAAAGCTTGTACTTTTGCAAGTTCTGCAAAGCTCCACGCTCTTGCTAAGTCAAAGCGTCTATAATTCATAGTTTGGATTGATACTTTTTCTGTACCTATCTTATCTCCGACTACATCCGTCTGATAAGTAGGTTCAACTAAGAAGTCCAAAGGCTTATATTGAGTAAGTTCGCCGATAGTACCACCCACGCTAGCCATAGTAGCTAGTTGGGCATCATTAGCCATAATACCACTAGCAATGAAAGCATTGCCTTCTGTTTGTTTTTCTTGTGCTATTGAACCAAATACTAATGGATTATATAAGTCTGCTAATTGTGTAGTTGCCATTTTTCTAATTTCCTTTTACTAGTTGTTTGTAAAGCTCTGGATTTTCTCTTGCAAGTTTTACCTGCTCCATACCGCTCATTTCTTTCAATGATTTCCGAGATATAACATTTGAGTTATTAGAGATAGCACCGCCACCGCTTGACTTAGAAGTCACAATCATGTCTTTAAACTCGCTCATTCCTTTTATCGCTTCTTTCATTTGATTAACATCTGAATATGTAGCACCGCCAATATTCATAAGCACCCCGCCTGTTTCATCAGAGTAAGCAAACATATCACCGATAAGCTTGCTGAAAACTTCCTTACCGAATAGCTCATTAGCTACGCTTTTAATGGTCTCGTCGACCTTGCCTTGCTTTTGTTTATTGGTAAGGTCTTCGTATTTGTTTTTCCACGCATCTAGCTCCTGCTTAGTGGTGTCTAAAAGGGCTTTGTAGTCGCCTTTTTCTGCTAGCTTTGCCAATCTGTCGGCTTCGGCTTGCTCTTCTATCTCACGCTTCTGCTCTTGTCCTTTTTTCTTTTCTGCAAATAGCGTAGCGTTGTGATTAGCAAGCTTTTGATTTTCGGCTTTTAGCTGTGCGATAATTTCCTCATTACTTAGAGGTGCATCTTGGTCTGTGTTTGGTGTATCGTGGGTTACTTCTGACATTAAACTCTCCGTAGTCTTGTTAAGGATTAATTTTAAAATGGTTTTGCGAGTGTGGATTTTGAGTGTTATTTATAAAAACTCTGCAAACTTATTTCTAAGCTCACCAACTGACAAAGCACGCCCACTATCTACAAACTTATCTAGCTTGACGCCATTATTAAAAAGCTTGTACTTGGTGGCACCTAGATGTTGCTTTTGAAATGCTTTAGGTTGCAGTCTTAGATACTCATCATAGCTAGTGGTAGGTGATACCCTCTCTATACGCTCTAGCTTGCCATCTTTGTCATAAACCCGTACTGGTCGTGTAACTTCACTATTATCAAACATAGCATCGTACTCATCTTTGATGGCTGGCAAAAGTATACTTCTACAATTATAATGAAAAGGAGGTTGCGGGTGGTTTTTAAGTGGATAAACTTTATCGGGAGTAGAACCATAAGCTTGGCAAATAGTGCTAGTACGGTTGTCTAGTATTACTAAGATACGATAACCCTCTAGTGTCTCGCTATTAGCGTCCGCTGTAGCCTTAAACATACCGTTTGATATACCGTTAAGCATAGTGCGAGATTGAGTTATAGATTGCTGCTTTATTTTTTTGTTTATAGTTGGCAACCTTGCTAGTATATCTCCAGTTATTTCATCAACTGTTTGAGATTGCACAAAGGCATTAGTAAGCTCTTGCCTAAAGTATGTTTTAGTTTGGTCTGTAAGAGTGCTAAACATCTTATTTATAGTTTCATTATTAACAATTATTGAGTTTAGCGTCCTCTCTATCTGCGTTTTTGTAAGCTTGGCAACTGTGATACCTGTTACATAATTCTTTAATGTTTGTTGAAAAGTATCCGATTGAGTCTTTGCAAAGTCTAAAGCCATCTGTTTAGCTTCTACATACTCAAACTTCTCACTTGTGAATACTCTGATTAGCTTTCTTAGCTCTGTAATGTTCTTTATATCATTATTCATAAGATGAGTATTGACTAATCCTAATACACGCTCATACTCGTTATCAACAGCCTTTGAATATGTTCTAATTACAGATTGAGATAGTACAAACTGTTTGATAATATCATTTTCAAGCGATTTCAAAGCTTTCACTCTCGCTTTCTAGATCAGCCTTAAACTCTTCATAAGTCATAGCTTCATTAAGTAAGCCGCTCTTTTTGATACCATTAAATAATGCAATTTTAGGAATTGTTCCTTGCGTAACACCGCTAAGCACAATAGATAGCAGTTGAGTATCTGTCATCTCCTCCACTATATCGCTATTAAGCTCAAACTTAACATCTTGATTAGCACCCTCAAACAAAGCCATATACTGCAATGCTCTGGTTATGCCGTTAGATACATTATCCATTACATTAATAAGCTCACTATTTTCTGAACTTGCTTTAATCCTTGAAGTAGTTGCAGTCTCGTTGACGCTATCATTTTTGACAAGCTTAGCACCCGCTGAAATCATCATCTGCTCTATCTTATCTATCTCTAATGTAAGGCTAGAAGTCTCAGCTATTTCAAGATATTTAAGGTCTTCATTAAGTCCAAGCACTACACCTTTGGTAGCACCTGTTGAAAGACCGCCACCATCTTTGATATTATCTGCTGACTGCTTGGATATGTTGGTTGCTACCAATAAAGGTATGCTTTGATAATGAAGTTTTAACGCATTATCTGCATAGTACTGATAGTGTTTGATATTCATATTAGCTAAGTCAATCAGTGGCGAACCATCAATATCACTATTGTTATTTTCTGAACCTGTGAATACAAAAGGTATCTCTGTTAGTCTTTGACCATTAGCCTTAGGCTCATACACTTCATCTTCTTTGTTGCTGTCTTTATATATCACTCTTTGCTGATAATAACCATCTTTAAGCTCTAGCACTCTATAACGAGTCTTACTTTGACTAGAAAATCCTGTGAACTCTAAATACTCTTCTTTAAGCACCACTAGTGATAGCTGACTGGTAGAACCTTTATTTTCTGTATTCCAGTTGATGATATTGAATGCTGAATATACCGACATATAGGCATATAAGTTATTGCTCTGCTTAACCTTATCAGTTATGCCGCCCTGATAACTGGGGAAGTCTACAAGTATTCCACAACGCCCTATGTTTAGTGTGTTTTGCAGCACTCTTTTAGCGACTTGAGTTATATTTTCATTGTCAGCTGAGCAGTTATCAAGGATATAATTGAGCTTGCCATCATCGTTTAAGGATATATCTGGTTTCTTTCTGAATGCTAAACCATTTAAGGATTTTGAAGTTTTACGAACCACATTATAAAACATAGCCAAAGACAGGTATTGACTGTATTTATCATCACTCGCACTTGTAGCTCCGTTGGGCAAAGGTAAGTATTTTATTGTTTCTGACTTTACTGACTTTTGACCACCAAAAGTATCAGTGACTGTTTTCCACTCATCTAAGTGATAAGTATAATCTGCTCTTGGTGTAGATACATCTGACATAAGTGTAATTTTTAAAATATATTGTGATTATTGTAGACCGTTGTTTGGACTACGGATTTTATAGGCAGTAGATTATAAATCATATACCCTAACGCATCAACATAATCATCTTTAGTTGCTGAGCCATTACTTTTTTCAGGTTTACCGCTATCATCATAAGCTTGTGTTTCGAGAGCTTCTACTAACTTAGGACATTTATCCACATCTATCTTTAGTAGGTTGTTTTTAAGAGCCACATTAACAGTTAAAACTCTATCTCTTATCATAGGGTTTATTTTTCTATAATCTGTATAAAAATTCTCATTAAGTATCTGTATATCAGTGCCTGTAGCATTTGATGATTTAGAGTTTCCACTAGCATCAGGATATATGGTGGCTTTATTAGCATATAAAGAGCTATAATTTGGGTATATATCGTATGTTGATTGACTTACCATTTCATCAACAACATA
>Ga0307935_1000889_pt1 | contig 11853 bp, 8 predicted proteins | sample OrgLakmetageno92_FD_201827 | JGI IMG/M metagenome (GOLD analysis project Ga0307935, IMG submission 201827) | Saline water microbial communities from Organic Lake, Antarctica - #92 | ecosystem: Environmental > Aquatic > Non-marine Saline and Alkaline > Saline | place: Antarctica: Organic Lake...
GGAACTATGCTCTGTTTATAATATATCACTATATTATATATTTGTCAATACCTTGATCATCACAGCATTCATAGACACTGTATAATTATCACAAATTCTTGACTTGAGCTTTAAATAAATTATATACCCTTATATATATTTGTCAAGTAAAAAACCACCTCTTGTAGAGATGGTTTGATGTAATTGTATCATTAGGGTTATTGCCCTAATTGTTTAGACCTTGAGAATTCTTGTTGACGTTTATCAACAAGTTCTCGTTCTCTATAAATTCCACTTAACGAAACACCTGCGGATTGTGCAGGAACATACCACTCCTTATTATTGAGTGATATAGTTATATAATATTTCGTTCCCTTATAGTTCATGTAAATTCTCCGTGATCCATTTTCGATCATAAAACCATTATCGTATATTTGTTGTTGATCACAATTTGATCCACATACCAATAATGATAATGTATAACGATAATTTAGATTATCGTTATTTTTTTGTTGAAACGAACGATCGTTTTCTTGCCTAACCGTTCCACGCAGAGAAATGTTCCCTGCTGTAGCGCCAGATGATCCTTCGTTTGATTTGATAGGTTGCGGTATGAAAATAAATGTATCTCCACCATCAATAATTACCGGGATCTTTTTATATGTTGACCCCTCAGTATTTTTGGGAATACTATTACCTATTTCAACCCAAAAGGGATCAGAGACAAAATTTCCTTTTTTATCTTTGATTCTTTTCCCCTTTTTATCAATTCGAAAGATTCTCTCTTGAGCGATCAATAGATCACCATCAAGTGTTTCTTTCTGATAGATAACACCACCAGCGATGCTATCTTTTCTTTCAAAGAAAGCTCCGGTATACAGGAATAGATCACGATCTATTGTCGCGTATGATCCTGTTAGGGTATCTATTTGATTTGCAGCCAATGAAAAATCATTAACCGCTACATTAGGTTCTTTACTTTTTGCAATTTTAGTAACATTACACGATGTTACTAAAACTGTAATAACGAGTAATAAAAATAATTGTTTCATTTTTTTAGATTTTAAGTTTTTATTTGTTTTCAATATAGAATATACAAGAATTAGATACAATGTCAAATACTTTATCCCCAGAATAAAACAACCCTTAGGCTGTATTAATTGCTGTGCTGTTCTATTTCTTCACGGACACGTCTGATTTTTTCGGACATATCAATATTTGGATTCTGCATTTGTTGCGTGTGCATATTTGAAAGATCATCAGCAATCCGTGTAAATTTTTTATGTGTATCGGCAAAATTATTTGATTGATTAAATATTGCCTCAGCATTGGTATGTTTCAACAAATCGAGAATGGTTGATTGGACTTTGTTGATTTGATGACTGACATCATGATCAGGATTAATCATTTGTTGATGTTCCAGTGAACGCAGATAATCAATTAATAATGATATTTCGATGCTTTTATTCGTAAACAAGGCCTGTGGATTGATATTAGTATGGTCAATTATTTTTTCTGAAGAATCCTGAGATTGTTTGATTGTAGTCAATTGTTTTATTTCTAGATCGATAACTTTTTCGACTTCTTCGAGGGTTGTTGTTCCGTTGAGAATTTTGATAATACCGTCTTCTCGCATATTAAGAAGTCCTTGTTTTTCGGCAACACGTCTGACATCTTGTTCCGAGGGTTTTTTATTTAATAACTCTTCGATGGTGTCATCGGTAATAATAGCCTCGAATAAACCAATACGTCCCTTGTATCCTGTGCCATTACATTCACTGCACCCAGAACCTTTTGAGAGCATTATTTTTTGATCAATATTCATACCATAATCAGCCAAAGGTTTATTATTTTTTAGGGCTTCCTTAAGGATATTTCTGATGAGGGTTTCTTGTCTTTGGTTTGGTAATGATTGTTTGCTACAGTTTTTACAAATTTTGCGAACCAAGCGCTGCGCAATAGATACCGATAGAGCTGCTGCCAGAATCTGTGGTGAGACGCCTAGATCAATCAGACGTGGAATAACTCCTGCCGCGGAATTCGTATGCAAGGTAGAGAGAACTAAATGCCCGGTTAATGATGCGTTCACCGCAATCGAGGCGGTCTCGCTGTCGCGGATTTCACCGACCATAACAATATCAGGATCCTGACGTAATGCCGCACGTAATCCAGAGAGGAAATCATAGCCTTTTGATCGGTTTACCTGTGTTTGACTGATACCTGCAAGGTGATATTCAATAGGGTCTTCGATAGTAAGGATTTTAACCTCGGGTGAATAGACCTTGTTCATAAATGAATAGAGACTGGTTGTTTTACCTGAACCGGTTGGACCTGTCGTCAAAATCATACCATTAGGTTTTTTGATTTCACGCATTAATATTTCAAAGAGTTTGGGTTCAATACCGAGGCTCTCAATTCCCACCTTGATTCCATCAGGATTCAAAATACGCATTACAAATGATTCACCATAGGCGCTGGGAATAACGGATACACGAACCTCGATTTCTTTACCATCATAATCAATCGTAAAACGACCGTCCTGAGCATTTTGGGTTTGGGTTAATTTCATTTTTGAAAGGAGTTTTATTCGCGAAAGAAGTTTTCGATATGATTCATGATCAAAATCAACGATGTCTTGTAATACTCCGTCTTGCCTGAAACGTACGCGGACTTTTTCATCTTGGGCTTCGAGGTGAATATCAGAAGATTTTGTACCGATAGCTCCACCAAAAATAACCTCCATTAATTCGGTTGTTTTTTTCAGACTTGAGCCTTGTAAAATAGCATTAAATTCACCAGCAATATCAGAATTATGGTGAATATTCTCGGCAAGCTCTTTGAGTTTCTCGGGAGAAATATCCAACATTCCTCCTTGGACAACCAAAGAATGAGACATATCAGCATAGCGTTCCCAGGCTTTTTCAAGACTTTTGGTTGAAACCATATGAACACCCAAGGTATATTTTTCAGCTAGTTTACTGAGGACTTTTTTTGTTTGATTTAAATTCGGAGATTTTACACCGATATAGAGGTCCTTACCAATAATTTTAAAAGGAGCAACAAGTCCAGCTCGAGCCTCTTCTTCGGGAATTGCCATCAGGGCATCAGTCTCGATATTGGATCCTGACAAATCAATATACGGGAGATTAAATTTCTGAGATACGCGCTCTACAAAGATTTCTTCTTCTTTGTTTCTGATTTCTTGGATCTTTTTTGATTGTGCTGTGTTGTCGAAATTAACCATAAGTAACTCTAGTATACCTTATGTATTGAATGAATTACAGAGCTTGTATAAAAAAACTCCACAAGACGTGGAGTTGTTTTGTTTCAGAACAATAATCTCTAAACAACAGAAAAAACTTAAAAAATTAAGGTTGACCATTCTTCAACGAGATAATCAGGGTGGTCACTACCAGGGTGAGCCCCAATTAATCCTATCCGAAGAGCCAAATTCGCGAGATCTGATTGTTTAGAGGTTATTAATCTCAAACGTTATGTAGTTGATAATGTAATTATATTAACATTATATAAAATATTGTCAATTTTTTATTGATGTCTTGAAAACAACAACACTATTAATATATCATGTCTTGTTAATAATACTATTTAAGACTGTGTATAATATGTGAATAAGATTTTTTGTAAAGTCTAAAAATCTAACCACTATTAATATAACACAATGTCAAAAAAATATACTACGTTTTTTAGGTCGCCAAAAATGACACTATTGATATTATAATCAGAGATTGCCGTACCACAGGAGTACTTGTATTTTAATATTCACTTCGTTCATTTAAAATTAGGTCGCGCATGCTCGCAATAATAAAGAGGGTATTGTTCGTAATGACAACATTGATTCTGTCATTGCGAGGAATGCAGCGCCAGCGAAATGATGTGGCAATCTCAGGTTTATCAATAGTGTCATTGCCAGGAGGTACGACGTGGCAATCTCAGAATTATTATTAAATGTTGTCATCCTCGCGTTCAATCTGTCATCCTCGTGTTCAATCTGTCATCCTCGCAAAAGCGGGGATCCAGAGTTTATGATTTAGATTGTTGTTTTGTATGTCTGACTCTGGATTCCCGCCTACGCGGGAATGACAGAAATAGAGAAGGAATGATAATATTATATGATATGCGGAGATTGCTTCGTTCCTCGCAATGACAGGGTTTGGGTTTTTTTGCTAATTAGAGATTGCCACGCTATCGCTCGCAATGACAGGGTTTGGGTTTTTTGGAATAACAAACTAATAATCTAGGTTTAAAACAAAAAACATACAATTCTCCAGCATCTGTTTAATTAATACTATATAATAGGAATATGTCTGATGTACCAACACAACAAATACTTGACCCTCAATTACGCCCAAACACCTGGAGTGAATATATTGGTCAACAATCAATCAAAGACAACCTGCATATCCTTTTGGGAGCCGCGGCAAAACGCAAAGGGCAACCTGAACATCTATTATTTTATGGACCGCCGGGATTAGGTAAAACAACTATATCTCACCTTATCGCCAAAGAAATGGATGCAAATATTAAAATAACCTCAGGTCCTGCCATTGAAAAAGTCGGCGACCTTGCCAGTGTATTAACCAACCTATCAGAAGGAGATATTTTATTTATTGATGAGATTCATCGATTAAATACCAATATCGAAGAAGTCCTCTATCCAGCAATGGAATCAGGAGTATTGGATATTATTATTGGTAAGGGTCCATCCGCCAGAACGATTCAATTGGATCTTCCGCCATTTACCTTGATTGCGGCAACAACAAAAATTGCGAGTCTTTCGGCACCACTGCGTTCTCGTTTTTCTGGAGGAGTGTTCAAATTGGAATTCTATTCTCATAATGAAATGGAACAAATTATTGAACAATCTGCTATTAAATTAGGTATCGGTATTACCGATGGTGGTGTTCACGCTATTGCAGGGCGTAGTCGCTCGACACCACGAACCGCCAATTATTTCTTGAAACGGATTCGTGATTATGCCGAAGTCCATGAAACAGAAATTACCGAGGATACGGTATTAAAAGCCTTGGCAATGATTGGTGTTGATGAATTAGGATTACGTCAAACCGACAGAGATGTATTATTGGCCATCATAGAAAAATTTAACGGTGGACCTGTTGGGGTGAAAACTATTGCGACCGCAACCCACGAGGAAATTGATTCGGTTGAAAATGTTATCGAGCCGTATTTGATTCAAAAAGGATTATTAGAATTGACATCACGTGGACGTATGGCAACCGAGGAGGCGTATAAACATTTTGGAAAAGAAGGTTTTGAGGAAAAGAAATAAACATAGTGAAATATTTATTGAATACATAGCCAAGAAGACGTCTTGGTTACAAGACACCTTAGAAATTTTTAATGAAGGTGTTACACTTGTAATTGAATCGGATTAATAATTTATTTTAATCTATAGGCCATCAAAAATGTTGGTCTTTTTTTTATAAAATTTCAAACATCACTCTAATCAGCCAAAAATAATTTAAATAGATATATAAGATATTTTGATGACATTCACTTGCCCTAAAAACATTTCCCTATTACACTGTTTATATATGGGATCATCACATAAAAAACAAGGAAAGATTGCCGACAATAACGCAAAAAAGGCAAAAGTATTCAGTAAACTGGTTCGATTAATTCAAGTCGAAGCTAAAAAATCTGGTGGCGATGTAAACTCTGCAGGTCTTGCCTCGGCTATTAAAAAGGCTTATAAAGAAAATATGCCCAAAGACAATGTCGAGCGCGCCATTAAAAAGGCATCAGAGGCTGGAGACAGCACCGAGGTTATATACGAAGCCTATGGCCCAGCAGGCATTGGTATGATTATCACAGGGCTGACCGATAATACCAATCGTACCAACCAGGATATCAAAACCATTCTCACAAAAAACGGTGGTACTTTTGGGGCAACGGGTTCGGTTGCTTGGAATTTTACCCAGGATGAACATCGAGACTGGATACCTAATATGCCTATGGATATTGATCCAGAAAACAGAGAAATATTAGAAAATATTATTGACCTCTTGTCTGAAAATGACGATGTCCAGGATATCTACCACGCTGCAAGTCTATAAAATTACAGCCGCGTATTAATGCAAAAAACAACTCATTCTGAGTTGTTTTAATTTACAATATTTAATTCAAAACTGATTTCTTTGTTTGAAACAACATCATCTTTGTCGGTTGCCACAATACGCAGAATATTTTTTTCTTCATAGTATTGTAATTCATTGGGGAAGAAGTTAAGTCCAAATTCTGATTCTTCGTCAACTCGAACAAAAGCATTATTAATAAAGAACTGAACACGTTCTATATCTTCATCTTGTCGTTGATCGAAATCAATAATGACTTCGATCATTTGATCAATTGGATATACGATATCAGATTCAATACCATTAATATTTATTTCAAATGGTTGTTGAGGATTTTCTCGGTCGCCAGGACCATGAACATCATCATATTCTGTAGGAATCGTAAAATCAAGACCCACTAACTGTGCAAGGTTTTCTTGTACATATTGCGCAACACCAAATTCCCAATTGGTATATTGTGGGTCGTTTCTAGAAGTATCAAGTTCCGTTGGGTTATCCTTGTCAATCCAATGCAAAATAGTACGAGGATCAGGAAGAGGAATACGTAATTTTGTTTCCTCAGGAGTAAATTCAGTTGCCAGTTTTCCCGAAACGGTGTCTATGATTATGGTTTGACCTCCAAACCAATCACCCTGAACCATATTCGGATAGGTATCCAGGTCTTCAGGAATATCATAGTCTCTGAAATTATCAGTACCATATTCTTCGATAATTTCATCCATGAATTTTCTCCATGGTTTTCCTGTAATAGAAGAACCTTTTTTCATAGGAGAGTTATCATTATTACCTGTCCACACACCAACAGCAACGTCTGGAGTATATCCAACTAACCATGCGTCACGATTGTCATTTGTTGTCCCTGTTTTTCCAGCAACATTTTCTTCACCAAAATACAAAAATGATTGTGCTCCAAACAATGGAGTTCTGGCAACATTATCAGAGAGAATACTATTCACCATGCGTGCTGCGTTTCTGTCAACGACTCGTTCTTCCTCTGGTGTAAAGGTATCAATGACACGTCCATCAACATCAGTTACCTCTTCGATAGCAACCAACCTATTACGAACACCATCATTAGCAAAAACAGAATATGCGCCGGTCATTTCCAAAAGGGATACTTCTCCACCACCCAAAACAAGCCCTAAACCATAAAAGTTAGCATCCCTATTCAAAGACGTAATACCTAGATCTTTTGACTTTTGAATAACATCTCTAATATCAGCAAGATAATTAATTTTTATTGCTGGGATGTTTCGTGACTGAGCAAGTGCCTGCCTAAAGGTCAAAGGTCCTTTAAATTGGAAATCATAATTATTAGGTGAATAACAACCGTCCTCGCTGGTTATATCCGTTTCTTCACACCGAGCATTAAACTGCGTCCGCGTATCAAAAATAGTACTTTCAGGTAGATATCCTTTTTCAAAAGCTGTTGCATAGGCAAAGGGTTTGAAGGCTGAACCTGGTTGACGTGGTGACGTAGCAACATTAAAATTACCATCAAAACCTTCGATATCATTATAATCACGCGAACCAACCATGGTGATTATTTTTCCGGTTCCCGCCTCAACAGCAACAAGAGCAGCATTTGATGCATCATAATCCTCTTCGACTTCTTCAATATGTTCTCTTATTATTTCTTCGGCTTTTTGTTGTAATTCATAATTCAAGGTAGTTCTGACCTGTAATCCACCATTTTCCACCATATCAACACCATAGAGTTCCTCGAGTTGTTCTCGAACAAATTGAACAAAATGAAGTGATTTTGCAAATCCTGCTTCTTCGGGAAGAAACTCTACCTGCTCTTCCAAGGCTGAACGATATTCTGTATCAGAAATAAAATTATAACGTTTCATTTCACGCAATACCGTTTGCTGCCGTTCATTTAATTTATCAACATTATTTCCATAAGGAGAATAAAATGTTGGTAAATTAGGAATCGCTGCAAGATATGCTGATTCAGCAATCGTTAATTCTGAGGATGATTTTCCAAAGAATCTCCGGGAGGCTTCTTGTATACCATAAATAGTTCCACCATATGGAGCTTCGTTTAAATAGATTTCAAGTATTTCGTCTTTGGTTAATCTGCGTTCTATTTTATACGCTAGCACCCATTCTTTTACCTTACGAGTAACACGTCTATCTCTGTTGAGAAGCGTGTTTTTGACTACCTGTTGAGTCAAGGTTGAACCTCCGGCAGTACCTTCATTAGACAACCCAGCACGAGAAAGAACTGTTTGAATAACCGCTCTAATTGTTGAACTCCACACAACACCATTATGTTCATAGAAACTATGGTCTTCTATTGCAACAATAGCATCTTTTGCATTTTGATTAATTTCACTAAAATTAACAACCGTTCGCCTGATGTTTTCATGAATATCATACAAAAGTATTTCGCCTGTATTATCATAAATTTTTGTTGAATTTGAAATTTTGCGATTTTCAAAATTATCGATACTTGGTATTTCCAGTGTAGAAAACCAAATAAAGAAGGCTCCGAAAACAACAAGAATACAAATAAGAAAGAATAATAGAATATTTTTAAGAACAAAAAACGATCGAGATTTTTTCTGTATCGGTTTCTTTTTAGGTATTCTCTTTTTTCGTACAGATTTTATTTTTAATCCATCAGTTGCTGATCGTAAGTTTTCTTTATTCATAGTAAGTTGTTATTTTTTATATAGATTTAACACAATAACGATACCTTTATTATATACAGTGAATTAAACAAAACAATAAAGAGAAAGAAATATTAATATTTTTGAGGATTTACCGCAAAAAAAGTTAAACCTGTTGCAATAGCATCAATTTCGTCGTCGATTTTAATTCCCTCTCCCAAGTTAATCAACCGAGACGTAAAGGTATAGACGTCTTTTTTATTTGCATTACCGTAACCAGTAACTGCTACCTTTATTTGATTAGGAGTGAACTCGTAAACAGGAATATTCATATCTACAGCCTGGAAAATAACAACACCACGTGATTCGCTGACCTTTAAGGCAGTCTTTGTGTTCTTGGAAAAAAACAATGTCTCTATTGCCATATAGTCAGGTGAAAATTGTTCTATAATTTCTCTGACTCTTTTGCCAATAACACCAACGCGTATATTAAATTCCATTTTCGAGTCTGTTTGAATGCATTCAGAATAGACTAATGCTTCTTTATTGTTTTTTTCTTTTTCGATAATAGCAATACCTAATCTATCGTAACCTGGATCTATAGCGATGACTTTCATAGCTAGATAATATCACGAATAATAATATTTGATTGTGCCAGAGTTTGTATTATTTTTCTCTTTTTTAGTTTTATAAAGGTCTTTTTTGTTGGTGATATATTTTTAATGAAAATAATAGCATTCTTTACCGTGACATTATCTCGTGAAATTTCTGGAATTTCTTTGTTAAGAATATTCAAAATAACATTTTCATCAGGATTAGATTGATCTCTTGTATCTTTTATTTTTTGAATATAATCAGAAATATTAAATACCATATTTATCTATTCATTGGCATAATCAAATAAAGAAATGATGCGTCACCAACAGAACGAAGAATACAGGGTTTATTTTTTTCAGTAAAAGAAAATTGAATACTGTCCGTATGAGTTGATGAGAAAACATCAGTAAGATATTTATGATTTAAATACATTTCAATGTCTTCACCGGTAATAGCAGCATCAACCGAGGTATTATTCTCTCCAACATCAGTATTACGGGAATGAATATCAATCAGTCCTTTTTCACTCTGGGTCTTGACCAAAATTTGATTAAAACTATCAGAGAAAACATTTACTAACCGCAGCGAATTAATTAAATCTTCTTTTAATACAATCACCGTTGTTTTTGATTCACTTGGGATTATTTGTTTATAGTCAGGATAATTACCATCAACGATGCGACTGGTAAAATAGATATCCTCTGAATGTATAGAAAGTTGATTTTTACCTATTGAAATATTAACATCACCATCTATTCCAGAAAAAATCTTTATGCATTCTTGGATATTTTTAACCGGAACGATAATACCAGGAAAATCAGAAACACTGTCAGTTACTATTCTTTTTTCTGCCAATCGAAATGAATCAGTAGCAACAAAAACAAGTTCATTATTTTCCGTATAAATATAAACACTCGAAATTTCAGGTTTAATATCTGACTGAGAGGCACTGTGTACCACAGAACGAACCCCTTGAATAAGAGTTTCTACATCTAAAACAATCTCTACTCCATCTTCAATCCGAGGAAGTGTTGGAAAATCAGCATGAGGAAATAATTTAATACTCATTTTTGATTTATCAGTGGTTATATGGAGCGTGTTTTCAATAACCTCCAATATTACATTATGGTCTGATCCCAAGGTATTAATAATAGAACCAAAGACATCAATTTTTACAGAAATTTCTCCCTCAGATTCGACCTTAACAGGGATCGTTATTTCTGCACCAACATGTAAATTTGTTGAGCGTAATATTAAAGTATTTTCTTTGACGGTAATTAAAACATTTTCAAGAATAGGGAGGCTCAGATTCTTTCCTGAGATTTTTTGAATTCTTGATATAGCGTCTTTAATTTTTTCTAAGGTTGTTTCTATTTTCATGATAAGTAATAGTTAATTGATTATTTATTTAAAATTTATTGTTATTATTAAGGTTGTTGATACTGTTTATAACCTTAATTAGCTTTATAAAATAGCTTTATTTTATAAATATCCTGTTGATATATCTCTGTAAAAATAATAGGTTATTTGTTGATAAGTTTATATTTCATAATAAGCTGTAGATAACTCGTTTTTATCTACAGAGCTATAGTGACCTTATCTACAGGTTTTTAAACATCTAATATGGCTCGTAATTGCTCTATTTCTTTGTTGAGATTAGGATCATCTTTTAGATTCTTTGTGACTTTTTCATATGAATGAATAACGGTTGTGTGATCCCTACCCCCGATTTCCTTACCGATTGCTGGGTATGAAATATTGAAGTATTCTCTCAGTATATACATAATTACCTGTCGTACATATACAATTTCTTTTTTACGAATTTTTGCATAGACTTGTTCAGGGTCAAGGCTGTAAAATCCAGAAATAATTTTTATAATTTCCTCAAGGGCTAAGTGTTTTTTAGGTTTAACATTGTTTTTAATAAGAGATTTTACCTCATTGATTGTTAGTTTTCGCGAGCGTAATTCTGTTTGTATGCTGATAGCATTTAAAACACCTTCTAGTTCACGAACATTTCCCTCAAGGTTGGAGGCAAGAAAATCTATGACTTCGTCGCTTACCGCGGTCTTTTTTTTTATTGCTTTTGTTTTCAATAATGCCGCCCTTGATTCATAGTCTGGTTTCGTGACATCAACAATCATACCTGCCGAAAACCGTGATCGTAATCGATCTTCTAATCCAATAATATAATTAGGGTGCTTGTCTGATGAAAAGATTATCTGTTTTCCTTTGTCATATAATATATTAAAGAGGTGAAATAATTCTTCTTGGAGTTTTTCTTTTCCCGAGAAAAATTGAATATCATCCATAATCAGTACATCATAGCTGCGGTATTTATTTTTGAAATTAATAATGGTGTTGTTTTTTAATGCATTTACATAGTCTTGTGAGAACTTTTCAGAACTGGTATAGAAAATATTTAAATTATTATATTCACTTTGTATTTTGTTTCCTGTTGCCTGGATAAGGTGAGTCTTTCCTAGTCCTGTTGGTCCATAAATAAATAATGGATTATATACGCCAGGTTTTTTGATGATGGCCTG
>Ga0307935_1000892_pt1 | contig 11831 bp, 9 predicted proteins | sample OrgLakmetageno92_FD_201827 | JGI IMG/M metagenome (GOLD analysis project Ga0307935, IMG submission 201827) | Saline water microbial communities from Organic Lake, Antarctica - #92 | ecosystem: Environmental > Aquatic > Non-marine Saline and Alkaline > Saline | place: Antarctica: Organic Lake...
CCTAGAAGCCCGTGAAGTGGGCAATCGCGAAGGCCTCCTGGTCTCCAACAATCAACCGTGCCAAATCGGAATGAGTGGCGCTACGGGGGGAACATATGTTTCGATTCTCGAAGCATGGTTGCAAAGCGTGAGGTAGGCACAGCCCCGCTGGCCAACTGCCCTTGGGCGCTGACGGGTAGAGTCTCGGCACATTCCCCATCAGGTCATACTCCTCACGCGTGCCGCGCGCAACCGACCAACCAAATCTACTATTTCGAGAATCCTCGTAGGCTATGCGCAGGTATCGTGACAACGGAGGGTGCAATGTTAGGAAGAGTGGCTTCTCTTCATTACACCCACGGGTTTACGCATCAGAAAATAGCGGACCTCCTTGGCCTCTCACGCGTCCAAGTCACGCGGCTTCTGGCGCGCGCCCTCAAGGAGGGTGTGGTCGAGATACGAGTTCATTCCGATGAGTCGATTTTCCCCGACCTTCAGTTGGGGCTTGAATCAGTGTTAGGTATTAAGCAGGCTTGGGTTTCCCCTGGTTTTGATGATCCCGAGCGAAACCTTGAAGCCTTGGGGGCGGTGGCGGCTGAGTGTTTGATGTCGCTTCTGAAATCCCAGGATGTCGTTGCCGTGGGTTTGTCTGGAACCCTGGAGCACATGATCCCCCACCTGCCAAAGTCCAGCATGGGAGCGATGTTTGTGGCCGCGCTGGGCAGTCGACCGAGCGGTGCGCTCAGCATCAACCCCCACGAAATTGCCTATGACCTGGCGGAGCGGCTGGGAGGGTCAACTCGCCACCTCCCGGCACCGTTTGTGATGGCGTCCGAGGAATCTGCCGCCATGATGCGGAGCGAGCCCGATGTTGCGGCAACTCTGAACCTTGCTCGAAAGGCAACTTTGGGGCTCTATGGCTTGGGAGGAACGGAACAGGGGACAGGACCTTTGGTTGAGGCTATTGCGCCCTCGGGTGAGCTGGACAAGCTTCGCGCTAAAGGCGCGGTGGGGGACATCTCGGGGGTTTATTTTAACCGAGACGGCGACTATGTTCCAAGCTCTGTTGAGAAACGCATGATTGGGTTGTCCTTGCAGGAGATCCTTGCCATACCTCAGCGCATCGTCGTGGCGGGTGGGGATAAAAAAATCGATGCCATCGCCGCTGCGTGCCGCGCTGGCATCGTGACCCATTTGGTGACCGATCAGCGCACGGCAGAGGGTCTGTTAGCCCTCGTTTAGGTTCATCTGGGTGCGTGGAGGTTCGGGTGCGTGTGCCCTTCCACCTTCGAGGGTGCCGTGGTAGGTTCTAGTATTGAACGAAAGTGACAAGCGTGAACAATTGTTCACTCAGGCTGTTCATGACAATAAAGAGCACGCGAAAATAGTTTCGCTCGCTCATCCTCCAGGATTTTTGTCAGTGTTGTCGAAACAGAGCTCGGTGTGGCCGAGCTAATGCAGGGTACATCTCTAGAAAGGTTCGTTATCTCCATGGCCAACAATCCCCTCCTCGATGCTCCCGAGCTCCAGCAACTTATCGATCGCACCCGGTCAATCGGGTCCGATGCCTCCCTGGTCGTTTTTGGTGGGGGCAATACCTCTGCCAAAGGTGATGTCACCATGTCTGATGGGTCGAGCCGCAGAGTGATGTGGATTAAGGCCAGTGGTGGAGATATGGCCTCGGCGAGTGCGGCAACATTTGCGCCACTCGACCTCGACATGATTGACGAACTTCGCCAGCATGACGATCTGACTGACGAGCAGATGGTCGACTTGGTCGCCCGCACAAGCCTCTTGCCCGGAGCGCCCCGCCCCTCCATTGAAACGCTTCTGCATGGTTTTATGCCTTTCACCCACATCGACCATGTGCACGCTGACGCCATTTGTGCATTGACCAATCACGCCAAAGGCAGAGAGGCCACCCAAGAAGCTTTGGGGGACGAGTGGGCTTACGTTGAATGGTTGCGCAGTGGGTTCCCACTGAGCAAAGTGGTCGAAAAACTTGGAGACTATCGCGGTGTGGTTCTCGCCCACCACGGAGTTATTACTTGGGCTGAAACGTCCGAGGACTGCCTCAAAGAAACCCATAATGTTGTGAGAACTGTGACAGAGTATTTGGCCGATCGCGCCAAGCCTGCCAAGCCCATTTCTCTTCCCGCTCCCGCTAAAGAATCGGTCATTCCTCGTGTTAGAGCAGGAATGTCGCAAGAATCGCACGTTGTTGTTCGCCTCGATGAGAGATTCCTCGAGATTGCTAACCGTGTTGATGTGGAACAGGTTGTCAAAGCCGGTGTGTCCTCTGCCGATCACATGTTGAGAATCCGTCCATTTTCCATGGTGGCCGCAGACCCCAGCACCGAAGGAATCGATGCGGCCTTCCAGGCGTACCGCGCGACCTACGATGCGTACACCGAAAGGAACAAGGCACTATTGCCCGAAGGGTTCGACCTGTTCCAGGGTGTCCCCAAGGTTGTTCTGGTTCCTGGTCTTGGTGCGCTGACCGCGGGAAAATCTGTGGCCGAAGCAGAGATGGTTGCAGAAATCGCCCTCCACACCCACCAGGTCGCGGCCACCGCACTAGATTGTTTCGGTGAGGGCGAACCCATGCCGGATTCGGAAATATTCCGGTTCGAATACTGGCCCATGGAGCTCTATAAACTCGGTTTGAAGCCTGCTCCCCGCCAGTTTGCCGGACGAGTCTTTGCCGTGACCGGTGCGGCGAGTGGAATTGGACGCCAGGTTGCCCTCCGTTTAGGTGAATTGGGCGCATCTCTTGTGCTGGCCGACTTAAACTCTGAGGGCCTCGATGGCGTGGTGGCTGAACTTGCTGAAGTCCACGGCGTCGACGCGATTGCGATTGTCGGTGACCAGACTGATGCAACGGTCATCCACCGCACCGTGACGGAAAGTATTGCCGCCTTTGGTGGCATCGACGGCGTTGTTCTCAACGCGGGGATCGCCGTGGCGGGACGACTGACTGAACTGAGCTCCAGCGACTGGGAAAAAGCGCTCGAGGTTAATCTCACCAGTGCCTTCCTGCTCACCCAGGCAACCATGCGACTCATGATTGCCCAGGGCATGGGTGGCTCTCTGGTGTTCATGGCCTCCAAGAACGCGTTCGCGCCGGGGGAGGGGTTCGGGGCCTACTCTGTGACCAAGGCTGGCCTCATCCAGATGATGCGCATTGCGGCCATTGAAGGCGGTTCCCAGGGGATTCGCTCGAACGCCCTTAACCCTGATGCGGTCTTTGATAACTCGCAACTCTGGGCAAAGGGTATTAGAGAAGAGCGAGCTGCTGCTCATGGCATCAAGCCCGAAGAGCTGGAAGACTTCTACGCAAAGAGGAACATTCTGCACCGCCACGTCAGAAGTTCCGATGTTGCTGCGGCCGCAGAATTTCTGCTTTCTGATGCCTCCAGTAGAACCACCGGCGCGGTAATTCCTGTGGACGGCGGCGTAGTGGGAGGCTTCCCCCGATAGCTGGCGGGCCGTGAGAAAAAGGTTCCGAGCAGGGCTTGCTCTTTGAGGGAGTCAAGAAGGAACGGGCGACAGATATTTCTCGCCTGTTTCTCCCCTCACGCACTCGGGCGTGCACGAAGCGACCGTGGCGGGTAAAGGGAATGGCTCGCGACGTCCCGTCTATGGTCGGCGAGGCGGGAAGAAGTTGAGCTCCAATAACGCTCCAGTGTTTCGCAGATCATCGATGTTTCGTGGGGGAGTAAAGCCTAGGGTGGTGACTGCACTGTTGATGAACTGTGGGAACACTCTGCGATATTTATCTGTCTCAATTCCCAAAAACTCGCAGAGTAGTAGCCTGCCAAGCGTTGAGTGAATCACAAATATGGTGTTGCCACCGTCTGCGGCGGCAAGAGCGTCAAACACCGCAGGCAGAGCCCTCTCGATGGCGTCCAGACCACTCTCGCCGCCGGGGAGTGGGGAGGTGGCCGGACGGGATTCAAAGGCGGCTCGTTGCTCCGGAAATTGATCCCACATTTCTTTCGTGGTCAGGCCTTCACCCAACCCAAAGTCGACCTCACGCAGGCGATGGTCGGTCACCAGCTCTACGCCAGCTGCCTTCGCGAGGGGCTTTGCGGAATCCGCAGCCCTCTTCAGATCTGAGCTCATCACGGTCTGGAGGTGAGCGGTGTGTACCCACGGAACAAGATTTAACGCTTGAGTTTGACCCTTCTCCGTTAGTGCAATGTCCGTGCTGCCGGCATACCGGTTCTCGTGATGCCACGCCGTTTCGCCATGGCGAACAATGTGAAGTTTCACTTTCACTCCCTGTCCCTCGCATAGTCTGCGAGCTCAGAACCAATCCACCCTCGGTCCGCTAGAGCAGTAACTAAGGTTCGATATTTACCTTCGACGGTCGATCGTAACGACGCCTCGGGTTGGAGCGTGTAATCAACGGAAACCATGCTCTCGACGAGGGAGGAAAACCCTTCCGGGCCGCAGTTTTCCACGCCGGCACGGGCAAGAATCGCCATACCTACGGCGCTTTCTGTGGAGCGGGGTACGAGGACGTCACGACGGAGCACGGTCGATCTCAGCCCGTTCCATTGACGATTCTCCGAGCCCCCTCCGGTGAGGCTAATCGGGCCATCGACCAGATAGCCGGCAAGGGAAATAACGTCAAAACATAGGCGTTCCACCAGTGTCACTCCTAGAGCGATACGAGAAAAAACAGACAGGTCGTCCGACTGCGTGAGCAGTGAGGGGTCTGTAAGGATAAAGCCCGTCGCGGTGGGGTGCACAAAAGGGAAACGTTCCCCCACTCCCATAAGTGGGTATGACACAGAAGCGGAGGCAATTGACTGGTTGGTCACAACGAGCGACTCGTGGTCCGCCCCTGGCAAAACATCCCGCACTGCGATGGCACCGGTATTGGATGCACCACCAGGCCACCAACCAGCGTCACAGGGTGCTCGATGGCAATATACCGACCCCGTGTTGTCGTGATGGCGGAGGGGGCTGGAGCCTTTGAGAACCAGAGTGGTGCCAAGGACGGAGTTCCATTGCCCAGGGGACACTGCACCGGAGGCTATTTGCGCGGCGGATCCGTCCGTCATACCCGACACAATTGGGGTTCCCGCGCGAAGGCCTGTGCTCGTGGAAGATTGACGCCCCACCGTTCCGATGATGTGACCCGGCGCGACGACATCATTGAGATACTCCCGGGGTAGGGATAGCGCCTCAAAAACTTTGGTGGGCCATGTCATTGAATCGAGATCAAAACCTGACTTGAGCGTGTGGCTACTGTCACTGGGTAGTGCGACACCAGACAGTTTGCGATTCACGTAGTCAGCTTGGGTGAGGATGACCGATCCGGGTTGTGCGAGCCCTTCACGAACCAGCCACATCATGGCGGGCAAAGCCCAGGAGCCCTGGATGCTGTAGCCCAAGCGGTTCCATACGGGTGAACCAGCCTGTTGGGCTTCCGGTGCGAAGTGGGCGGCGCGAGTGTCGTCGTACATTAGTGCGGGGGAGAGCACCTGTCCGGAGTCTCGGTCGCACACCACGACCGTGCCGGAAGTCGCACAGGTCGCTAGGGCAGCTACCGACCATCGGGAGCCCAGGCTGGTGACGACCTGGGCAATGCAATGCTGCACCGCGCTCCACCACTGCTCGGGATCTTGTTCGTGAATCGCGCCGTCACGGCGGCTCGTGAGGGGTAGCGACGACTGGGCCACCACCTCGCCAGTCGACGTGGCGGCGACGACCTTGGCGCTTTGGGTGCCAAGGTCAATACCGATCCACACCTCTTGGGCCTTAGTCATGAGTCGCGTAAGTTTCTTGCCACAACGGTGACAAGGTTTCCCGGAGTCGGAGAAAGAGTTTGTAGCGCTCGTTGTAGTGCTCCCAACTCTCAGGGTCGGGTTGAAAGCTGTCGCCGGGGGTGATGAGGGCGGAAACTGCCTCCGGGAAACCTCCATACTCTCCGCGCACCACCGCCCCGTAAATTTGCGCTCCTTTGGCGCCTACTTGGCTGTCCACATTGCGCGTTGTGGGAACTCGGGTGACGTCGGCGATGACTTGGCACCAGAAGTCGCTTCGCGCACCGCCACCAGAAATTGACAGCCTTTGGGGCTCCGTGTGTGTGGCCTCGAGAGCTTCTTTAACAATGAAACTCAGAGCTTCCACCAGGGCTCGCGCAATATCGCTTGCGGTGTGCTGATCGGTCAGACCATAAAGATTCCCGGTGGCTTGTGGGTTGAAGAATGGTGCTCGCTCGCCCGCGGCTGACACATAAGGCAACCAGAGGAGGCCACGAGATCCCACGGGTGATTGGGCTGCAAGATGAGTGATCGCTGCCACATCGGATACCCCGAGTACCGTGGAAAGCCAGCTCAGGGTGTTCGCACCCGTTAGGGTCGGGAAAGCACGAAGGTAGTGGCCATCCCCGACCCCCAGCAGGTTTAGCCCTGTGCGCACTCCATCGAGATGGGGTGACGAGGCGATGATACCTGGACAGATGGTTGTGCCCAAAATAACAAACGCGTCCCCTGGCTGAACGGCCCCGCTTCCTGTGGCGGTTGCCACGATGTCATAGGGCGCCATCACGCAGGGTGTGTCTTGGGGCAAGCTCCACGCTTCCGCCAGGTGAGGCAAGAGGTTCTGGATGAGGTGAGATCCTGTCAGTACCGGGGGGACAAGAGCGGCATGCGCGGACAACCCATACAGTTCAATCAATTCGGGTGAGACATCTCCGGAGGCCAGGTCAATCCACGGCGCGCTGGCCTGCGAGATGTGTTGGCCGATAATTCCAGTTAGGTTGAAATAAATCCAACTGCTGCAGGTCAACACTGCCTGAGCTTTCTCGAGCGTCTCTGGTTCGTGCGTATTCAGCCACATCATGATTGAGTTAGACAGGCCAAGACTGGTGAGGGACCCGTTTCGATCAAAGGCTTCCCTCAGTCGACCATCATCCTCCAGCACTTTAACAAACGAGGCTGACCTGCCGTCGTTCCACAGAATCGCTGGCCGAAGTGGCTTTCCATCGGCGCCAATAATCCATGCACCATCTCCCTGGCCCGTCACAGCGATGCTGGTGATGCTGGCATTCACGGTTGCGAGAGCCTCCGCGCAAACCTCGACCACTGTCGTCCACACTTCGTTCATGTCTTGCTCTGACCAAGAGGGTTTGGGCACTGAAACTGCCGTGGGTCGACTAGCTACGGCGAGTTCATGGCCTGAGTCAGAAAACACGACGGCTTTGATTAGGGTGGTGCCCGCATCAATTGCGAGAGTAGCCATGCCCGCCCTTTCGTCTAGGTTCTCAGCCCAAGACGAGACATCACGGCGCTGTTAGCGACGTGGAGGGGGGCCTGACCCTCGATAAATCTAGCAACGTCTGTTGCCACAATCGTTGCTGCGCGTTCTGCTGTCTGTTTTGTGGCGCCAGCCAGGTGAGGAGTGAGCACGACGTTGTCGTGCCCGAGTAGCGGCCAGTTCGCGGGAGGAGGCTCGACATCAAAAACATCCAAGGCGATTGCGCCGAGTTGTCCACTCTGGAGCATCGCGGGAAGCACCGAGTAATCTAGGAGCCCCCCCCGGGCAGTGTTGATGAGGACGGCGCCGTGGGGAAGCATCGCGAGGGTCTCCGCATTCAGGATGTGCTGAGACTCGGGGCTCAGGCGGGCGTGCACGCTCACGACTTTGGATGTTGTCAGGAGCTCGTCCAACGAGACGATTCTCACTCCAGCCGGAAGTACTTCTGAAGGTGAAAGATAGGGGTCAAAGACTAAAACTTCAGCATTGAAGGCTCGCAATATCCCCGCGACAATGCGTCCAATAGCTCCGTACCCGATCAAGCCGACCGTGTTGCCCGAGAGTTCCATCCCTGCGTTGGGGTAGGTGTAGTAGTCGCCACGCCATTGGCCTTGGTGCAGGGCTGCGCTGCCATCCCCAACTCGCCGCATCGCTGCCAACATCATGCCGACGGCGAATTCGGCCGCTGCTTGAGCGTTTCGCCCGGGGGCGAAAGACACGACCACACCTGCTTCGGTGGCGGCGTCAAGGTCGACGTTGACGGGGCCACCCCGGCTGATGGCGACCATTTTCAGGGCTGGGCAGGCATCAAAAACCTTTTTGGTAAATGGGGCGAGTTGACTGACCGCGATAGTGGCTGAGCCCACCGCTCCGATGACATTATCCTCGGTTCCACTGGCTTCGAGCACACTGCCCACAGAGTCAAACGGGACTTGAGGCCACGGCAGGGTGAGTGAGTGGAAAGTGAAGTCAGACTCTGGGGATAGTCGGCGCACCGCTTCTTGAAAAAGCTCCGGGAGGACAAAGTTATCGCCAAGCGCTGCGATGGTAACCATGAGAACTCACTATCTGTGGGAGGGACCCAACACCAGAGGGCAGCCGACGACGTACGAAATGATTCTCGGGAACTATAACATCAAGAATGGTAATTATCACAAGTCATGACCCATGTGAATCTGACCGGGGCCCCGCTACCCGATTTATGCGAGGTGAAGCGTCACAGATTCGGAGAGCGCGCTGGTTACAGATCGGGGGGCGTCAGGGTTCAAAATAACGTCGGTGAAAGATGCGAGGGGAACGAACTGATGGAGAGAGGTACGGCCAAGTTTTGAGGAGTCCATCAGTAAAACCCTTCTGGCGCCGGCGTTGAGCATTGCACGCTTCATCAGCACGAGGCCCTCCTCTTGGTGGTACGTCATGCGAGAATCCATCGTCGAGGTCGAGTGGAAGGCGATGTCCACCGCATAGGAATCCAAGCCATTCAGATGAGGTGCAGCGATAAACGAGTTGTGTGTTTTGGAGTAAGTTCCACCAATCACGATGACCCGTATTTCCGGAAACTCCACCAGCACGTCTATTGCCTCTCGGTAGTTGGTCAGGACTGTGAGCGGACCGGCTGTGTCGAGCAGCTTCGCGAGAGAGAGAACCGTAGTGGAGTCGTCCAGCAGGATGGACATCCCTGGCTCAATCAGTTGCAGAGCCTTGGCCGCAAGGGCGGTTTTCTCCTCGATGTGCCGTTGCTTTCGGAATTCCGAGCTTGATTCGAACATGCTGGTGGGGAGGGCGGACACGCCACCGTGGAATTTCCGCACTAAGCCCCGAGCCGCGAGGTCGTCAAGAGCCCGATGAACGGTCATCAGGCTCTTACCCACCACGATTGCAAGCTCCGCTGCTGTGGCCTGTCCGTTGGACAACACGTAGTCGAGAATCTCGCGTCGACGTTCTTCGCGCTCTCGATTAGAGGAGGAGGAAGATTTGTTAGCCATTGTCATTTCCTGCCGGTTGTTCGTGACCTAATCTTACCCAAGGGGGGATTATCACGCACGGTTTATAACGTTTCGAAGATGTTTTCCCACCACAGTTGCTAAAACTACCGTATTCTGTGTTAGTGTCCCTAAAACCTTGCCATCTAGGCCGGGCCCCTTGCCTGGTTCCCCAGACAAGGAACTACGAAAGGAACAAGCATGGCTACTTTGTCCAAGAGGCTGATTGGCCTCGTTGGTGCAATCACTTTGGTGGGCGCACTTGGTGCGTGTGCCGCTGAGACCACGACGGAAACGTCCTCCGGTGCGACGGAAAGCACGACTGGCTCAGAGGAACTGACGGGGAAGATTGCCTTTCTTATGCCGTCGCTGGCATCGACTCGCTTTGAAGAGCAGGACGCTCCTCTCTTCATCGCTGCAGTTGCTGAATTGTGTCCCGCGTGTGAGGTCATTTACCAAAACGCCGACGAAGATCCCGCAAAGCAGCAGGCTCAGGCAGATGCCGCGCTCACGCAGGGTGTTGATGTCATTGTTATCGCATCAGCGGACACCTCTGCAGCTGCGTCAATCGTCAGGAACGCGCAGGCTCAGGGAGTCAAGGTCATCACCTATGACCGTCCCATTGTCACCACTCCTGCTGACTTCTACATTTCTTTTGACAACTTCTGGATCGGTGAGAACATCGGGAAGTCGTTGATCGAAAAGCTTGAAGCTGACGGTGTTACCCCCGACCAAGGTGGAATTCTCGTCGTGGGAGGTTCGCCTACCGATGACGCAGCAACTTTGATCTTTGATGGGCAGAAAGCTGCTGTTGAAGCCAGTGCGTTTGAGATTCTCGCTGACTTCCGCACTCCTGCGTGGGACCCTGCTCAGGCACAGGACTGGGTAGCCGGGCAGATCACGCAGTACAACAACCGGATCCTCGGTGTGATTGCTGCGAATGACGGCACTGGTGGAGGCTCCATTGCTGCGCTGAAGGCCGCGGGAATCAACCCCCTCCCTCCCGTCACTGGAAATGATTCAGAAATCGCGGCTGTGCAACGCGTGATTTCTGGTGACCAGTACAACACCATCTCGAAGCCCATCAGCATCGTGGCAACCGCGGCAGCAGAAGCTGCTGTGGCGTTCCTCCGTGGCGAAACCCCCACGGCGGATGCCACACTGTTTGATACCCCTTCGAAGCTCTTTGTGCCCGCTGTGGTCACTCAGAAGAATGTCAAGGCAGTAATTTTTGACACCGGAATCTACACGGTTGCTCAGGTGTGTACCGCAGAGTATGCGGACGCATGTGCAGCGCTCGACATTAAGTAAATTCCGATAGCACGTGTGGGGCCCGTGTCGTAGACTCGGGCCCCACACAGCATCTCAGGCACTCATCAACGGCGATAGGAACGTTCTCTTATGGACCAGGCAACCAAAAATCCCCCCGTGCTCTCCATGAGGGGAATCTCTAAAAACTTTGGTGCTGTGTCGGCACTCAGCGAGGTTAATCTCGAGGTTCAGCCCGGGGAAGTCGTTGCCCTAGTGGGGGATAATGGAGCGGGTAAATCGACTTTGGTCAAGATTCTTGCCGGAGTACACGCTCATGACGGGGGGACCGTCCACTTCAACGGGGTAGAGACTCGTTTCCATAACCCGCACGATTCGATCGAAGCGGGGATTGCCACTGTTTTTCAGGATTTGGCCCTGTGCGACAACTTGGACGTCGTTAATAATCTTTTTCTCGGGCGCGAGCTCGGCCCAGCCCGTCTTGATGAAATTGCCATGGAGCTTCGTGCTTGGGAGCTGTTGCGCGAGTTGAGCGCGAAAATTCCTTCAGTCCGAATTCCCGTTGCCTCGCTCTCGGGCGGGCAACGTCAGACGGTCGCGATCGCGCGATCGTTGCTCGGCGAACCGAGCCTCATCATGTTGGATGAGCCCACAGCCGCGTTGGGAGTTGAACAGACTGCCGAAGTGTTGAATCTCATCGAGCGATTGCGGGAAAAAGGGTTGGCAGTCATCGTTGTGTCCCACAATATGGACGATGTGTTTGCCGTAGCCGACCGTATTATCGTGCTGAGGCTGGGCTCCAACAACGGCGAATTCGTGCCGAGAGAGTCCACTAAGGATGACATCGTCGCGGCAATTACTGGTTCGGCTGACAATGCGGTCACCACGCGTAGCCTGCGGATTGCTCACAACACGGAAGCAGGAAGCTAACAATCATGACGTCACAGAACCCCTCCGGCCCTGAAACGCCTAAAGACCGCCAAGATTCTCGCCTTCGCAAAGATTCTGGCATGCGCGGCGCACTCAGTTCCTCACTCGAAAAAATTCGTAGTGGTGATTTGGGTCTTTTGCCCGTCATCCTCGGAATCGTGCTTATTTATGTGATTTTCCAGAATCTCAACCCTTTCTTTCTCTCAAGCAACAATATGGCGAACCTCCTCATGGAGTCCACGGCTGTAGGTTTTATGGCTTTGGGGATTGTTTTCGTGCTCTTGGTGGCTCAGATTGACCTTTCCGTGGGGTCTGTGAGTGGCCTATCGAGCGCAATTTTTGCGGTCGGGTTTGTCAGTAATGGGTGGTTCCTCATTCCTGCTATCTTCGCTGCGGTCG
>Ga0307935_1000896_pt1 | contig 11739 bp, 9 predicted proteins | sample OrgLakmetageno92_FD_201827 | JGI IMG/M metagenome (GOLD analysis project Ga0307935, IMG submission 201827) | Saline water microbial communities from Organic Lake, Antarctica - #92 | ecosystem: Environmental > Aquatic > Non-marine Saline and Alkaline > Saline | place: Antarctica: Organic Lake...
TCACAAACACGCCGTCTTTGTCTTCATTATTGACCGAAAGCGGATAGATCGTGCGATGGCCGAGATCTTTGAGTTGTTCATAAATTTTTTCTGAATGATTGTCATCAACGCTGATGATCCCGACGCCCTCACCGCGAAAAATGCGCGCTTTTGCCGCGCCATAGGCATCCATTGTGCCGTGGCGATCCAGATGATCGGGTGATAAATTCAGTAAAATCCCGATATCGGGCGCAAAAGTAGGGCATAGATCCAGCTGAAAAGATGACATTTCCAAAACAAACACGCCGTCTTTGGGCGGCATAACCAGATCAAGCGCGGCCTTGCCGATATTGCCCCCAACTTTGGCGGTGATGCCGCACTCATTTAAAATATGGCCGATCAGCGCCGTGGTGGTCGATTTTCCGTTTGTGCCAGTAATGCCGATTGTTTTGCGGCCATGGCTCGCGCGGTGCAAAAGCTCCAGATCACAGATAATCTCAAGCCCTGCCTTATTGGCTTTTTCAACAATCGGGTGCGGCGCGGGAAGGGTCAGCGGGATGCCGGGCGCGGCCACCAAAAATTCGTAATCCGTTTCAAAATTCTCATCCATTAAATTGCGAATTGTCGCATCCAGCCCTTCGCAATTTTGGGCCAGATCATCCCATGCTACAACATCTGCGCCCGCCTTGATAAGCGCACGCACAGCGGCGCGGTTTGAAACGCCCAAACCGAGAACGGCAATTTTCTTACCGGAAAGACTTTGAATATATTTTGTTAAATTAATCATGATATTGCCCTTATTCTAACCCCAACCAGCGCCGAAACGAAGGGTTATTTTCTTATCGCAATTTTAAGGTGGAAAGACCGACCAAGGCCAAGATGACCGCTATAATCCAAAAGCGAATAACAATGGTCGGCTCCGACCAGCCTTTTTTCTCAAAATGATGATGGAGCGGCGCCATCGCAAACACGCGCTTGCCTGTCAGCTTGTAAGAGGCCACTTGCACAATCACCGAAACCGTTTCCAAAACAAAAAGCCCGCCGATAATCACCAAAACCAGTTCGTGCTTCACAATCACCGCAATCGCGCCCAGCCCTGCGCCCATTGAAAGCGAGCCCGTATCGCCCATAAACACCATCGCAGGCGGCGAATTAAACCATAAAAACCCCATCCCCGCGCCAATCAGCGCGCCGCAGATAATTGCCAGTTCGCCCGCACCGGGAACAAAATGAATACCGAGATAAGGCGCAAAAACACCGTTGCCCGCCAGATAGCAAATCAAGCCAAAACACGCCGCCGCAATCATCACAGGGACAATCGCCAGCCCATCCAGCCCATCAGTTAAATTCACCGCGTTCGATGCGCCAACAATCACCAGCACGCCAAACGGAATAATGAACAAACCAAGCGGCACCAAGAAATCTTTAACAAACGGAATCGCAAGCCCTGTAGCAAGCGTGGTTTGGGTGACATAAATATAAGCAATCACCGCCCCCGCCGCGATGGTGCACTCTAGAATGATACGCACTTTGCCCGACACACCTTTGTGTGAGCGTTTGGTGAGTTTGGCGTAATCATCAGCCAAACCGACAAGCCCAAAACCTGCAATCACGCCCAGCACAATCCAGACATAGGGGTTCAATAAATTCGCCCATAACAGCACCGCGATGCCTGCGGAGATCAAAATCATCAAGCCCCCCATGGTCGGCGTGCCGGCTTTGGCCAGATGGTCAGGGCCAATCTCGCGGATCGGCTGGCCGCCCGCTTGTTTGGATTTGAGCCATTTAATCATACGCGGGCCGATCACAAAACAAATTATGAGCGATGTCATAATCGCGCAGCCTGTGCGAAATGTCAGATAATGAAACAGGTTAAAAACCGAAACCTGATCGGCAAATGATGTGAACAATAAATATAACATTTGTGACTATATATCTTTCTTTTTGTGCGCGCGCAATGCCTCGACAATCACTTGCATGCGCGGCTTTGCGCCGCCGCCGCGCGATCCTTTGACCATAACAACATCGCCCGGGGCGAGAACATCAGGCACAATTTTGGCAAGCTCTTCACTATCATCGCGGTGCGCGCCTTTTTGCTCATCAGGAAGCGCATCATAGAGGTTTTTCATCAGCGGCCCACAGGTGTAAACGAGCTGAACATTGGCGGCCTTTAAGGGCAAAGCCAGCGCAGCATGATCGCGCGCGGCTGTTTGACCAAGCTCATACATGTCGCCCAAAACCGCAATCCGCTTGCCACCGCGACCTGGGTCAATCAGCGCCAGAACTTTGAACGAAGCCTGCATCGCAACGGGCGAGGCATTATAGCTTTCATCAATCAAAATCACAGGGTTGTTCGGGTCACCAATATCAACATTTTCACGCCCAGTTCGCGCGCCGCGATTTTAATGTCGCCGCCCGCAAGCTTGATCGCCAAAAGCGTGGCAATCGCGTTCAGGGCAATGTGTTTGCCGCTATGCTGTAATGTAAATGCGACGTCTTCATCCAGAATTTCGGCGTTGACGCGGCAGCCGTTGCTGGCAGGCAAAAATTTCACCAGCCGCGCATCGGCATCTTCATGCGCGCCGAAAGAATAAAGCGTCACATCGCGGTCTTTTAATTTATTTTTTAAATAATCAAACCACTGATTGTCATGATTTAAAATCGCCTTGCCGCCATCGACCAGCCCGTCAAAAATTTCTCCCTTTGCATCCGCAATGCCCTGCTCATTTTCAAAGCTTTCGATATGGACAGGCGCAACCGTTGTAATCATCACAATATCAGGCCGCACCATTTTTGAGAGCGGTGTAATCTCGCCGCCGTGATTCATGCCGATTTCAAACACGCCGTAATCTGTGCCGCGATGCATGCTGGCCAGGGTGAACGGCACGCCCCAATGGTTGTTGTAAGAGGCAGGGCTTGCGTGCGTTTGGCCTTGCGCAGCGAGCGCGGCTGCCATCATTTCCTTGGTGCCTGTTTTACCGACAGAGCCTGTAATCGCGATCATTTTCCCGCCGCACTGTGCGCGCGCCGCCATCGCCAAATCCTGCAATCCCGTGAGCGTATCGCCGACAATTAGCAATGGCGCGTCTAAGGCAACGCCCTCAGGCACATGACTGACAAGCGCCGCCGCCGCGCCTTTTTTGAGCGCCTGTGCGACGTAATCATGGCCATCACCATTATCGCCCTTGAGCGCGACAAACAAAGCGCCTTTTTTGAGCGTGCGCGTATCGATTGAAATCGAATTGGCATGCCATTTTGCCTCAGCATGGTTTCGCCCGCCCGTTACCTTTGCGGCTTCGGTTGAGGTCCATAGAATATCGGAGCCGATTGTCATGAATTTTTTCCTTGCGAGAATGTAATAGGGCGAGAATTATTTAGGCTTGAATTAGTGGAGGAATTAAGAACTCAAGGCGCATTGCACGCCCGATTGGTTTTGTAGAGAATCGATGATCTTGCGTGCTTCGCGCACATCATCAAAGGGGAAGGTTTGATCGCCAATGATCTGCCCTTGTTCGTGGCCTTTTCCGGCCAGAACCAGCACATCACCGGTTTGAAGATTTTGAATTGAAAGCGCAATCGCCGCGCCGCGGCCATCACAATCGAAGGCCTTATCGTGCAATATTTCCGGAATCCCCGCCAGCATTTGTGCGCGGATATCCTCAGCTTTTTCGCTGCGCGGATTATCGTCAGTGATATAAACAATATCAGCCAAATCGCTGGCAATGCGCGCCATCAGCGGACGCTTGGTCGCGTCACGATTGCCGCCGCAACCAACCAGACAGGCTAGCTTGCCAGCAGTATGAGGACGTAGCGTTTTTAAAATCTGCTCAAGCGCATCGGGCGTGTGCGCATAATCAACATAAACGCTTGCGCCGTTGATATCGCCAACATGCTGCAAACGCCCCGCGACAGATTTCAACTGCGCCAGCGCCTCGATTGCTGTTTCAACGAAAGTCTGATTGTCTTGTTTATTCGCAATAACTAGCCCCAAAGCGCAAAGGGCATTCATCGCCTGAAATGCGCCTGCAAGCGGCAGGTCAATCGCATACTCTTTACCAAATGCCTGTAAAATAAAAGATTGCCCTTGCGGCGTAATTTCATGATTTTTAATTTTTAAATCTGCGCCTGCAAAACCATATTCAATCAGCTTTAACCCGCGCGCTTTTACAGCTTGCCTGAGCGCATCAGCCTGCGCCATATCGGCATTGATAACCGCAACGCCGTTTTCTGAAAGCACTTCTGTAAAGAGCAAAGCTTTGGCGGCGAAATAATCATCCATGGTTTCGTGATAATCCAGATGATCTTGCGAAAAGCTGGTGAAGCCCGCCGCGCTGACATTCACATTATGAAGGCGATATTGCGAAAGCCCGTGGCTTGACGCTTCCATTGCCAGATGGTCAATTTTTTGCGTGGCTGCAAGATCATTTAAAAGCGAATGAAGCGAGACAGGATCAAGCGTTGTCATAGACGTGCCGTTTTTCAATGCGTCCCCGCCAACAAGCCCAAGCGTGCCGAGCGAGGCCGCTTTGATGTCGATAATATCCCAAATCTGGCGCGTAAATTCAGCCACCGATGTTTTACCGTTTGTGCCTGTCACCGCCACAATATTTTGCGGCTGGCGCGGATAAAAGCGCGCCACAAGCCTCGACAATAAAAGGCGCGGATTTGGATCAATGATAACAGCAATATCATCAGGCACATCGATATCAATCGGCATTTTTTTCGCAATAATCGCGCTTGCGCCTTTTTCAATCGCATCTGCAATATAACGGATACCATCTTCTTTCACGCCATCAATAGCGACAAAAATATCATTCTTTAAAACCAGACGGGAATCACAACAAACACCGCCGACAAGCGGGTTCGTCTTGAGCGTTTGCTCAGGAAGCAAATCAGAAAGATGTTGTTTCAACACTGACTTCCCCCAATCTTTGCGCTTTAATCTGTTCATCATTTTTCACATATTGTTTTAAGCTGTCGGCGATATCTTCACCTTCCGAAAGCGTTTGCGGCGCAATGCCCAGCAATGGCGCCATCGCGCCAATAATGCGTCCGGCCGCCGGCGCGGCAACCCAGCCGGCGGTAGCAAAACCAAAACTGTGCTTTTGCCCCTTTGGCTCATCCACCATCACCAAGATCGCATAGCGCGGCGCATCCATCGGGAAGAACCCGACAAAAGTCGAAATCAGCTCGTCTTTTTTATAACGTCCGTTCACAATTTTCTCCGCTGTGCCTGTTTTGCCGCCGACGCGGTAGCCTTTTACATCGGCGTTGCGCCCTGTGCCTTGCGCCACTACCAATCTTAAAAGACGGCGCATATTATGAGCGGTTTGCGGCGAAATAATGCGGATCTCAGGTTTTATTCGTGATACTTTTGCGCTGCCCTCAGCGCCCGCGCCGCGCTCAAGCGTCAAGCGTGGCTGAACCGGATAACCACCATTCACAATGCTCGCGCCCGCCGCCAGAACATGCATCGGCGTCACGGCAATGCCATGACCATAGGAAGCGGTGATGGTGTTAATGTCGCGCCATCTTGGCGGTAATTGCGGGGCGGCGACCTCATTAATACCAATCTCGATTTTATCCATCAGCCCCAAATCTTTATAAAAAGATTGCATCCGCTCATTACCAATTTCTTGCGCCATTAAGCCCGAGGCAATATTGGACGACACCATGAAAGATTCAGGAATCGTGAGTTGGCGTTTTTGAGGATGGAAATCGGTGATGCGGTGACGCCCGACTTTAAGCGGCTTCCGCGCGTCCAAAAGCTCCTGCATTTGTGCGTTGGTGTCTTCTAAATAAAGCGCGGTTGAAAAGATTTTAAAGACCGAGCCGAGCTCATAGGTGCCGAGCGTAAAGCGGTTAAAGCGTGCATCGCGCTGATCGTTCAGCTGATGTGGGTCAAAATCGGGCAATGAAACCGCCGCCAGAATTTCGCCGCTGGCAACATCCATAATCGCGCCCGCCCCGCCAATGGCTTCAAATTCTTTCATAGCCCGCGAAAGCTCGCGCTTGACGATATGTTGCAAACGCACATCCACGCTCAAAGCAAGCGGATCACCGCCCGCCTCCAAACGCGCATCAAATGATCGCTCAACGCCCGCAAGGCCGCGCCCGTCAATATCGGCATAGCCAACCAAATGGGCAAACATACCGCCTTGGGGGTAAATGCGGCGGCGCTCCGTTTGAAAGGCAAGGCCGGGCTCACCGATTTTTAAAACATGATATTGCTCATCAGGGGTTAGATTACGGCGCACCCATGCAAAGCGGCCAGATCGCGTGAGGCGCTCCAAAATAACGCGCTCTTCCATATCAGGAAACAACGCCGCAAGCGCACTGGCTGTTTGCGGCGCATTTAAAACAAGCGAAGGATCAGCATATAAAGACGCTGTCTCAAGCGAGGTTGCCAGCAACACGCCGTTACGATCCACCACATCGGCGCGCATAAGCGATAGCGCGCCTTGCGGCATCGCGGCGAGATCTTGCCCCACAATATGCGGGCGCGCCTGAATAACCGAGACATCAAACAAGCGGGCGGCGAGCAAAATATATAAAAACACAAAACCAATGCTCATCAAAATAATGCGCCCGCGCGCCACGTTCAAAGCTTCGTGACGAACACCCTCAATGCGCAGTAAATTCTTTTTAAACAAAGGAAGTCGTTTCATTGCGCGCCCTCCTCAACCAATGCCCGCAATAACACACCATCAAATTGCGGTGCAGGCGAGACGCTTTTAAAACTGACATTATCTTGTGTCAGCATGACATCATCACGAACAAGGACACGCGCGCGCATAGGCTTGGCAAGGGGCACGATAGGCACGCCGCTTTGAGGGATCATCGCCGCATCTTCAACAACCCTGTCCATATCCGGCAATTGCATGAACAAATAATCACGCGCCAGAACTTCAAGCCTTTGGGGATGATTGAGATAATCCCACTCGGCGCGCAAAACGCGGATACTTTGAATTTCGCGTGCAATATCGGCCTTCACGCTTTCGCGCGTATCAATGCCGCTCTGCACACTTTGGGACGACCAAAACAAAAGCCCGCCTGTGCCAAGCGCACATAAAAGCATGATAAAACCTGAAAGACGTAACTTCATGCTATCACCCGCGCGCGTTTGATTAAAATATCGTGGTAATTATCAGGGACAGGGCGATCAGGGGCATCAGTGCGAATACCAACACGCATGCGCGCCGAGCGGGAGCGTGGGTTTTGAGAGATTTCAGACTCAGTTGGAAAGATCGCTTTTTTGGAGGGAAGCCGGAATGTCGGCGCAGGACGAGCCGCCGGATTTTCAGGGAGGTGACGCGAGACTGTTTCAGACAAGCCTGCGCCGAGTTTAAGGAAGTTTTTAACAATTTTATCTTCGAGTGAGTGGAACGACACCACAACCAAACGCCCACCGGGCTTAAGAAGCGCCTGCGCCGCCGCCAAACCGCGCGCGAGCTCGCCCAGCTCATCATTAACAGCAATGCGCAAGGCTTGGAACGTGCGCGTGGCTTGATCGGTCGGGTCTTTTGGCGATTTATGCACGACAGAGCGCACGACATTGGCCAGATCAGACGTTGTGGCAAATAATTCTTCATCGCGGCGCGCCACAATCGCGCGCGCCACGCGGCCTGCATGGCGCTCCTCGCCATAAAAGCGGATGATATCAGCAAGGCGATCAACATCGTAAGTGTTGACCATATCCGCCGCGCTAATAGCGCCGCTGTCTTGATCCATGCGCATATCGAGCGCGCCGTCAAACCGAAACGAGAACCCGCGCTCGGCCTCATCAATCTGCATCGATGATACGCCGATATCCAGCACAAACCCGTCCAACGTGCCGTGAAGTTCGGGCGGCAATAGCGAGACAGCATCACCAAAGCAGCCCTTTACAAAAATAAACCGCTCAGCAAACTCACCGCCAACAAGGGATGCCGCTTTTTGCGCCGAGCCGTCACGATCAATGCCATATAAAGTACAATTCGCCGCACCCAAAATGGCGCGGCTATAGCCGCCCGCGCCAAATGTGCCATCAACGAACACTTCACCGTCTTGAGTGGCGAGCGCTTCAAGCACTTCATTCAGTAAAACAGGAACATGGGGCGCATTCATGACGCACCGCCTTTGTTAGCAGGAAGCGTAAGGCCTTGCTTGCGAACATGATCACGCGCTTTTTCGCGGCGCTCCTCGTAAGCCAGCGGGCTCCAAATCTGGAATTTACGCCCGAGGCCAACAAAACTACATTCACCCTCAAGCGCGGCATAATCAATCATAGCCGCAGGCAAAATCACGCGGCCATCACCATCAAGCGACAATTGCACCGCCTCGCCGAAGATGGCGGTCGCCAGATCATCTTGCGCGTCCGAAAACAAATCAAAATGATCGAGCCGCGCGGCAAGCTCATCCATCGCGGACGGCGCAAACCCTTCAAGGCAAGCGTGTGTATTGGAACGAAACAGGACGATGCCGCCGCTATCGTCGCCCAAAAGCGCCGCGCGAAACGAGGCCGGCACGGACACACGCCCCTTGCGGTCAATCTTGTTTGTAAAAGCTGACAAAAACAATGTCATCGGCAACAAAAGCCCCTATGCAATTTGAAAGCGCCCTTCATGAAACACACAGAAAGACAGATAAAGAATACAACAAAACCATGTGATTTGGAATAACATGGATATATATGGGATATCATGGAATTCTATGGGCGGTCAATTTGGTGAGCGGCGATTCGCGCGGTTCATGCACATAAAAAATAAAAAAATGATTAACAGCTATAATTTTGCATTTGCCTTGGTTTTGAGTCATAGTCGCCTCGCCAGAAGGCTGGATGGTCGCTTGTTTTCGCTTGTCGAAAATGGGAGGAAAGTCCGGGCTTCACAAAAACGACGGTGCCGGGTAACGCCCGGGGGGCGCGAGCCTACGGAAAGTGCAGCAGAGAGCAGACCGCCTGAGCGTGCTTGCACAATGAGGTAAGGGTGAAAGGGTGCGGTAAGAGCGCACCGCGGCACTGGCAACAGATGTCGGCATGGTAAACCCCACCGGAAGCAAGACCAAATAGGAACGGCATTATGGTGTGTTTTTGCATCGCTGTTCGGGTCGGTTGCTTGAGGCGATTGGTAACAATCGTCCCAGATGAATGGCCATCCATTGATCTTTTGATTGAGGACAGAACCCGGCTTATAGGCCTTCTGGCATTTTATTTTTATTTTAGCGCGTTGGTTTGTGGCGAATCAGCCAGTTCAAGCGCGCCGCCGCGTTGCGGTCGATCTCGCCCTGATTTCCGTTTCCTTGCGCGCTGTGGCTGAACACTTCGGGCGTGTAGTGCCGCTGGAAGGCTGTAATTAGATCTGTCAAATTCGCTTTTGGATCGTACCCTGCGCGAATGAATGCATCTTTCAGGTTTTGCGGATCACGGACATAATCATTGGCGATTTTATAATCTTCTTGGCTGGGCGTTGGCCAGATACCGACATCAAGGGCGGACAGCATTTTCCAGTCAAACAGCTCTCCCGGATCGCTCTTGCGCTCAGGCGCAATATCCGAATGCCCCAGCACGCGGTGAGGCGAGATTTCATGGCGATTCATGATGTCTTTGGCAAGCTCAATCAGCGCCATCATTTGCGCCGGACGAAAGGCGCGGTAGCCATGTTTGCGCCCGGGGTTCACAAGCTCTATCCCGATCGAGTGGGAGTTGATGTCTTCAATCCCGTCCCAATACGAAACGCCGGCATGCCAAGCGCGCATGCTCTCATCGACATATTGAACAATCGTTCCATCCTCATCAATCATGTAATGCGTACTAACGCGCCCGCCTGTGGGGTGCTCGATTTTACCACGAAAATAGCCGTCCGCCTTTTGCGGGCCGATTGTTTCGGTGTAGTGCATAATCAAAATCGAAGGCCGCGCATCGTTGTGGCGCGGCTCGCAATGATCGGTTTCACGCTGGATAATATTCATATGGTTTCAGCCCTTTTTTCTTTAACGCTCCATAGTATCAAACCACCGACAACCCAAAAGAACAAAATCACAACCATCCCCGCTCTTAAATTATCAAACGCCGCCGTCACAAGCCCAAAGCAAAGCGGGCCCAAAAACGAAACCGATTTGCCAGTGAATGCATAAAGCCCGAATGTCTGCCCCGCCATTTCGGGCGGGCTGAGGCGCACGGCGAGTGTGCGGCTGGCGGCTTGTGCAGGGCCAATAAACAGGCCAAGGCACAGCGCCAAAATCATGAAAATGTCTTTGTCATCCACAATCAAAGTGCTGGCACCAAAGCAAAAAAGCGCGACCAGCGCGATTAAAATGGTTCGTTTTGAGCCGATGCGATCATCGACAAATGAAAACAGAAATGCGCCAAGACCTGCCGTGACGTTCAGCCCAATGGCAAAAATCAAAATATCTTGAAAACTCATGCCGTAAACGCCTGCGGCATAAAGCCCGCCGACAGCAAATAATGTGTTCAGCCCATCACGGTAAAACGCGCTGGCGATTAAAAATCGCAAGAGATGCGGGTGTGCGCGCAGTGATTTCAGTGTTTGCCACAAATCGGCAAAGCCTGCTTTGACAAGGCTTTTCTTGGTTTTTACCTTCGCTTGTTTTGGCGGGTCTTTAAACAGTAAAAACATCGGCAGAGAAAACACAATAATCCAGCCTGCCACCAGCAAAGCGCTGGCGCGAACATGCTCTGAGTTTTCCTGCGGCAAGGATAAAAACGGCGGCGTCTCCCCAAGGCCAACCAGCCCCAAAAGCACAATCACAAGACAGACCAGCCCGCCCATATACCCTAAGCCCCATGCCCAGCCAGACATGCGTCCCCATGAAGACGGCGGGGCGATTGCGCCAAGCATTGAATTATAAATAACGAGCGACAACTCAAAGGTAACATTGGCCAGCACCAGCATACCCAGCACGAATAAAATAACGCCAAGTCCGCCCGTTGGCGTTGCAAACCAAAGCATCGCGGTAAAGCCAGCGCACAGGCATGTCAGCAAGATTAAAGCGCGCTTTAAACGCTTCGTGCCATCGGCGATCGCCCCTGTAAGCGGCCCTAATACGGCGATAAAGATGGCCGACACGGCAACCGCATAGCTCCAATAAGACGCGCCTAGCGTTTCATCACCGACAACGCCGCGCCCAAAATAAACGCTAAAGACAAAGGTCAAAATCACCGTCGCGAACGCAGAATTCGCCCAGTCATAGACGCACCACGCCGCCATTTTCTTTTTGCTATACATGGTTAGTCACATCCCTGACATCGCGCAAACGCGCTTAATATAAGCATTTTTATGCTATAATTAAATTATTATGAAAAATACTGGACAGGCTTTTTACACTCGTGTATAAATCATTCATCTTTTCTTAACATTTCTTGCCAAGATGCCCAAGAAAAACCAAAATAAGAAAAACCAAAATAAGACCGCGTTTAAGAAAAGATGATAAAAGACAAACAGTGGATATTTAAAGGGGCCGAATGTGAAATATTTAATTCAAAAGACACTTATGATCGCCATCTGCGCTTTGGTCATCACGCATGCAAACACTGCAAAAGCCGCAGACCAGGACGCGATTACATTTGAAATGGTTGAAGCCAAAAACAACGCGATGGAACTCGCGCTTCAAAACCGCGCCGCTCACGCAGAGATGATCCGCTTTTTGCACAATCACATCAGCGCAGACGCCTCCTTTGAAATTACAGTTTCAAGCCCACTCGATATGTCAGGCGGCGCGCCCAAGATGGTTTTGGATAAAACACAATATATTAATAGCCAC
>Ga0307935_1000898_pt1 | contig 11729 bp, 9 predicted proteins | sample OrgLakmetageno92_FD_201827 | JGI IMG/M metagenome (GOLD analysis project Ga0307935, IMG submission 201827) | Saline water microbial communities from Organic Lake, Antarctica - #92 | ecosystem: Environmental > Aquatic > Non-marine Saline and Alkaline > Saline | place: Antarctica: Organic Lake...
ATTCTGCAGCTACGTATCAAGCATCAGACAAACAGAAGGATTTCTTGCGTGGACTAATTGATAGCAAAGTGGATGACGAAGACGAGAAGAATGAGATGCTGAGCAACCTTGATACGATGAGTAAACAGGATGCTAGTGAGATGATTCAACAACTGAAAAACTAATAAAATAGCCGTACATTCTTAATTGAGTGTATGGCTATTGTTGTGCTGCAAGGCCGTACAGAGTATTATAAACAAACAATATAGTCACCTAACCCCTTGTCGTGAGATAGAGGCATGGTGCAAATATGTGAGTTAGTCACTGCAAAGTAGAAAACCCGTTATCAGGGGTCGCTTTGCAGTGCTATGTCTGGGAAACCTTTCATATGGACTTCGGTCCTACCTGGTAGCGGGCTTTGTGTATCTGTCTGCTACGTAACTTATCTACATATGCAATATTTTAAACCAGCAGCAGCAATCATTATTCTAATTTTCGTCCTTGCTTTGATATACGAAGGAACAACAAATGGAATGGATGAGAATAAACGTCAAACAGCCCTAGAGACTCAAAAAATGAATGAATCAGCTCGTCAAAATAATTACACTCAATGTGTCGAAAAGGCTGAATCGAACAAGGAAAAAACAGCAAGAGTAGGTCGCACTGAATTAGCATTACAACAAAGTAGTGGCAGACATGAAGCTATGGTGGATACTTGTATAGCAAACAACCCACTTTCGGCTACCCAATATAGTCCTGCTCAAGCTCCTGCTAGACAGATGGTTAGGAATAACTGTGAAGCTGCCGCAACAGAATCAATTATGCGGTCACATAATGCCATGCCCGAGGAAATAGAAGAACAATATAAGTTAGATTTGCAAGCATGTGTGGTTAAGTATGGTCAGTAAATTATTACTAGTTGGCAAAGCTGTTTCTCTTTCAGTATTTGGGTGTGTACTTTCACGCAGAGTAGTACAAAAATAATCACCCCTTATATCCTATGAACCTAATTAAAAATAAATACACTGTAATCCTCGTCATTCTGGTTCTGGCTGGTTTAGTTTTCTGTGGACTATACTTCACCACAGATACTCCAACTCCAGATGAGCCACAAACCCTAGTGCCTGAATGTCCCGGTGAAGAATTTGTCTACCGGGCAGGAATAACCTGGAGTGAGGACTTTCACGAAAAGCATCCCGATGCCACAGTCGAAGAGCAGGTAGCTGACTGGAATAGCTTGTTGAGGAAAATGAAGTGTGACGAATACCAAGTATCGACAGATGAGGTGCGATACAGTGGTGTACTTTCAGACCTAATGAACTCCACTAGTACCGGCCAAGTGAAGTGTCCAACCCACGACGAGATGTCAGCTGTGTTCGAGCAGTGGTTTGCCTTCTTCGTTAAAACAAATCCTGAGGGAACAGATGCGGCGTTGATGGAAGGTTGGGATGAATTGATGATGCAAAACGGTTGTACAGAGCTGGTAGACCCTTTTGATGGTCAGCTGCCACCCCAGTGACCCCGTCGATGAAATAAAACTGCTACCGCTCACTGAGTACTAAGACTTATAGATGAAGAGGTGTAGAGGCTCTGATTACAATACAAACAGATTTTAGACTCCATTTTACAAAAAGAACCATAGAAAAGTAAAATAGTGAAACACCTACCAAAATGGTACTATTTCACCTATGTCAGAGGAACAAAAACAAATTCTAGAACGTCAGTTATGGGCGGTAGCCAACACTCTACGCGGTCGAATGAACGCCGACGAGTACAAGGTATATATTCTTGGGTTCATTTTTTACAAATACTTATCAGAAAAACTAGCACTCTACGTCGATGAGAAGCTCCTGGCTCGGGAAGACTTCACCTACACAGACCTCAATCCAAACACCAAAGACGGCAAGCAACAGCTAGAGACCATCAAAGAACTGACTCTTGAACACCTAGGATTCTTCCTCGGTCCCCAAGAACTATTTTCATACATTGTTGCCAAAGGTAAGGGTGAAACCAAGGCCGAATCAACATTCATTTTAGAAGATTTGGTCCGAGTCCTAGAAACAATCGAACGGACTGCAATGGGTACTGATAGCGAGGACGACTTCAAGGGTTTGTTTGACGATGTAGACCTAACCTCTACCAAGCTCGGACGTACAGAAAAAGACAAAAATGACACAGTGGTCGAAGTTCTTTCACACTTGGCTGGCATCGACTTCAAACTAGCTGATAGTAAAAGTGATTTGCTTGGTGACGCCTACGAGTATTTGATTGGTGAATTTGCAGCCGGTGCGGGCAAGAAAGGTGGCGAGTTCTACACGCCTGCCCAAGTATCACGCCTGCTCGCTATGGTTGTGACCAATGGCAAAAAGACCCTACGCTCTGCCTACGACCCGACCTGTGGTTCTGGTTCGCTACTACTGCGTCTATCCGACTACGCTACTATCAAGCACTACTACGGCCAAGAACTAAACCCCACCACCTACAACCTCGGACGAATGAATATGATTCTGCACGATGTGCGATTTGACCGTTTTGATATCCGCCAAGGTGACACACTGAAAGATGACCAACACGAAGAACTAGCAGCCGAAGCAATCGTAGCCAACCCACCATTTGCAGTGAAATGGAAGGGAGACACCGACCCAGTACTAGCCGCTGACGACCGCTTTAGTCAATATGGTCGTATGGCTCCCAAAAGTGCCGCTGATTATGCCTTTGTGACCCACATGCTTCACCACCTGGCCGATAACGGTACGATGGCGGTAGTGTTGCCACACGGTGCACTGTTTCGCTCTGGTGCAGAAGGAACAATCCGTCAATACATCATCGAAAAGCAAAACTACCTCGATGCAGTGATTGGTCTACCGTCCAACATTTTCTACGGTACAGGCATCCCAGCCACTATCATGGTGTTCAAAAAGTGCCGTAAGGATGATGACGATATTCTCTTTATCGACGGCTCCAAAGAGTTCATAAAGCAAGGCAACCAAAACCACCTAACCGACGACAACGTAGCCAAGATTTTCACCACCTACCAAAACCGTGCAGTCATAGACAAATTCTCCCATCGAGCCACTCTGACAGAGATACAAGCCAACGACTACAACCTAAACATCCCACGCTACGTCGATACGTTTGAGGCTGAAGCAGAGGTGGATATTGATGCTGTTGCAAAAGAAATTCAGGAACTTACTAGCGGAGAAAACGAACTACAGAAAAAAATTGCTGGGTTCTGTAAAGAGCTAGGGATAAATAAGCCATTTTAGATATGAAAATTAGTGACTTAAAACATAAGATGTCTACTTGGTATAATGGTGAACCTTTCAAGAATTCTCCTGGTGATAATTTCTTCTTCTTTGGCAATGTCTATAAGCCCTCGGCTCTGAGAGTAAGAAAAGTCGTTGACTACACAAGAAAAGAACATAAGTTTCTAGTAGGTACTATCTTAACGATAACTGCAATTGTGGTTGCGGTCTTAGCCCTATAAGTATGAGTACTGTTACAAAACAACAGAAACAGGTCCCCGAATTACGATTCTCTAGTTTTATTGGTGGGTGGGAAATTTCAAAATTAAAGGATGTAGCAACATACAGACGTGGTAGCTTTCCACAACCATATGGATTAAAAAAATGGTACGACAGAGAAAACGGGATGCCTTTTGTGCAAGTGTTTGATGTGTCTGACGATTTTAAACTTAAAGATGATACTAAAAGCAAAATTAGTAAATTAGCTCAACCAATGAGTGTGTTTGTTCCAAAAAACTCGGTTGTTCTTACAATTCAAGGCTCAATCGGCAGGATAGCTATAACGCAATATGATGCGTATGTAGATAGAACACTTTTAATATTCAAGGAATTAATCCAACCGTTCAACCTGTTATTTTTTGTATATTCAATTCACTTATGTTTTGAAATTGAAAAGAGGAAAGCCCCTGGTGGAACGATTAAAACCATAACTAAAGAAGCTTTGTCTGAATTCACAATACCTGTACCAACACTGGCTGAACAACAAAAAATCGCGGACTTCCTTGAGTTGGTGGATGCATGGCTCGAAAATCTCCGTGAGCAAAAAACCGCCCTACAATCCTACAAGCAAGGCATGATGCAAAAGCTGTTTTCTGGACAGGTACGGTTTAAGGATGAGGAAGGTAAAAGTTTTTCTGACTGGGAGGAGAAACAGCTTGGTGATGTTTTTAGTGCAGTAAAAGGTACTGGTATATCTAAAGAGCAACTAAATGCAGACGGTAAAAACGAATGTATTTTGTACGGCGAACTGTATACAGTCTATTCTGAACAAGTATTTGAGGTTAGAAGCAAAACCAACGTATCCTCGGGCACTAGCTCTAATGTTGGTGACTTGCTTGTGCCGTGTTCAACAACTACTACAGCCATTGATTTGGCGAACGTCACAGCCTTGAACAAAGAAAATGTCTTACTTGGTGGCGACATCACAGCGTTACGTTCGAAGACAGAAGTTGATAGCGTCTTTTATGCGTACTACCTCTCAAACCACAAGAAACGAGACTTAGCGAAGTACGGACAAGGAGTGACTATCATCCATGTTTACTACAGCCACTTCAAGGATATGCAGATTGACGTACCATCACTGCCAGAACAACAAAAAATCGCCGACTTCCTAACCGCCATCGACCAAACCATCACCACCAAAGCCGACGAAATCACCAAGGTCGAGGAGTGGAAGAAGGGACTAATGCAGAAAATGTTTGTTTAATTTAGTATGAATACGCAATTGGAAGAATATGCAATCATAGAAAATCGATTTGGAGTACCTGGCAACTTTATTGATGCAAACACACGTAACAAGTGCTCAGAAGACATGGTTTCAATAATTCGGGATATAGCAAACATTCTCTACCCAAATGATGGTTACGATGTTTATTTACTGCCCTCTGAAGCTGGGTCTTACAAAGACATTATTAAGTTTGTTAAACGGAACAAAGTTGGCTCCACAATAGGTGTCGCACTTGCTGTAAGTACTGTAACTATTCAGTATTTGAATTACAAAGACACACATGCATCTCATTTAAGCACTGAAGATAATAAGCTTCTGGATACCAGTTTGAAATGTCTTGAACTACAGGAGAAACTAAATGCTTTAAATCAAGATTATGACGTTAATGGCATACCAAACTCAAAGCTACAAGAGATTTGTGATGATTTAAGTATATCGAAAAGAAAGAGTAGCTTTTATAGAAATCTAGACAGTGACAGAATGGTGTTGAGCAATCAAACAAGTGTAAAGAACTCTGCAAATCAATGCGTTGTTTCAAATCAAATTGAACGAGCTGAATTCAAAGACTATATTTTACCTATAATTGATACCAAATATAGTAGTCATGGGAATGGTGGGATTATTGAGCTAGTTTCCCCTGTAGTGAGACAGAGTAAAGAAGGAAAAGGTATCCCATGGAAAGGGGTGTATTATGGTGACGGTTTAACACAAAATAATATTACTATACTCGAAGATGGTGATAATATTGAATTTTACATGCAAGACTCAGATTTTAAGGCCCAGATTTCTTCAAAAATTAGAACTTTTGCAGTCAAAGACAATATGAAGGTGCTGTTCGATGTTACTGGAGAAATTAAGGGAGATAGTCTAATAAATAAAGCTATTTACGTCAAAGAGGTGACTAGTTACAATGACGACATTGTTTTTCATAAGGAGCGTGTTGCGCAAAGAAAAGAATTAGCGAGAACAGGTCAAGATAGCTCTCTTTTTGATGACATAGAGCAGGAGTAATTATGAAATATATTTTTATAGATTCTAACCAATATAGACACTTATTCTCAAGGAATGAGGGTTTTTCAGACAAAACAAAGTTAATTCTTGATGAACTTATTAAAGGGCAACAAATTAAACTGCTCATTCCACAGCAGGTCCATGAAGAGGTAGAAAGAAACAGGTTGGAAAATTGGTATGTTCAAGAATTAAATGAAACAAAAAGTCGTATTAGCAGTAAAAAGAATCTTCTGCAAAAAAAGAAGCAAGAACTTACAAATTACCCAAGTGAATTGCTGTCAATTTCGAACAAAATAAATAAGGTGATTATAAAAGAAGAAAAAGAACTTGAGCGAATAACAGCTAGATTTAGGTCTCCGAGAAGCAAAGCTAGTAAGAAATTAAAATCATTATTTGAAGCTGGTGAAATAATTCTAGAAAATGAAAATATTGTTGCTCAAGCCAGACTGAGAGTTGACAAAGGCAACCCACCGCAAGACAACAAACTAGGGGATGCGCTAATCTGGGAGTCGTTACTAGCTTATCTATCATCAGCTGAACCCACTTCAACCTTAATTTTTGTCGCAAGGGATGGTGACGCCTGGGGGGCACACGGTTTTAATCCATGGCTGTCAAAGGAGCTTAAAGAAAAATGTGGAGTGACAATAACATTAGCAGAAGCACTTTCTGATATAGAAGAACTTACAAAAGAGGAACAAGATGCAATTCGGCAGTTGGAACGTGAGGAATCAAAAAATAATGCACTCCTGAGTTTTGTAAATAGTCGCAGCTGGGTGGCTGCTGGAGAAAAGTTGAGGTCTTTGATGGCGTATACTGATATATTATCTGAAGCAGATTATGTAAAAATTGTGAGTGCCTCAGTATCTAACTACGAAATATATCAGTCATTCTTCACTTCTAGTAAACTAAACCTCATATGCCGGGGTGATGACGGTTATGTGTTGCCAGAACTAGAGTCAATCAACGGAACATTATGGAAAAAGTTTGTCGACTTGAATCAAATTGAACTGAAACGAAGGGCGGAAGAAATTCCCGATGATTTAGACTTTTAATATTAAATATCATGACACACCAATCAGAATCACAACTAGAGAAATCAATGATAGAGCGGTTGAATCGTTTAGGCTTTACCCCTGTCGTTATCGACGATACCAACACACTGGAAGCCAACTTACGGTCTCAGCTGGAGAAGTTCAACGATACGGTTTTTTCTGATGGTGAGTGGGCTCGGATTATGAATCACCTGATGAAGGGTGACCGCTTCCAGAAAGCCAAGACCCTGCGTGACCGATTCTCTTTGAAGCGTGACGATGAGAGTATGATTTGGATTCAGTTCTTCAACATGGACCAGTGGTGCAAGAATGAATACCAAGTGACCCAGCAGATTACCCAGGTTGGTAAATACGAAAACCGCTACGATGTGACCCTGTTGATTAACGGACTTCCGTTGGTGCAGGTGGAACTGAAGCGCCGTGGTATCGAGATGAAGGAAGCGTTCAACCAAATCCAGCGATACCACAAGCACTCCTTCACGGGCACACTGTTTGAATACGTGCAGATTTTTGTGATTTCAAACGGCGTCAACACCAAGTATTTCTCGAACAACCCAAAGCAAACCTTTGAACAGACGTTCTTCTGGACTGATGTAGATAACAAGAAAATCACGCAGCTTGAAGACTTTACCGACCTCTTCCTAGAGAAATGTGCTATCTCGGAAATGATTGCTGAACACATCGTATTGGCTGAGTCGGAGAAGATTCCCATGGTCCTGCGACCATACCAATACTACGCTGTGAAGGCTCTGGAGAAGCGTGTGACTGATTCAGACAAGAATGGCTACATCTGGCACACAACTGGTGCTGGGAAGACCCTGACGGCCTTTAAGACTAGCCAGATATTGTCTCGTAACCCTGACATCAAGAAGGTGTTGTTTGTGGTTGACCGTAAAGACTTGGACATAAAAACCACCGAGGACTTTAACTCGTTCTCTGACGGTTCGGTTGATGGGACGAATAATACTAGTGCCTTGGTGAAGCAACTTGGTGACCCGAATCGGAAGCTGATTGTTACCACCATTCAAAAGCTAGACATTGCCATTAGTCGGGAATCATACCTGAAGCAGTTTGAATACTTGAAGGACGAGAAGGTGGTGATTATTTTTGACGAGTGTCACCGTAGTCAGTTTGGTTTGACTCACGCCCACATCAAGAATTTCTTCAGTCGAGCGCAACTATTTGGCTTCACCGGGACACCTATCTTTGCCGAGAACCACGTCGGGAAAGTTACTACCAAAGACGTATTCGATGACTGTCTACACAAGTACATCATCACCAACGCTATTTCAGACAACAACGTACTGGGATTCTCGGTGGAGTATGTCGGGAAATATAAACAGAAAGACCCTGATGTGCTAGACGCTGAGATATTTACTGACGCTATGGTCGAAGGAATCAATAGCAAGGAAGTACTAGAAAGCCAGGAGCGACTAGAGAAAATCACCGACTACGTGCTGCAGGACTGGAAACGAAAGACTAAGAACGGCAAGTTTAATGCGTTGTTTGCGGTGCCTAGTATCGATGTATTGAAGCGATACTACACGTTATTCAAACAGAAAGGCGGAGACAGTATTAAAGTCGCCACCATCTTCACCTATCACGCCAATGAAGCTAGTGGTGAAAACGCCGACCTAGACGCAGACCCACTGGATACCGAAGGTGCAGCTGTAAATGAACACTCTCGTGACTTCCTTGAAAACTGCATCAAGGACTACAACACCCTGTATGACACCAACTTCAGTACCGATAAATTCTACGACTATTACAAAGACCTGCAGAAGCGAATCAAGAACAAACAGGTAGATGTGGTGTTGGTGGTGAACATGTTTTTAACTGGATTTGATGCAGCCCGGCTTAATACGCTCTATGTAGACAAGAACCTGCGCTACCACGGACTGATTCAAGCCTACTCACGTACAAACCGACTGCTGAACTCAGACAAACCACACGGCAACATCGTATCGTTCCGTAACCTCAAAGAAGCAACCGACAAAGCTCTGGCTCTCTATGGAGACGAAGGAGCCAAGGAAGTAGTGTTCAAGAAGCCATACGAAGAACAAAAGAAAGAGTTTGAGGCTAAATTACAGGAAATCCGTGAAGCAGTGCCGACGGTAGCAGATGTAGACAATCTGGTAGGTGAGCAAGAAAAAGCCAACTTTGTGACTGCTTTTCGTGACCTATTGCGGGTGAAGTCTTCACTGGAAACCTTTGCCGAATTCTCATTTGACGACCTAGGTATCACCGAGCAAGAATTCTATGACTACCAAAGCAAGTATCTGGATATTCATGCTGGAGTAGGTGGTACCGAAGACAACAAAGAATCAATCTTGGACCAAATCGACTTTGAGTTGGAGTTGACTGTTCGTGACCTAGTGAATTTTGACTACATCATTCAGTTGATTGCTGGACTCAAGAACGTTACTTCTGATGCAGCTAGAGCCAAAAAGACTGATGAAATCCTCAAGGTGTTCGACCGTGATGTGAGCCTACGTAAGAAGAAGGACTTTGTACGGAAGTTTATCGAGGAACATCTGCCAAAGGTAAGCAAGAGCGAGGATGTAGAAGCTGCTTTTGCTGTATTCTGGGCGAGTGAACGGTCCGAGACACTACGGAAATTAGCTGAAGATGAAAAGATTAACCCAACCCAAATCGAAGACTTAATTGGCGAGTACTTGTATACCAACCGACTACCAACTAGTGAGGAGGTACTAGACAAATTACCCGAACGACCAAGTCTGATGAATACAAAGAAGGTGGCTGACAGAATCAAAGCAGCGATTAGTAACTTGGTAGAAGTGTTTGAGTGGTAACATGACTATATGGAAATTGTAGGCACACTATTTCAAATACTTCTGGCAGTGTATTTACTGGGAGGATTAGGAGTGTCCATATACTCTATTCTTTTTGAAAGGAATTTGAGCGATGAGCCTCTGTTTGGAATCAAGTTTCTTGGCAACTACTACTTTTACAGCGGTGCATTTTTCGCCCTCTGGCTGATGCTAGCAGAAGGTACACAAACACTATTATTTTTTATTCCTGATACCTGGGGTAGCGTTGATGAATATGGTGACTGGACTTCAGTGAGGGAGTATTGGTCAGGGTTTATTGCCTTATTTATTTCTGGCGCAATATTTTGGTACATAGGAAATGCAGAAGAAGCAAAAAAGATACAACGAGAACAAAATATTAAAAATTAACAGCCTTATTCATGCAAGCACGAGAAGCAAAATTCCTAGAAGTAATCGAAAAATCACCACAGTTTCAGATTCCGTTGTATCAGCGGTCCTATTCATGGACAGAGCGTGAGTGTCGCCAGCTTTGGGATGATGTGTTGCGTGCAGGTGCAGACGATAGTATCAAGGTCCACTTTATCGGTTCTATTGTATATATCGAAAGTGGCGTAGGAGGTATTACACATAAGGCTCCCGTACTAGTAATTGATGGTCAACAACGACTTACTACTGTCACACTACTCATCGCCGCTTTAGCAGGCGTACTGGGCGATTCTGAGCCTCTGGACGGCTTTTCTGAGCGCAAACTAAAGAACTATTACCTGGTAAACCCTGAGGAATCAGACGAACGATACTACAAACTTATCCTCTCCCAGACTGACCGAGATTCACTCAAAGCGATTGTTGATGGTAACGATATGCCCAAGGAACACTCTATTCGTATTCACGAGAATTTTGAGCTGTTCAAGAAATGGCTGACTGACAAAAACACAGACTTGAAGACCGTGTGCCAAGGTATTGCCAAGCTAGTAATTGTTGATATTGCTCTCACCAGAGACCAAGACAACCCACAACTAATTTTTGAAAGCATGAACTCTACTGGGAAAGAGCTGAGTCAGGCTGACCTCATTCGTAACTACATTTTGATGGGGCTGGAGACTGAGCTACAAACTCGTCTATACAATGACTCATGGCGAAGGATGGAGATTGATTTTGGTCAGGAAGCATACACCACTCACTTTGATAGCTTCATGCGGCACTATCTAACGGTAAAGACGGGAGAGATTCCAAAGATTGATGCGGTATATGAAGCGTTTAAGCAGTATTCACGTGATACCCAAACCGATGATGTATCTGAGAGCCAACATATCGAAAACCTAGTTAGTGACATACGACAATATGCTAGCCATTTCTGCCAAATGGCACTAGGGGCAGAATCAGACCCTGAACTGAAGAAAGCCTTTGATGATATACGAGACTTGAAAGTGGATGTGGTATATCCATTCCTGTTGGAACTATACGATGACTACTTAAAGGAAATTCTGACCAAGGATGAATTGGTAGAGATGGTACGGATTGCTGAGTCATACGTATTTAGGCGGGCAGTGTGCAACATTCCAACCAACTCTTTGAACAAGACATTTGCCACCTTCACCAAGTCTGTAGATAAAAGCCGCTACCTAGAAAGTGTCACTGCACATTTGATGCTGCTACCGTCCTACCGCCGATTCCCAACAGACAAAGAATTTTACGACACATTCCAACAGCGTGATTTATATAACTTCCGTACTCGCTCATACTGGTTGCGTAAGTTTGAGAACCACAACCGCAAAGAAAGAGTGTATGTAAACGACTATACAATTGAACACATCATGCCTCAGAACGATAACCTCAGTCGGGAATGGCGAGAGAGTCTGGGTGAAGATTGGGAACGAGTCCAAAGCACATGGTTGCATACACTAGGAAACCTTACCCTTACTGGCTACAACTCAGAATACAGTGATAGACCATTCTCTGAAAAACGAGATATGACGGGTGGATTCAAAGACAGTCCACTGCGAATCAACGAAGGATTAGGTATTGCTACAGATTGGAATGAAGCGACAATCAAAGACCGTGCAGGACGCCTGGCTACACATGCTGTTGCAGTATGGAGTGCTCCAGTGATAGCTGATGATGTGCTTGAATCATATCGTCCAGA
>Ga0307935_1000899_pt1 | contig 11713 bp, 15 predicted proteins | sample OrgLakmetageno92_FD_201827 | JGI IMG/M metagenome (GOLD analysis project Ga0307935, IMG submission 201827) | Saline water microbial communities from Organic Lake, Antarctica - #92 | ecosystem: Environmental > Aquatic > Non-marine Saline and Alkaline > Saline | place: Antarctica: Organic Lake...
AATGAACCCCACTGGAATTCAATTTTTTCTTTAAGAGTTCCGTCTGGTAGCGGTGAAGCACCACCTTCTAGTTGCGCAAAGTAATACTCATGATTGCGCATACCACCAAACTCAAACCCCAGGCGCCGTTGCATTTCGCTGATGGCGTAGCCATTATTGTCAGGGTCAGCACTATAGGCAGCAATTTTTTCTCGGATTAAGTTGACGTGTTTGACGTACCCTTGGTAGAGACCAAGGTGACCGTCGATGGTTTCTTTTGAAATGCCAGCAAGCTCTGGGATATCAAATGATACAGGTTCGTATTTCATAGGTAAGAACATATTATTATAATGAAATCATTGTATCATGATGGTATGGATATGGCAGAACGACTCAAAGTAGCTGTCTTAGGAACTCTATTCTTGCTCGGGGGATTTTTGATTGCTATGCCCACGCAAGAGCCGTCACCGTACTTCGCCATTCATTTTCTTGATGTTGGGCAGGGCGATGCCGTTTTATTACAGACCCCTGACGGATACGACGTGTTAATTGATGGGGGAAAAAGTAGTGTGGTGTTACAGCAGTTAGCAGCAGAACAGCCATGGAATGATCGTGCAATAGATGTTGTGATTGCTACTCATCCTGATACCGACCATGTCGGTGGGTTGGTTGATGTATTACAACGCTACACAGTAGACTCGATTGTACTCACCGAAGCAGAAAGTGATACCCCAGCCGCGCTGGCGTTTGCAGCAGCAGTGACGGCCGAAAACGCCACCTTAAAATACGCTCGAGCCGGCCAAGTGATACAGATCGGTGCCTCGACGACGATTGAGATTCTCTCACCAGCAAGCGACACCAGTGCGTGGGGAAGTAACGCTGCATCAGTGGTGGTGCGTGTGGTCTACGGTGATACCGCATTTATGCTCACTGGTGACGCCCCAGCCGGAGTAGAGGATTACTTAGTTGGCACGTATGGCAGCTCTCTCGCGTCAGATGTTCTTAAGCTTGGTCACCATGGATCAAAAACCTCTACCTCAGAATTATTTCTCAATGCAGTTCAACCACAGTACGCTGTAGTCTCGGCTAGTCTCGACAACAGCTACGGTCACCCCGATCAGTCAGTCATGCAACGCGTGTTTGCTCGAGACATTCAAAGTTCCCATACTGGTGTCGATGGAACAGTATCGTTTTATTCTGACGGGATGAAGGTATGGGTCGAGGAATAGATTTAGATAGTATTAAAATATAAAACGGGCGCACCAAATGGTACACCCGCAAAGTTTTTAATCAATTCACATACTAGCGAATGATTGTTTCTTGCCGATCAGGACCGACCGAGACGATGGCAAACTTGCTGCCAACGTCAGCTTCAATGTACTCGATGATATCCAGTAGTTCTGGGGGTAGGTCATCATAAGAACGAATGGTAGTAATGTCACCCTGCCACCCAGGGAACTCCTGGTATTGAGGTTCCATATGACCTAGCAAGTCGTCGTCCCCGAAGGCAACGTCGACTTGGTCGCCAGACTTCAGGACGCTATCCCCAAAGTCGTAGTCTAGCCCACGGTAGATGTAATGAGTGCAGATTCGTATCACTGCACAGCCATCAAGTACATCTGCCTTGGTCATAGCCATGACGTCCCCACCAAACTGCAGCGCATAGCGCAGCAGTGGTAGGTCAAGCCATCCACAATCACGAGGTCGGCCGGTTGTAGCACCGTACTCCTTTCCTGCTCGACGGAGGGCGGCACCTTGTTTGCCCGGGTCTGTACTATTGATGTTGGGTGTTGTGCCCGAGTAGATTTCATCATCAGCCGCTGACCCAAGCCTGGTCGGAAAACTTCCTCCTCCGACCTTGGACGTGTAGGGAGCTTTTACGATCCCAATACAAAGGTCGACTTGGGATTCTCTTAGGCCGACCCCTTTTGCCAGTCCGGCCACGGTACTGTCCGAAGATGTCACCATCGGATACATACCGTAGTCAATCGACAATAGCGTAGCTTGCGCACCTTCGAGCAGTACACATAAGCCGTCTTCCACTGCCTGTCGTACCAACGAATCGGTATCAGCAATAAATGGACGTAGTCGTTCGCCAAATTCGACGTAGGCTTGATGCATTCTTTCCAAGTCGATGATATTTTTTTCATCAGCGAATTGCGTCAAGAATTCATCAGCCTGCATTACATCCTTCACCGCTATTCTAGTTGCAGAAAGTTCTGCAGTATGTGCATGCAAGTATTTGTTGAGCTTTTCCCAAAGTTTGTCGGGATTAAGCAGGTCGACTACTCGTAGACCTTCACGAGCATAGTGGGCTGTGAAGGTTGGACCAATACCACGACCTGTGGTGCCGATCTTGCCACTCTTGGCCTTGCTCTCATGAACACGGTCAAGGATAGTATGGATCGGTGTAACCAAATGAGCGTCGCGAGAGATTCTGAGATAGTCATAGGACTTCCCTAAACCCCCCAGCTCATCCATTTCGAAACGCATGACCTCTGGATCAAAGGCAACACCCGAACCTAGGTAACATGGCTTTCCAGACAAAATACCGGACGGCATAAGATGGAAGACATGTGACTTGTCGTTAACGCAGATCGTGTGACCAGCGTTAGCGCCACCAGTCCCCCGAGCGATAACGTCGGCCCACGTGTCTGCAAGCAGGTCGACAATCTTTCCTTTCCCTTCGTCGCCCCATTGCGTGCCGACTATGGCAACTACCCCTTTTGGAGGTAGATTTAGATTTGAGAGATTCATGGTCTCCTCCTTATTGATGAATGTCATGCGGGTGTGACTCAGCCATCCCCGCATTGGTGACGCGAAATAGTTCAGCTCGTTCTCGAAGTTCTGACAGAGTAGATGCTCCTACATAGGCAGCGCCAGCCCGCACCCCACCAAGAAATTGATGAAGTACGTCAGCGAGAGGTCCTTTGTATGGCACTGTCCCTTCCACTCCTTCAGGAACGACACTATTTTGATTAACGTAGCCGTATCGCTGACGAGATTCCTCCCGTTCGTTCATAGCACGGAGGGAACCCATGCCGTAGTATGCCTTCATTTGCTTGTCCCCAACCTGAATAATCTGACCAGGGGAAGCGTCAGTTGCTGCTAGTACTCCACCCATCATAAATGAGTTTCCTCCAACAGCGATCGCAATTGCGCATTCGCCAGGCATTTTAATCCCACCATCTGCACAAATTGGAACACCTGATCCTTTGGCTGCTTTTGCGCAGTTATAGACAGCTGACACTTGTGGACAGCCAACCCCAGCTACGATCCGTGTCGTGCAGATTGAGCCAGGGCCCTGACCAACGAAGATGCCGTCGGCACCGGCGGCAATGAGTCGAAGGGTTGATTCACCCCTTGAAACGTTACCAGCCACCACGTCGATGGTAGGGTACGCAGTTTTCAGGCGACGAATTGTGTCAAACACATTCTGACTGTCACCGTGTGCTGTGTCGATGTGAAATACATCACATCCTGCCGCCGCCAGTAGTTCGGCGCGAATCATCGCAGCATCCCCAGCGCCAACAGCAGCAGCTGCAAATAGTTGACCGTTGGGGTCAACATTGTGCAGCGATTCACCCGAAGAGATACGCTTCAGGTCTGAAAATACATACATGCCTACAATCTTCCCGTCCTCAAGTAGGGGCATAACGTTTTTCTTTGCCTTGCGCATTTTATCGAGCGCTTGTTCTGGTGTCGTGTTCTTGCTTCCGGCCAGGAGGTTGATACCGTTTTTGAATGCAGTCATTGCATCTGCGACGGTGACAGTAAGATCCGATGCAAAGCGGAAATCACTACCTGTAAGCATTCCAACCACCACACCTTCATCATCGACAACCGGAAATGTCCTGAAGTCGAAGCGTTTTTCGGAGCGCATAGTTTCCACGTCGGCCAAAGTCATATTTGGCGTAACGGTCCGCGGAGCATCGACTCGACCATTGAGGTAGAGCTTCACTCGTTTGACCATTTTAGCTTGCTTTATGGGGTCCATATTCTTATGGATGACACCCAGACCACCATTGGTAGCCATAGCTACCCCCATTCGCCATTCAGTTACCGTACTCATCGCTGAGCTGATAGCTGGAATTTTGAGTGGTATGCGGCGAGAAAACCGAGAGTGAAGGTTGATGTCAGGCGGTAAGACCGCTGATTCATCAGTATGCATCCTGACGTCGTCAAACGTCAGCATGAGTGCTTGTGCGTCCATTTTATCAAAGAACGTGTCTAGTTTTTGGTTTAACATTGGTTATTCCTTTCATAATGTCTGACTTGTTTCTAGAGTCCCCCTTGAGGGCTGATCGCAGCTTACACAAATGTAGATATGTGCGCAACAAAAAACACGGCGACTTTAGAGTCGCCGTGTTTTTTGTTGTGTTTAAGACTAGATCAGCTTGGCTTTCTTGAGGGTTACGTACGCACCGTTCTTGGCGATAGTCCGCAAGGCTGCGGCAGATACTTTGACAACTACATGCTTGTCAATTTCTGGTACGTAAATTCGCTTCTTTTGTAGGTTAGGCTTTCGAGACACTTTCCCACACGGGTTAAATTGAGTCGCACGAGTGCGGTTAGAGTATCGTCCCCCGATTTGGGTTGCTTTTCCGGTGATTTGACAGACGTTAGCCATAAAATAATTCGATTAGTGGCGCTATCCTACCATGAAGGTTTGAATTTGCAACCTTACTCAGGTTGGGGTTGGTTCAACTCCACAGTCCTCTGGCTTTTTTCTCACAGACTCCGATGTTCACCAACTACTACAGGCACGCAATCCCCGTCGACGCTCGAAAAGAGCCGGAGGACTGTGGAGTCTATCTTTATATAATTTGGTCTAATAAAACAAACTGCGGTATAGTATTTGGACTATGGATCCACTACAAATCGCGATGATTGTCATCCTTATTATATCTGTCGTCATCCACGAGATGGCGCATGGTTTTGCGGCTGACTGGCTCGGCGACCCGACAGCTCGGTTGCAGGGGCGACTGTCGCCTAATCCATTGGTACATCTTGATCCCCTTATGTCAGTAATTGTGCCTGCATTATTGGTTCTTTCACCAGCTCCTTTTGTTTTCGGTGCTGCCAAACCAGTGCCCTACAACCCATACAACTTCACCAACCAGAAGTGGGGTGAGGCAATCGTGGCTGCCGCCGGCCCAGCTTCAAACATTGTTTTGGCACTTATCTTCGCAGTGGTGGTGCGTTTTGCCGATGTTCTCGCCTTATCAGAGTCATTTGTACAACTTTCGTTAATAGCAATTTTTATTAATCTTTTACTAGCATTATTTAATCTAATGCCAATCCCGCCACTTGATGGATCTAAAATTCTTCCTCGTTTTCTGCCGTACTCGCTGCGGATGAGTTACGATCGGTTTCGTGCGGTACTTGAGCAGAATGCTTTCCTCGGATTCTTTATTGTGATTGCTGTATTTTTCTATATTGTTGGTCCAATCTTATTGCCTTTCATTATTGATATAATTAGTGTTCTTGCAGGAGTTTCGTTAAACGAAGTTTTGCGAGCTATAACGTTCTGACCATACTATTATTCTGTGTCGATCAATCGGATACTACGACTGTGGCGTTCAGAGTTTGGTTGATTGGTGCGTAGCGTTGCGCCTTGCAAAATAACGTCACTGTAGTACATTACTCGGGCTACATTATGGCAACAATTCAACAATTAACCCGTAAGAAGCGAACCGATAAAGCGCGAAAGAGTAAGCGAGCGGCTTTGGAGACTGGATTTAACAAAATCAAGAACCAACCAAACTCATACTTCTCTCCGTTTAAACGTGGTGTATGTACTCGAGTAACTACCAAGACTCCGCGAAAGCCGAACTCAGCGATTCGAAAGATCGCCCGAGTCCGACTATCAAATGGTCAGGAAATTACTGCGTACATTCCAGGTATGGGACACACTCTCCAAGAGCACTCAGTAGTGCTTGTAAGAGGAGGACGTGTGAAAGATATTGGAGTCAACTACACAGTTGTACGTGGAAAGTACGATGCAACTGGAGTTGACGCACGACGAATGGGACGCTCTAAATACGGCGCCAAAAAACCTAAAGCTTAATAATTGAATTGATTTCCAGAATTGCTTTGTTGCACTGCAGTAAATTTGTCCTCATCGTACCGACGTACGACTCAGAAAAATTTCTTTGTGCGCCTCGCACTTCAGAAAATCATTTTCAATTATGACTTTAGTGGCATAGCCGGAGGACTACGTTTCCTTCACATTACAAATAGTTTATATTCGCTACAGATCATATGACGCGATGCGAAGGGGAAACTCTAAGGCATCAGATTATGCGAAGAATGATGATTGTTTCTATACAACCACATTCGCACTAATTAATAATATTATGCGACGACCAATCAAAAAACGTCCAACGGTATCAGCTGATATCGTGCACGGATCAGTTGACGTCGAACGCTTCATTAACTACATCATGCTCGACGGTAAGAAGGAAACCGCCCGCAAGATCGTATACGGAGCATTCGAAATCATCAAAGCTGACAAAGACACCAGCGACGATCCAATGGAAACGTTCAACGCAGCCCTACGTAACGCCGGACCACTGATGGAAGTTCGCTCACGCCGAGTCGGTGGAGCCAACTACCAGGTCCCTCGAGAAGTACGAGCGGAACGACGACAGGCACTAGCCTACCGATGGCTGATTGCAGCAGCACGAAAGCAAAAGGGAACCCCAATGCACAAGTGTTTAGCCAAAGAGCTATTGCTCGCAGCCAAAGAAGAAGGAGACGCAGTCAAGAAGAAAGAGGATACGCACAAGATGGCAGAGGCTAACCGAGCGTTCGCCCACTTCGCCTGGTAGAAACTTCCAGAATCGGCACTGTGCTTCGTTGCCGCACGAAAAGTTTTCCTCACCGTACGTTCAGTACGACTCAGAAAACTTTTCGCTAGCGCCTCGCACAGCACTCAATTCTGAAAGTCTCAGCAAAAAAGACCCGAAAGGGTCTTTTTTGTTTTATAATAGATTTCATGGAAAATATACTTTATATTATTATTTCTTCTGCTGCCGTTTCAGGATTAGTAACTCTTGTAACTGGACATTATTTTGAGCATAGGAGATTTCTTTTGGAGAAAAAGCTAGATTTGTACATGCTGTATCTTGAAAAGACAGATTATTTGTTCTCAAGGGAAGTGTTCGATCACGAGATGGGTATGGAAGAAACATTTAGTCGAATGGCAGCAGCCTCGGGAGATCTACATCAACTGAGCTGGAAAGTAAAATTGCTTACAAGAAGCAATAAAGTGAAAGAGCTTACCCATGCGATTGCATATGAGTATGACAAGTTGTGTGATAAAGATTTTGCATTTGAGGTCGTAAAGGCTAACGATCGCGAGAAAGCACTTTCTGTGATTGATAAGATAAATGAATTAACTGATGACTTTCTTGAGGAGTCCGGTAAAGAAATTAAAAGTTGGTTTTAGGTTAATTAAATGTAAGTAACATTATGCAAACTATGAAAATGCGATTACATTCAGAACCATTTGGACAAATCAAATCTGGTGAGAAGAATATTGAGTGTCGGTTAAACGATGATAAGCGTCGGCAGCTAGCTGTGGGCGATTCGATTGTGTTTGAAAACCGCGAGGATGGCGAGAAGCTAGAGCGAACGGTTGTTGATTTGCATACGTTTCCGGATTTTGAATCAATGCTTGAAAAGTACCCAGACGAAAGGATCAACAACGTCTACCAGTACTACACACTAGAAGAAGAAAAAGAGTGTGGAGTGGTAGCAATTAAACTAGAATAAAAAATAAAAACCGCTCCACAAGGCTTGTTCTTGCGGTGCGGTTCATTTCTTTGTCTGATGATCTAAGGACTCTACCCAGAGATAATGAGGCATGCCATGCTCAGTCTCAATGACCGTAGGTAAACTATTCCAAAAGTCATGCTCTTCGAGCGACTCACGCATAGTTATTTGTTCAATGTCCTCATCCGTGATTTCTGCTCCCTCACGTTTACTGCTGTCAACCATTGGTCGGCAGCGTGCGTAGGTCACAAAATCATTAATAAGGTGAACAAATTCCTCGTCAGTTACTTCATGGTAGAAACCAAACTTCGTTTCTATCCAGGCTAGAGGTGAGCCCATCATATCGCTGGTATTCAGTATCAGGACTAATTTACCGTTCGATTCCTGTTCATCAAACAAATCTCGCAGGTGGTCAATGCTGTGTGCCGTGGTGTCGAGGAATTTGTTGTTGGGAATTGGTTCTTTCGGCATCATGCCAAGCCAATCCTGACAAACGAATTCAAGCGTGCCATAAAAAGCACACGCATACCAATGAACTTCTCCCAGGTATGAGTTGGGAGTCGGTGTGTGTTGGTCGCTCATCCCAGTCTCTCCCTTGTTAGAACTATTTCTAACAACCTACACTGTAAAAGTTTGTCTGTAAACAAATAGCAAACACGATTTAGCATTTTTGGTATGCCGGCGCGAATCGCGACCACGCTGCCATCGGAGTTTGAACTATACCCAGGCTCCATTGTTCGAAAAGCCCCACGGGGTGCACTACGAACGTTGACTGCATCGGCGCAGGTTTGTCTTATGGCAACCTGCGCCTCCATTTTTATACATAGCCAATCTCCGAAGGACGGGCCTTCGGGTTTTAGAACTAAAGTAATTTTTTTTACGACTAAAATATTCGTTAGTGGAATTATTAGATCAGCCGAACTCCAATTTCAGGACTCCGGGTAACTGCAACTTAGTGATACACTGGTTGCATATGAAAAATATTGTTATTGGGTTTGTGCTTGGAGCGCTAACTGTTTATCTGGCCTTGAACGCTAATGTACAAAATACCGTCGCAACTGAAGAAGATAAAATCGCAGCGTACTACGCGAATTCTACTGCGACGTTGGTTAGTCCGCATAACTTGCGCGAGCGGATGACACACGGGAAAGAGGATTATGTATTGGTAGATGTTCGAGCCGAAGAAGATTATCTGCGAGAGCATGTTGTGACTGCTATTAACATCGATACTGGTCGCGACTTAGACGTAGTTTTGGAAGAATTCCAAACCCTGATCGCAGAAAATCCAGGTAAGGAAATTATCATTTACTGTTATAGTGCGGCCTGCATGAATGGACGTAAGGCGGGTAACTTCTTGGCTGAAAATAACGTCTTTGTGAAAGAGCTAACTATTGGCTGGAACGAATGGCGGTACGGTTGGGAGATGTGGAACTATGATACCGAGTGGGCAGAGATTGCGGTAGAGGATTATGTTGTGGCCGGAGAAAATCCGGGAATCGTTCCAGAAGGGGCAAAGACCCTCGAGCCTTGTTCTGTAGAAGGTGAATTGTCTTGTTAAGCAGCGTAGTAATTAAAACACCCGCTGACACGGGTGTTTTTTGAACTCCCAAAAATTGCTACATCTGCTACACTAACTAGATATATGAAAAATACAAAAATGATTTATGTGTTTCTGGGGTTCGCGGTGGTAACTGCTTTGGCATACACCTGGCTCACTGCACCTATGGATGAACAACTGGTGGGTGCCTGTACTGCTGAAGCGATGGTGTGTCCAGATGGGTCAACTGTTGGTCGATCGGGGTCAGACTGCTCGTTTACAGCTTGTCCCGAGGTAGATCCTACTCCAGTCCTAGAAGTAGTAGACGCTCCCATAACGATCGGTTCACTCTCGGTCGGAGAGTTGATCAACAGTCCGTTAACTTTAGAGGGGTCAGCTATTGGTCCGTGGTATTTTGAAGCAACTATGCCGGTCGAGATTTGGGATTGGACTGGTGCCTTGATTGCTACTGGATTCGTGACGGCTGATGGCGATTGGATGACAGTCGACTCGGTGCCGTTTACCGGTAGTGTGACATTTACTTCACCATATAGCCTGGGCGACCCGGTTGCGCAGCAAGCTGGTAGTGTGGTGTTTAAAAAAGCTAATCCATCAGGCGAAGCCGCCTACGACGACGAGCTGATCATCCCGATCTTGTTTACTCCATAGCTTATTTTATTCACAATAAAATACCCGCGAGATATTTCTCGCGGGTGGTGTGGAAAGTACGCAATTTTAGCGACGGTGGAGTCTGGTTCTGGGTCGTTCAAGGACTTCTCGAATCTCCTTTTCATAGATTGGAAAAGTTTCAACATCAAACAGTAGTCCGATTGGACGCTCTTTTTGCCCAAGGCGGACTATTTCAATGTACTCTTCTTCGCTAAAAGGTACTCCAAAATAACGGCACCAATTGGTTACTGGATAGAACGTCCAGTCAAAGGCGTGGTGAGAAAATCCAGCACCGTTCCAGGCATGTAATTGCATCCAAATCATTGGACCGCATATGCAGCCTTCAACGTACGTCACTGACTTATTGGTGGTGGCGTTTACTCCTCGCATAAGCTTGGCTGAGTTCAGATAACACTCGCGGTCAGTAGGTTGGACTTGGGAATCACGCAATCCTCTACCGCGTATCATTTTAGGTCTGTAGTCTTTGCCGTGTGCTAAAAGTAAGGACCAGGCTCGTGGGTGAATTTGGTTCAGGTGCTGAAATGGTTGCTGAATCTCAGATCCCTTTAGCCTATCAGTAGCGAGTTTTACCAAATCAGCTTTTATAGAATCACGGTGACCAGTTGGGTGGGCGTGTGCAAAGGCTTTGCGCATCCACCGTTGCTTATCCCGGGATTGCTTGGTTGGTAGTCTTACTTCATCCCATAATTCTGCAGCGTTGCTACAAGTACTGGTTTGTTCCGACATTGGTTTCTCCAATACATCTAAAGGGCTTTGGTTCAAAACCTACACCACCAAAAACTATTTGTAAATAAAAACCGCCCGCGACGTGTCGCGGGCGGTGGCTGGCTACCGAATCGTTCGGTTCATTAAGTAGAGCCGGGGCTTTAGAAGTCGCTCTAGTCTTTCTTGCAATTCCAACAATTCGTAATCAGTTTGTCTCCTAACGAAAAAACCAACCACACCGTGGAGCCTATCACTGGCAGCGGGTGACAATTCTTGAGTGGTATACACCCTACCCCAAGTGATCACGAGCTGGTGTTGCGGATCGAGTCTTTTTAAGCGCGCCAAGAGTTCCGTCACTATGTCAGCCAGTGGGTCTCCAGAGGTAGGAGGTAATGTCGATTGCGTCATGATCTATCCTTTCATCTACGTTTACTTTTACACAATTTTTAGTAATGTTCAAATTTGTTACACTACAATACATGAAATACGAACGACTGAAGTTGGAGGAAGTGCTGCGGTTTTGGTTTGAAGAATTGACTCACGAGCAGCGGTTTAGTGGGGAGGCTGAGATCGATCAGATGATTGTTGATCGCTTTACCGACATCCATGCCCAGGTCGCAGCGGGGGAGTTTTGGCAGTATCGCACCGAGATACACTCGTATTTGGCTGAAGTAATTGTGCTTGATCAATTTTCACGGCAGCTATTTCGTGATTCTGGACAAGCATTTGCCTATGACGGGATGGCGCTGACTTTAGCTCAGCAAGCAGTTGCGGCTGGATTTGACCAGCAACTCGATCCGGCAGAGCGAATGTTTATCTACATGCCGTTTATGCATAGTGAGTCCAAGTTGATTCATGAACAAGCGGTACCTTTGTTTGAGTCACTCGGTATGGAAGAGGCGCTTAAGTACGAACACATCCATAAAGACATTATTGACCAGTTTGGTCGGTACCCGCATCGTAATGAGCGGCTAAGTAGAGAAACAACTGCATCAGAGCAAGAGTATCTTGATACTAATCACG
>Ga0307935_1000901_pt1 | contig 11686 bp, 10 predicted proteins | sample OrgLakmetageno92_FD_201827 | JGI IMG/M metagenome (GOLD analysis project Ga0307935, IMG submission 201827) | Saline water microbial communities from Organic Lake, Antarctica - #92 | ecosystem: Environmental > Aquatic > Non-marine Saline and Alkaline > Saline | place: Antarctica: Organic Lake...
CTAGATTAATTATTTTATTTTATATTTTATATTTTATATCTAGATGATTTATAAAACTCTAGATTAATTATTTTATTTTTAATAATAATTATTTTTGTATCTAGATGATTTATAAAACTCTAGATTAATTATTTTATTTTATTTTATTTTTTATTTTATTTTTTATATCTAGATGATTTATAAAACTATAGATTAATTATTTTATTTTTTTTTTTTTATTTTATATCTAGATGATTTATAAAACTCTAGATTAATTTTTTTATTTTATTTTATTTTATATTTTATATTTTGTATCTAGATGATTTACAAAATAGTTTATAAATATTAAATGAACTTAAATAATTAAAAACTAGATTATATTAATTAAATTAATATATTATATTAATAAATGATAAATAAGTTAAAAATTATAAAATAAAAATACAATTTATTATAAAGAGTATTAATTATATAAAATGAATAATAAATTTTCTAATTTAGAAGGATTAGATGTGGAAAATATTATTCAAGAAAAAAAAAATGTTAATTTTAATTTTAATATAAATGAAAATATTGATGAAAATGAAGATAATGTAGAAGATACATCTTTAGTAAATAAACAAAAACAAAATAAATTTAAAAGTAGAAAATCAACAATAGATAAATATAATAGAAATAAAAGTACTAAAAATACATCAATATATGGTAGTAATTTTGCGTCTTTTTTTCAAAAAAATTTTGCTAAACATAGTAATTTTGTTATGTCTAATTCATTACCACATTTAAAAACATCACATAAAACTTATTATCAATCTGTAAATAGAATTATAGTAATTGGTGATGTTCATGGTGATTTAGATAAATTAATAGATTGTTTATTATTATCTAAATGTATAACTTTTAAAAATCCAAATATAATATTACCATCTATATTATCTAATAGAACAAATGAAATTATATTTAATTTTATTCAAAATATTATTTGGTCAGGTAAAAATACATATATTGTTCAATTAGGAGATCAAGTTGATAGAATAAGACCTACAAATTGGGATAATAATAATGTTCCTGTTGGTAATGTAAATAATGATGAAGGAAGTTCATTACATATTTTTTATATACTATGGTATTTAAATACATTAGCTAAAAAAAATGGAGGACGTGTAATATCTATAATGGGTAATCACGAATTTATGAATGTAGATGGTGATTTTCGTTATGTTTCACCACAAGAATTTAATGAATATTTTAATTCATTTAATAAATTTTATACAGCAACTTTACATCCAGAAAATGAAGATCATAATTTAATAGATAAAATACGTAATGAAATAAGTAGTTTACAAAATATCCCAAAAGGATATAAAGAAAGACGTATATCATGGCATCCAAATGGTGTAATATCTAATTTTCTAGGTTTTAATTATAAAACATGTATTCATATAGGTAAATGGTTATTTGTTCATGCAGGATTAACAACTAATTTAGTTCAAAATCAAAGTATATGTCGTATAAATAATAGTATTTCTCGTTATTTACTTAATTATAGGTCTAGTAAAAAAGATAAAATACCCGAATATTTACAAGATTGTGAATTATATAATAAAATTGTAAATTGTAATTGCGATAATTCGCCTGTATGGAATAGAGATTTTGGTAATAATGATGAAGATATGAGAGAAAATAAAAAATTAAATGGAAAATATTTTTTTTTACTTTCTGAATATAATAAATCAAATCTTAATTATCTAGATAAATATAAAGTTCCTAAAGCTGAATATTGTGCTATAGGACACACTCCACAATTTCATGATGGTAAAGGAATTAATTCAACATGTAATGGTAAAGTATGGAGATGTGATGTAGGTATGTCTAGAGCATTTAAAGATAATCAAAATACAGAATATCGTAAACCACAAGTTCTTGAAATTATTAATGATGATACTATCAATGTTTTATCATAATTTATTTATCATATTTTTATATTTTATCATATTTTATCATATTTTATCATATTTTATCATATTTTATCATATTTTTATATTTTTATATTTTATCATATTTTCATCTAGATAACAAAATGAAATAAATTTAACAAAAATAAAATATAAATGTAAAAAAACATGATTTTTAATTAAAATTATAAAAATTGTTTTTTAATTATTTTTATATATTTATATGTTTATATCGTTTCACTTATAGTATAAATATATAAATAAATATAAATATAATTAACATAAATATAATATTATAAATACAAATATAAATACAAATACAAATACAAATATAAATACAAATTATAAAATGACACATACAAATCAAGTAATAGCAGAATATATATGGTTAGATTCTTCTAATAATTATAGATCAAAAACACGTATTTTTACTGAAGGTGAAGTAAATATTACAAAATTATATTCATTAAAAGAATATCCAAATTGGAATTATGATGGTTCATCATGTAATGATAATAAAGGTGATTTTCATGTATCAGAATGTGTGTTAATTCCACATGATGTGTATAATGATCCATTTAATAAAAATACAGAAAGTGTAAAATTTATTTTATTATTATGTCGTAATTATTATTATGATTATAATGAAAAATATCGTGAATATGTTTTAAATAATCCTATTATATTATTTAGAAATGATATTACTTTTAACAAAATAGTTTTATCAGAAAAATTATATAATCTAGTTCCACTTCATCCAAATATGGAAATGGAAATTTGGGATACTGAATATTTTAAAAACCAAGATTTTAAATTAGGATTTGAACAAGAATTTTTCATGATTAATTTTGAAACTAATATGCCTTTTGGATTTAAAAAATATAATTCTAATTGTATGTTTAATAATGTAATTAATCAATTTATGCAACATCTAGGTTTAACATCCAATTATTATCCTATTTCTGGTGAACAAGGACCTTATTATTGTTCTATTGGAGAAAATTTAACATTTAATCGTGAATTTTTAAATAATACACAAAAATTATTAAAATCAGCTAATATTAATTTAACGGGATTTAATTATGAAGTAGCGCCTAGTCAAGCGGAATTCCAAGTTTTTGGAAATGCAATTCGTGCGTGTAATGATTTATTAATGACTAGATATATTTTAAAACGAAGTGGTGAAAATTATGGAATAATTATTTCATTTGAACCTGTAGTAATTGATAAAAAATATGGTAATTTTAATATGTCTGGATGTCATACAAATATTAGTTTTAATGATTATAGAAATTTAACATTTACAAATGATAATCACGTTAAAAATATTAAAAATAATGTTAAATCAGAATTTGATTTAAAAGATGAATTAGAAAAAAATTTAAAAGAAAGTTTAGATGAAAATTTAGATGATGAATTAGCAATTAATGTAAATGAAAATTTAAAAGATGTAGAAAATGAAGATATAGCAAACTTTTTCAATATTAAAAAAAATAAAAATGTTTATGATTTCTTTAAACAATGTGGAAATTTATTTAAATATCAATTTATTGATAATAATATTAGTAATTTTGATGATATTTTTGGTAATGGTAATACTAAACGTTGTAGCGGAAAACTTGAAACTTCATTTTGGAAAACTTTTACATGGAGTGTAGGTTGTAGAAATACAAGTATTCGTATTCCAATGGATAGTATGTTATTAAATATTGGAGAAAATAAAAATGAATCTAAAATGTATTTTGAAGATAGACGACCATCTAGTAATGTAGAACCATTTACTATCCTTTTACATTGGGTTAAATATAGTGAATATTATTTTTCTAATAAAGTTAATAAATATTATACTTTATTTCCACCTAAAATACAAATTATTAAAAAAAAACTGCATGAAAGTTATAATAATTTTATACCAATTAAAACCGATGTATTACATTCATCAGATAACAATTTACTAAATGTTAATTCTCTAGATATTAATTCTCTAAATATTAATTCTCTGGATATTAATTCTCTAGATGTTAATGAATTAGATGTTAATGAATTAGATGTTAATGAATTAGATGTTAATGAATTAGATGTTAATGAATTAGATGTTAATGAATTAGATGTTAATGAATTAGATGTTAATAATGATATATCTAAATATAGTAATTCAGAAAAAATATTTTTAGATGAAAATAATAAAAATAATAAAAATAATAAATTACATACTAGTAAATCTTTAAATAATTTACAATATAAAACAAAAATGGAAAATGAAACACAAAAAGATAAAAATTTATGGTCTAATTCTTTATCTGATAATATTTTGTATCCAGTATTAAATATATTTAGTAATTCATTTACATCTAATAAAAATAAAACATCAGTTGATAATAAAACATCAGTTGATAGTAAATCATCAGTTGATAGTAAATCATCAGTTGATAGTAAATCATCAGTTGATAGTAAATCATCAGTTGATAGTAAATCATCAGTTGATAGTAAATCATCAGTTGATAGTAAATCATCAGTTGATGTAGATTTAAATGATAAAAAAAATAATTAATTAATTTATATATTTAATAGTTCATTTATTAGTGTATTTAATAATGTATTAATAGTGTATTTAATAGTGTATTTAATAGTTTAAATAATTTTTAATTTTAATTTTTTATTTGTATAATGTATTTAATAATGTATTTAATAGTGTATTTATTAATGTATTTAATAGTGTATATAATAGTGTATTTAATAGTGTATTTAATGGTTTAAATAATTTTAATTTTAATAGTTTATTTAATAGTGTATTTAATAGTTTATTTAATAGTGTATTTAATAGTTTAAATAATTTTAATTTTAATTTTTTATTTGTATAATTAATTATAAATATTAAAAAATTGATTTAAAGTTATATATATTAGTATATTGTAGTATAAATATAAATAATTTAAATTAATAATATGGATAATAGATTAAATACAGAATTACAAACAGAAACTGAATTACAAACAGAAACTGAATTACAAACAGAAACTGAATTACAAACAGAAACTGAATTACAAACAGAAACTGAATTACAAACAGAAACTGAAATTAAAACTGAAAATATAGTTAAAAGATTAATTAAAATTAATGATATTAGTAAAATACATAATGGTTTAGTAAAATATAATGATAATTATATTAGATATATGTATCATAAAAATAGAAATAGTGGTAAATGGTTAGATGTAAAAAATATTTGTAAATGGGCTTATTCTAAATATAATACAAATTATTTAGGAGATGAAATAGATAGTATATTAATAAATAATAAGTTTTTATCAGATTGTGATGATATATCAGAAAATGATTATATTAGAAGTTATGAACATTTATATAAAAATATAGATAAATTAGTAATAGAATTTAATAATTCGTCTTTAGAGTTTGAAAATTCAGAATGTAGATATCTTTTAGAAAATATGAAAATACCAAATGATAATGAAATTCATGAAAAATCATATTATAATTATATAAAATCTATGTTATTTTCTTCTTGTATTCCATTAAGTTTACAAACTAAAGATATAGATTATGTAATTACTGGTATTTTTATTTATATAAATAATAATAATAATAATAAAAATAAAATAATTTATCTTTATAATTTTGATAGTTTAAATATAATTAAATTTGGTATTATTCCTTAAATTGATTAATTCATTTTTTAGTTTTTAATTTAGTATTATTCCTTAAATTGATTAATTCATTTTTTAGTTTTTAATTTAGTATTAGTTTTTAATTTAGTTTTTAATTTAGTATTATTATATATTTATGTTGTTGTAGGTGTATTCCATTTAGAGTTATACCAAAATTCATCAGTATCTTTATTCCAAATATCATTTACTTCTAATAATCCAGATAAATACACATACATATATATATCTCTTTTCATATCATCTGTTAAATGTGGATTTGTTGCAGGATTGCAACCAATTTTAGAACATGGAATATTTGGATGTTGATTTGGGCAATAAGTTTCATTATCAGTTTGTGGTGATAAACAATTAGGATTCATACCATATATAATTTCATTTCCTTTTAATGAACTATTATTAAATAATTCTCTTTTATTATTAATATCATTTTTAATTTTGGTATTATTACTTTGTAGTATATTATTTAATAATGATGAATCATTTAATAATGATGATTCTTTAAACAATGTTGTAAATAATGTTGTAAATGATGTTTTAAGATTATAATATAATAATATTATTATTAAAATAATTAAAGCTATTGTAATTTTCGAATCTTTTTTTGTAAAAAACATATTTTTATATTAATTAATCTAGGATAATTAACTTGTATTAATTTATTAGTATTAATATTCTTTTTATAATTATATAATAATTAAATAAATATTAATTATAATAAATTAACTTTTTACTATTTTTAATTATTATTACATTTTTAATAATAAACAATAATAAATAATAAACAATAAACAATAATAAATAATAAATAATAATAAACAATAACAAATAATAAATAATAATAAACAATAATAAATAATAAATAATAATAAACAATAATAAATAATAAATAATAATAAATAATAAATAATAAATAATAATAAAATGAATAATAATAATTTAAATATTGATAATTGGTGTCCTTATGTTAAATATAATCCTAGTTCACCAGATTATTTAAAAGGTGATTATACTACAATTGAAGATGGTAATATACCACATGCTTTTAGATCTTCTGGACCTAATAAAGGTATGACATCTTCAGCTGTTCATGGTGGTTTATTTAATGCACCTGTAACAAATAACCCATGGAATGCTATACCTGTTACTCCTACCATGACTAATTATATACAAAATAATCTACGTAGTGCTAATCCACCACCTGGAGCAACAGAACAATATATTGGAACACCTAGATTAGGTAATAATTATGCACCTATGCCTGCTGTTTATTGGTATAATCCAGTTGGAGAACAACAAGGAAAATATAGAATGAAAGTAACACATGAATGTGATAAAAGATCATTTGATGAAAGCGGATTATCAGTTCAACCTAATACAAATGATGATTACACATATACTTCTGAATTATTAAATAATAATGCTACTGCTAATATTGTTTAATTTATATTTTTTAATTTATAAATCAATCTAGAGTTATATAAATCATCTAGATACATTTTTTTTTTATTTGTATTTTCAAGAATATTATATTTATAAATTAATCTAGAGTTATATAAATCATCTAGATACATTTTATTTTTATTTGTATTTTTATTTTCAAGAATATTATATTTATAAATTAATCTAGAGTTATATAAATCATCTAGATACATTTTATTTTTATTTGTATTTTTATTTTCAAGAATATTATATTTATAAATCAATCTAGAGTTATATAAATCATCTAGATACATTTTATTTTTATTTGTATTTTTATTTTCAAGAATATTATATTTATAAATCAATCTAGAGTTATATAAATCATCTAGATACATTTTTTTTTTATAGTAAATACTAAATAATTATTTAAATCAATCTAGATTTATATAGATTAATCTATATTAAAAATATAATAGATACAAAATTTAAATATTATAATGAAAATATAAAAATACGAAGATATGAAAATACGAAAATACGAAGATATGAAAATACGAAGATATGAAAATACGAAAATACGAAGATATGAAGATATGAAAATACGAAGATATGAAAATATAAAAATACGAAGATATGAAAATATGAAGATATAAAGATATGAAGATATGAAAATATGAAGATATAAAGATATGAAGATATTAAGATATTAAGATATTAAAATAGTAGTTTTATTTTTGCAATTTTACCATTTTGTATTTCTAATAATATTTTATTTTTACTTTCTAATGCATAACATAAATCATCAAATTGTGTTCTCCATGCACCCATTCGTAAAATTGATTTTTCACCATTGATAGGACTAAATAACATAGATTTAAATACTTTACATTTAACTTTTTTAAATCCTTTATTTAATCCATTATTTTTAGCTTTTTTCAATCTAGTCATTACTTGTTTATAATATTTTTGATTAAATGATAATTCCCAACATAATTTATTAATTTCTGGAACTCTAGGAGGAATTTCGGGTGTTTCGTCCATTAATTTAACTATAGTACTAGATTTATTTAATTCATATAATTCTTCCATTAAACATTTAAATACTGTTAAAGCTATTTTTGAATTATTCCATGGAGATTGTGATAAATCTAATTTAACACCTATATTTTTACGTAATTCTTTTATATATTCTTCTTTTAGTGTATAATTCCAACCATGTTTCATAATACCTTTTGTAGCTTCTATCCATCCACTATTCGAATATACATAATTTTTTGCTGGAAATCTATCTGAATTCGAAGCTATTAATATTATTATTTTCATTAAATCTAATAAATAAACAGATGGAAAGTGGTCAAATATACGTAATTCCATACCAAAAGGTGGTTCCATTATACCACCATCTATTTTAGGACAATCATATGGAGTATATAAACGTCTACATTTAGCATCATCTGGTTCAAAATTAAAAGTTCTAAAATCACTAGTTAATATTGATAATGCTTTTTTATATTGTGGTTTAGATGTTCTAACACATTCATCTAATCTTTCAGTACCTTTTAATCTTAAACCTTTACGCCATTTAGAAAATATATTAGTTCCTCTACCTATACCTTCAGTTCCAAATTTTCGAACATCACTACCTGCTATATTTCCCCATCCAACACTCATAACTCTAAAACTACCTTCACTACCTTTTATTATATCTTCACCATCTGCGATACTTTCTGGATCAGGTGAAAAAAAAGCAGCTATCATTAATGGTTCTATCCATTGTATTTGATTAGCACAATCTCTATGTAATTGTACAAATCGTTTTACATTTATATCTTTACTATGTGGTAATGTAATAGTTACATGATAACTACCTACATAATCTTTGTATTTAACTTCTTCAAAATCGTATGTTTTTTTATATATAGTAGGTCTAATAGGTATTTTAATATCATCTAATGTCCCACATAAATGTGTTACAAGAGGTCCATATTCTTTAACTTTTTCTCTAGTAAATGGATTTTTCATTTGACATTCTAAATATTTATTTTCTTGAAATATACTTTCTTCTACTATTGAATTTATACTACGATTTCTAAATTTACTTGTTACTAATTCAGGCATTAATACAGGTGTTCTAGGTATTATAGTTGAACCACCTTTACAATCTGTAGCTTGTCTTCCAGTTAGTTCCCAGTCCAAATTTAATAAAAAATTTAATTCATCTTTTGTTAATTTATTACGTTTTGATTCAAATTTAGTACGTGCGGTTTTATTTTTAATATCTGATTTAGAAAAATAACAAAATTTACCAGAAACTTTTTTACAACATGCACCTTGTGGATGTTTATCACCAGAAACAAAACATGTTGATTCTTGACTATCAAATATTATATTTGCTTTTTCAAAATTATCCTTACTTACACCTTTACCTTGATGAAATAACTGCATTTCATGCTCTATACCTAATCCCCACATTAATGAAGTATCTTTTATATTTAATTCTGGGAAATATTGTTTATGTGAAAAAATATTAATTGGATTAAAATCATTTAATTTAATACCACCTAATTGTAATTTATGTGTTTTATTTTGTTTATTTAATTTATTATTTTTATTAGTTTTTGTATCATGTTTATTTTTATTATTTTTATTATTATTTGGTTCTAATCTTAATCTCATTTTAATTTATATATTATATTTTAATAATTATAGTTAATATTTATATATTATATAATAATTCTAGTTAATATTTATATATTATATTTTATTTTATATTTTTATATTTTTATCAATCTAGATATTAATAAATTATTATAAAATATATTTGTCAATCTAGATATTAATAAATTATCTAATCTGTTAAATTTAATCAATCATTTAATTTTTGTCAATCTAGAGTTTAATAAATACTTTAAATTAAAATTTAAGTTTAAAAGTTATTAAAATAATATAAGTAAAATATAATTATTAAGTATATATAATACAATTAAATACAATTAAATATAAATAAAATATAAATAATAAATAAAATATAAATAAAAATGGAAGTTTTTTTAAAAAGTATATTCCCTGCAAATTTGTATTTAAAATGGTTTAATCCAAAAGAAGATACAAATAATGGAGTAAATGTATATCTACATATAAAAGATATACAATATAATTCAACATTTACATTAAAATTTAAAAAAGATATTACTAGATATGATGTAGTAGCATTTTTAAAAGAAATTCATGAATTATCATATCAATCACAAAACAATTCACAAAACAATTCACAAAACAATTCGAGAAATAATTCGAGAAATAATTCGAGAAATAATTCACAAAATAATTTAACTAATTTATTAGAAAATGAAAAAGATGAAAATAAACTAGATAATAATGATATTATGAAAAAAGAATTTAGTTGTTTATTTGAATTTTATTCAACTAGAGAATTAGATGAAGCTATGAATAAGTTAAAAATTTTTACAAAAAGTAAATATATATTTTTAGGAGAATCTAATATATCAATTACACATGAACAAGATAAACGTAATAAATTATGGTATACACATTTTATTAAAACATATAATATAGGTAAAAGAGAAGAAGTAAATTGTATAGCATGTATATGTAATAAATTATCTTATGTATTTGATAATGATGATATATAAAAAATAATAATTATTATTTAATTATTTTTAATTTATTTTAATATTTTTAGTTTATTTATTTTTTCTTCGATTTCTTTTTGGTACTACAGGATTGGATTCTTAAGCTAGGGAGTGGTTAAGTGAATACTCTTGTTTTGTACTTTTTCCCATTTTTCTTGCAATTTGTTGTTGTTTTTGTTTTTTTGTTAATTGTTGGATTTTAGTTGTTTTTGTTTTTGGTTTTGGTTTTGGCATTGGTATTGGTTTTGGTCTTGTTCTTGCTTCAGGATGATATTTATATATTAATGTTGCTATTCTATTTATTTCACGCAGTGCAACAGTTACTAGATTTTCTACTCCTTTGATACGCTCGTCCATTACAACTAGTATATCTGGATCATACATTTTATCATTTAGTGATTCGATATCTGATTGCATTTTAAGTATTGATTCTGATACTTTAATTTTTTTTGTTTTTTTTGGTGATTTGTTTTCATTTTTTGTTAATTGAGTAGTATTTTTTACAGTTTTTAATTCTGTAGTACTATCAATGGGTTTGTTTTTTCTAGTGAATCTTTTTTTAAAAAAATCGGAAAATTTTTGAGTTAGTTTTGTATTAGGTGTTTTATCTGTTGCAATTATGTTTTCTTGTTCTTGTCTTTGTTCTTGTCCTTGTCCTTGTTCTTGTCCTTGTTCTTGTTCTTGTCCTTGTTCTTGTTCTTGTTCTTGTTCTTGTTCTTCTTGTGATGGTTCTGGTTCTGATGTTAAATTTCTAAGACTATTTACGTTTACATGTTCTTGTACTTTAGATTCTTGTTCTTGTTTTCGTTTCTCTACTTTAGTTTGTAGTTCTTGTCTAAAATCTTCTTTTAATGCATTATGGTTGGCTTTACTAATCATTTTTATTTATTTATTTATTTATTTATTATTTATTATATAGTAATATTTAAAAAAAAAATAAATAAAAATAAATAAAAATAAATAAAAATAAATAAAAATAAATAAAAATAAATAA
>Ga0307935_1000904_pt1 | contig 11671 bp, 27 predicted proteins | sample OrgLakmetageno92_FD_201827 | JGI IMG/M metagenome (GOLD analysis project Ga0307935, IMG submission 201827) | Saline water microbial communities from Organic Lake, Antarctica - #92 | ecosystem: Environmental > Aquatic > Non-marine Saline and Alkaline > Saline | place: Antarctica: Organic Lake...
TAAACAACAAACAAAACATCACCAACAAAAAAAGAAAGAGATATGAACACAGAACTATTAATGGGAGAAGAATTAACCCAAATGACAAAGATTAATATTAAGAAACTAAAAGCACAATTCAATAGAGATATAGGGGATATTAGAGAATCAATGGATATGCCCCTAACTGAAGATGAACAAGACTTCTACCTATCTGAAATAGATGCCATAATAGAAGATATAAATACTATTAACAAATACCTAAATAAACAATTATGAAACTATTCGAACAAAGAATAATAGGAAATATAGAGGGAGAAGAAATAGAACTATATATACTAGATAAGTATAGAGCACATACCAATAATAGTAATATGGATGTATACCTATGTAGGGATAAAAAGGGAGACGCATATATAATATACCCAGAGAATATACTAAGATTCGTATAAGACAAACACATACCATGAAATATAAGAAATATAAGACAACAGAGGTAATAATAAACAATATAACAAGACCCATCCCTGACTATAAATATGACCTGTCTGATGTAGATAATTTCACACTCCTTATGAATAGGGTTAAGTATATTATTCATACTGAAAATAAACCACTACATACAATAAGAATAGCAGAGAATATTCCACACTTATTATACAATAGGAATAACACATATGACACACAAGGTAGGTATAGATATGGTTATGAAAAGGGACCCATTATTGAACAACTAAGACTATCTAATTGCATATACTTATATGATGATAATAATTCCATTATTGGAAGAATAAATATATCCGAATTTACACATGATGTCTTAAGTAAATAGATATAAGGTCATAACTAAATACATACATATATATCTCCCTGAATGGGGGTATACATTATCCCTAAGAGACTATCTCTTATGTTCCTATAACTTATATAAACATGTACCTAATCGTACCTCTATTAGCACGTCTTGACTTTTTGGGGGTTTGTGGGAAAATGTGGGAGGAAGTGGTAGGAAGTGGGATTTTCACGAAACGTTGTACTGGGAAAGTATTTATTTGCGTTATATTGGCTAGTTATTTGCGTTATATTGGCTATCTTAACATTAACCCGCAGTCACAAAGTCAAAATTTTTATGAGAAATTTCTTGCAAATATCGATTTAAATGCGTATAGGAGATATTCCCTTTTGATTAGTCCTATTTTTATATGTACCTATCTGCAATATACATTCACAGATATTCCATATGTACACATTTGTGTATACGATTGGGTGCTGGTCAACGCCAGGTGTGTGATTATATGCAAATAGATATAGTCTTATATAGTCTTATATATATGGGGGAATTTATATGTGATTACATATAATAGTAATTACATGAGGTAATTATTCACCTCTATAGAATGGGTCAATTATATAGGCAATAATTAACAGTAAATATAGTATTGAACCTCCAATAATAATCTAATTATTATTCATCATATTTAATCTAATTTTTAGGCAGTCTTTTCTTGTTGAGCTATATCATAGATATACTCTTATTTGAACTACCTGTTTTATATTTACAGCTACTATATATCCAGCTGCTGTCTCATCATTACTTAAGTCCTGACCCCTGTTATTCAGGGCTGCTCTTCAGGCCCTGACTCCTGCAGCATGTGCACTGGGGTGAGTCTCAAGTCCTGGTACCCAGATGTATATTCTAACATCCTTCAGATGTACATTCTAACATCCTTCAGATGTACACAAATGTGTATACGTCCTGGTCCCTGAACTGGCCTGCAGCAGCTGCGTCGATATCTGCGTCCAGTTAATACTGGGCACAGGTATTCCCTGTGGGTCTCATTGCTGAGTCACTGGTCCTGGTGCTACAGGAGCCTGGTATTATATATACGATATATCCAGCTGTATTATAACAGGATATATAAATATCATTATAGTTTGGATACTATTCTCCTGGGTCACCTCATTGGGTATCCTGGGTTCTTATACCCGTTCAGGTATAGTGTAAGTATCCTGGGTTCTTATACCCGTTCAGGTATAAATCCTAGCCCCTGCTGCAGGTATGTACACATTTGTGTATAAGTCCTGGTCTGGTTCGCCTCAGGTTGAAATAGTCTTATTTCAAGAGACATCCAGAAACAACAAAGCCCACAAGTGTTACCAAGTGGGTATAATGTATTACCCTGCGAGCTATTGCACACTGGGGGTTACTCGTAAGTTACAGATTATAATCCATACCTGCAAATACTTTCCTTATATAGAATGAATCTACATAAGGAAATCTCATTTCAGTTTAGGGTAAGGGGTAGCCCCTCATCCTTTGCGTAATGATAATGAAATATACAACAAAATAATCGAACCACCAAATCTGGGGCTTATTTATAATGAATCTAAATAGGGGAAATATGAGGTAGGGTGGAGTCTATCTTCGTGCGGTGGTGTTCCGCTCGGCTGGGAGTACATATCCTCCGTAGTAAAGATAATCAATTATAGGTTACTATCCTAATAAAAAGTGATATATTTTTAACTAAGAATAAAATGAAATTTATTTTACCTCTGAAACATCAGTAAACACTGGGCTTTTAAAAAAAAGATTGATTAAATATAAAATTAGATTTGTATAGTAACTTAATTTGACATATATTTGTGGGGCAACTGGAATGAACCACTGCAAAAAACCATATAAGTTATGAGTGATTTAAAGACAAGAGTAAATGAGATTTTGGTAGGTAACGGATTAGATTTCACTATCAACAAAGAACCATTAGTAGCAACTGTTAATAATACAGTTATTAATAATGTAGGTGAGATTGTTACTGAAACTAGCCAGTTAGAAACACCCTACTTTGGACTCTTCAATAGTAAGAGTGGTGAGTGCCTCAACACAGTTAAGAAGGGCTACGAGGTTTCACAGAATGATGAGATTGTAGGATTAGTACTACAAGGTATGGACGGCTTTGGCAACTTAACAGTACAGAAGGCTGGAGCGTTACACGGTGGACGTAGGGTATTTATTCAATTAGCTATTGACGGGCTTAGCGTTGTGGGTGATGACCGTGTTAAGCGTTACGTTACTGTTATTGATTCCAATGATGGTAGTACGGGGCTTAGTATTGGAATTGGCGACTTAACAATGAGTTGTTCAAATCAATTCTATCAGTTCCATAAGGCTGGGCAATCTAGAATGCGTCACACGGCTTCATTAACACAGCGTATCATGGAAGTACCTAGACTTATTGAAAGTGCCTTAGCACAAAGCAATAAGCTTCAAGATAAGTACCGTAAGTTTGTTGTAACGAGTGTATCGGAAAATGATACTCATGCGTTGGTGAATGAGATTATTGGAATGAGCCGATTGAGTAGTGTAGGCGTACAAGCTGATGCTCATACTAGAACTATTAATAATATGAATAAGTTGTATGAGGAGATTCGTGTAGAGATGGCACAAAAGGGTAAAAATGCGTGGGGCTTACATAGTGGTGTAACAAGGTTTACTACTCATGTGAAGTCTGCACCTAAGCGTGATAATGGGCGTATTGAGAGCATGATGGTTGGAGCTAATTACAAGACCAACATCAAGTCGCTTGATTTCGTGAGTGAGTTGGTTGGGGTATAATTGATATAAGCAAGTAATGTGAGTACTTTAGTTATTCACATTACTTTGTTAATAACTTAACTTGCATAGGTGGTATTTATTTATTACCTTTGCAGGTTTTTTCTATTTAACATAATAAAAAAATATGAGGTAGGTTGGAGTCTATCTTCGTGGGGTGGTGTTCTCCTCGGCTCGTCCTATCGACTTGTTAAAGATAAGTCATTTCTAGTTAGTATCCAAATAAAATGTGAGTTAATTTAAAAATAGTTTTATTCTTACTTTTTATTTGTTTAAACCAAATAATTGTTGTATATTTACAATATCATTAATCACTTAAATAAAAACAGATGAAAACAGAAATAGATAATGTAGAGATACTATCCTTAGAGATAGAATTATATGGAGAGGCTGACAATACAACCGAAATAGACTTAGGTTCATTAACTCTTGAATGTGATGGTAGAGGTTACACTCTTGGTGTTGTTCAAAGTTATAGGACTATTGAGGGAGGGTTCACACGTATTAGATGCGAACTAGTGCGTGATGATGATACGTTTCCATCTGATGAACATAAGTACGATTTAACTGCTACTGATTTATTTGGTAATCCCGAAGCAACATTTTATATAGTCAGTGATTTACCAATTGAATACATTACGTTATTTGTAAGAAACAACGGGTGTACAAGGGCAATTGGTGTTTGTGAAGAATAAATTTGTTATATCCAAATAAAAGTATTACATTTACATATAATCATTAATCATTTAAATCAAATCAGATGGACTTAGATAAAAAAGTATAATTAGCGATTAAGAGAATTAATTATATCCTAAAGGATGAGAGTAATAAGATTATTGGAGCGTTCCCTAGTGGAGATGGTACTGTAATTATTGAATTATCCAACGGTATGAACTTCCACTTAACAAGTGGAGAGATGGAGTTCAGAGCGAATGAACAACTTGAAGAGGAGGTTACGATGCAGATGGATAGAGATGATGTTGTAGATGAGATTACACAGAACTATGTTGAGCAGATGCACACAGATATGAATGAGGGTGATTTCAGCTTTATCTTTCCGTATATAAGGGGTGATGGTGGAACACAGATTGATAGGATGACCAATGAGGAATTGGTTGTTGAGTACAAGGAATTATTTAGTAAGGATATTATTATTAACGATTAAATATAAGACGATATGAATAATACGGGAAGAGTAGAATACAATGGTTGGAGGTTGCTTGTTAATTTTGAAACTATTATAGTACAGAGAAATGGAGAGCATAGAATCTATGACTTAAATGACATACAAGATATACTACATGAGGATGAGTATGTAACACTAAAGAAGGATGATGGTGGATTCTACCAAGTAAAGTTTGAAGAGGATGATTTCCTTGTTATTGATGAGTACGATGATGAGGATGAGTTTGTTGATACCATAGGTAGTCATGTATTTGAAGGAATATTAAAAAAATAATAAAAACAATCCCACTTATATTTGTATAGGTGGGATTTTTGTTGTATATTGCACTATCATTAATCATTTAAATCATATATTATGGAATACTTAAAAGAATTAGAAGGATTAGAAATGAAGATTCATGCTAATATTAAGGACTTAATTAGTTCTTCAATTATTACGTCGAAGCACATGAATACACCATGTATTCCAATTGATGTATTTGGTTATATTGAATTGGTTTTAGTGGGTAGTAAAATTACACTAGTAGATAGTACTGGACTGCATTATTCAATTGATAGTGATTTAGAATTAACCGACCTTATTGATATTATTAATGTGGAGAATACTAGACGTTTTAAGATAACTGAACAGTACGACCTAGCACAAGAAATAATCAGTAATAGTGGTATTAATATTGTTACTTGTGGTAATTGTGGTAATGTTGTATTACACAGAACTAATGTAGAGGAAATTACTTGTGTGAGTTGTGGGTTTACAAGTGAACCATGTGATTTTCCTGATTTATATTATTAATAATTAGGTTATATCGTTTTATATTTGTATATTGCATTATCATTAATCACTTAAATCATTATATTATGGAAAAGATTGTATTTGAAGGAACAAGAGAACAAATTGAAAACCTTAAGTTATTATTGGAACATGGGGATAATGACCTACCAAGACTTAGAGAGGAATACCAAACAGAGAACTTGTGGTCTATTGAAGATGTCCAACTTAATTACGAATGTGATGAAGATGAAGCTATGCAAGTATTAGAAGAAGCGTTACAGAACGATGCTACAATGGAACAGATTTGGTTTGCTATTCATCATCATGCAGAAAACTTAGATTTGAAAAGAATTGAAGAATAATTTGGTGGGGAATAAATAATTCCCTATCTTTACTCACATCATTAATCACTTAAATCAAATCACATGGACTCAGAAGCACAAGAATTATATAATAGGGCAGTACTAGAATTTAATAAAATGGATTCTACTAAACAAAATGAAATGATTACATTAGTTAAAAACAAACTAAAAAGTCATTACAAATCAATTAATATAATTGGTTTAGGTTATGCAAATCGTTACGTAGATGCTAGTGAAAAGTTTCTTGAAAAATTTGATAAAAATAATTAGGAATATCCAAAACTTATTTGTATATTGCACTATCATTAATCACTTAAATTAAGACAGATGGACTTATTCGAGCATTACGAAACATTACCAATTGAAGTTCAAGACATTATTATGAATCAAGGTGGGTGTGAAAGCTACGATGATTGTAGGGAGTTGTTAGACAAGTTAAAGCCATTTGGTTATACATTTAACTATGGGCTTGATGCAGAGCCTTACGACTTACGTAGGGTACTTATCATTGATGACTTTGATGATGTTGTTACCGATACCTACATTGGGTAGACGACACAATGGAAGGTTGTATTCACTAAGCAGAAATTAATTGAATTTTTTATTAGAAAGTTCTAGGAATATCCAAATAAGTTTTGTATCTTCGGTATGTCGTTATGACTAGCCGAGCAAAACTTACACTGCACGAAGATAGACTCCACCGAACGTGGGTTTTTTGGTGGGTAAAAATAAATCACTTTTTCGCTTGGATATCCAAATAATAGTCTTATATTTACCATATCATTAATCACTTAAATCAAAACACATGAAAAATTTTAAAGTAAGTTACATAGACAAGGAAGGGGACTTATCTCATGTAAGAGTAGAAGCAAACGATGTCGATGGTGCTAAGGTAAGTGCTAAGAGAGAGTATTGGGACATTGAAAATATTATTCAAGTAATTGAAATTTAATTAGGAATATCCAAATAAAGGTTGTATATTTACCATATCATTAATCACTTAAATCAAATCAAATGGAACAATCATTAGAAGAAAAATTACAAGAATGTGTTAATTATCAATGTGAGTACGCAGAATCGAATGGTTCAACAAGACTATCAACTTGTTCAGCAAGGAATTGGGATAAGGACGTTTGGAATTACAGAGGAGCAATCATTGATGCAATTAGAAGTAGAGGGTACAGAGTATCAGAAGAAACTAATTTTGGTGTATTGGACATTACAATCACTAAGAAGGTAGTATTAAAATAATCATTAATCATTTAAATCAAATCAGATGGCAAAGAAAGTAACAGTAGATGAATTTTGGAACAAGAGAGCACAAGTTCTAGTAGGTAAGAAAATTAAGGCAGTTAGGTATATGACTGACGCAGAAGCAACAGAATCAATGTGGTATAACAAGCCACTTATAATTGTATTTGAAGATGATTCATATATCTTCCCAATGGCAGATGATGAAGGGAATGATGGTGGAGCGTTGGATGGTAGTGATGGTCTTATGTTTCCCGTTACTAGGGTAAACGAAACTTACAAGATGGATGCAGAATAATTTGGTATATCCAAATAAAAGTATTATCTTACACTATCATTAATCATTTAAATCAAATTATATCATGGGAGTATTTACACAAATTGAAGTACAAGTACAATTCGCTACTGATGAGGATAGCGAAAAGGCATTCGAGATTATGGAAAATTTTGAAGCAGAAATTAAGAAACATATCTATAAGGATAAGCCGTTCTATGTGAATAAACTTGACTTTGAAGGTGATAATTCAGAAGCGTATATTAAGATACATTCGGGTCGAGAACCTAATGCTAGGTTTCACGTAGATTGTCTTATTAAGTTATTCCAAATACATAAGGTACGTGTAGACAGTTTCAATGCTGATATTATTCAACCTGACACATATCTTTATTTTGAAGGTGAGGATTTTGATGAGCATGAAATTAATTTTGAAGACTAATTATAAAACTATTTGAACTATGGTAAAGCAAAGAAGAGAAGAAGAAATAAACGATAAGTTGGAACACCTATACCATAGGAGGAGTAAGGCTGTCGAGTATCAGAACTATTCGGATGCTGAAGATTACGACTATCAAATTGAGGTGTTGGAAGAAGAATTATTTAATTTACCTGAATAATAATTTGGTATATCCAAATAAGTTTTGTATATTACACTATCATTAATCATTAAAACTTATATTATGGAAATCAAAAATCTTACAGAAGACCAATTTGAAGAACAGTTCACACTTGTTGAGAATCACTTAGACGACAACGCAGGTTGGTCTGGGTGTATGTTTGAAACATTTGATAAGGAGTTAGACTACGTGAGGATGAAGGCACGTAAAGGAAACAACGTATGGACGCTTGTAGAGGGCGATAATGATACGATGTATATATCTAATGGCTTTAGGCTTGTTAATCGCTTAGGGTACTTTATTACTCGTGAGGAATGGGAAGGAGAAACTGACGTTGAGATAGATATGTCAATGGACTAAAATAAATATGGGGAATAAGTTGCACAGGTCATTTATTCCCCGTATATTGTAGTATCATTAATCACTTAAATTATATTATTATGGGAAAAGTTACAACAAGCAGAGAGAAATTAATTGACACTATCATTGACTTAGCGGGTGATGAGTGCGTAACAAGAGAAGATGCGTTTAGATTAGCTAAATCAAGTACTGATGAGTTAATTGATATTCTTATCAATAATGCTAATTATTATAGGGATGAATATAATTCCTAAATAATTAGGAATATCCAAATAAAGGTTGTATATTGCAGAAGAATTAATCATTAATCATTTAAAATTTATTATTATGGGATTAGATATGTATTTGTCAAAAAGAACTTATGTAAAGCAATGGGATTTCCAAAAGGATGAGGAGAAGCATCAAGTAACAGTTAAATTAGCTAATAAGGTTCGTAAGGACATTAAGCCAAGTAGGGTTACTTATGTTGTTGAGGAAATGGCATATTGGAGGAAAGCTAACCACATTCACAATTGGTTCGTAGAGAACTGTCAAGGTGGTGTAGATGAGTGTCAGACCTCTGATGTTAGCTTAGAGCAGTTGGTAGAACTAAAGGGGTTTTGTGAGGATGTAATTGAACATAAGTCCGATAAGTATAGTAGTGAGATATTACCTACGGGTAGTGGATTCTTCTTTGGAGGTACTGAATACGATGAGTACTACTATGAGAGTTGTGAAGAAACTGTTGGTTTCATTAATACAATAATCAAGGAAGAAGAAGGTAAGCCAAAGGGGTGTTACGGTGGTGAGTATGAATATAGAGCTAGTTGGTAAAAATAAATGGGATAATATTTTTTTAGTAGAGATATTATCCCTATATTCACCAAAGTTATTAATCATTTAAATTATATAAAATGATTACAAGAGAAGAATTAATACAAATATGTGTGGACGGTGTAGTACACCACACTAAATGGCACTTGGTGAAAATAGAGGATGAATATTATGCTGAAAAAGAAGTAACATTACCACTTTCTGATATTAAACGAAAAATATTATTTCGTGATATTAATAGAGATATTATGTCTTTAGGTAAAGATGAAAAATGGGCTAAAGAATGGATAGATGATAAAAACGAAATAGATGGTTATTTGTAGAATGATGGGTAAAAATTATTACACATAATGTTTAGGCTATGAGTTGCCCGATTATTAACCGATAAAATAGTAAAATTATGAGTGGAATGAAAAGTAAATTAGGAATGTTCGCAATGATGGCAGCAATGGCTTCTATGGGTGAAACTGGATATTCAGAAAGAAGTGAATACAGACAACTAACAGACGAAGAAAAAGCAGAACTAAAAGCCATTGCGGAAAAGAAACGATTAGAGCGACTTAAAGAAAAAGGTGTTAACGAATATTTTTACGGTGCCAATACTGTATATGCTCGAAACCAAAAGAACGCTGATAGAAAGGCACGAAACAAGGGTTACTTATAACCTTTATTATTGTGCGTTTTAATGAATGGTAACGGTAAGTGTAAAATTTCGTTTTAATGAATTTTAAACAATGTTATGAAGAGTGTTTTACTAGCCGACTATAAAAGACTTGGACAACTGCCAAGCATAGATGCTTTATTGGATTGGAGAACTCAACTTGATAAACTAAAAAAAGAAGGAAACTATCCTAAAGAATGGTATGATAATGAAATTAAATCTACTGATGAACTGCTAGAAAAACATTCTACATAACGTTAAATCTATGAATAGTGGCGACTAGATAAGCACAAATTAAGAATTAAAAACAAAACAATATAAACCAACACGAGCCCATGAATAAGCGATAAACTCGCTATTATTTATAGATAGTGTTATAATTTTTTTATTATGAGAACATATAAATACACAGGATTATTTTTAAGTGCAGAAGGAAACGAATACACTATTACAGTTAGTTGCAATGGGACTATTCAAGCCTTATTTTTGTTGACTGCTGATGCTATTAGAAGTGCAAGACATTACCAATTAAGCACAATAACAGACGAAAAAGGGAATGTTACAAAAGTAGATAACATTTTACATGTAGGTAAATTGCTTAATTAATTATAACAAGCAAATAACTTTAATACACAATCACACAAAATTAAAAATAAGAACTTAATAATTACAAAATAAGTTATATATTTGTAATGTAAAAATAAATGGGATAATATTTTTTTAGTAGAGATATTATCCCTATATTCACCAAAGTTATTAATCACTTAAATCAAATCATTATGAAAACTATAATTCAGTTATTACCAAAGGAACAAAAGGATTTAATCATTAGGGCATTGGAATCATACCAACATACATTAGGTCTGATAATAGATAGACATGAAGGGATAAACGGTAATAATATCAATGAATCACTTAATCGTGATATATTTGATATCACAGGACTTATTGGAATGGTGAAGTACGATGTAGAGATAGTATTACCACAGAAGGATAAAGAACATTTTGCAGGCAAAAGACTTTGATAAAAACTTTGGTGTAAAATTACCAAGTGAAGAGGAACTTAATGATTTTTTAAGTACTTACGGAATATTTGGACAATACACTGGCTAATGCCACATAACGTTCTGAATATGGTGAGTAGCCGACCATCTAAAAGTTTCGGTTTAAAATAAATGTTTAATCGGCTATTCACTATATTTTGTGTTAGTATTAATTTATTATTATGAGAAAAATGACAGCGTTCGTTTTTGAGCGTTGGCATTAAAAACTAAAATTATGGATGTTGAAAATCAAATAACAAAACGAATGGAACAGTACGGGTATAATCGGTTAGATGCCATTGCTTCTATGAACTTAGGCAAAAGAAGTGAAGCTGCTGAAAGAGCATCACAAAACAGAGCAAGAAGAAAAGAGTTAATGTATTACGATATGGACTTTGAAACCGCTTGTTTGGTTGTGAATACAGAAAATGAGCGTTTCGCAAATGAACGCTAACGGATGGTGCTATGAGTTGGTTTGCCTTGCAGAATGTTCAAATTTAGCACAAATGTTATTGGCAAACTTGATTATAGCACGTGTTATCGACTGCCCTTCTTTCGGAATTAACAATTAAAAATAAATACAAAAATGGACACAAAAAAGTATGACGGAATGGGAATATTCCAAGAAGCAAAACAAAGAGAAATTGATGGTATGGGTTACCGTGCAAGACGTTTCAAGATTGTTTGGCAAAGCAAAAATTGTAGTTGGCAGCATCTAATGTTAGATTGGGGTATTCGCTG
>Ga0307935_1000905_pt1 | contig 11657 bp, 14 predicted proteins | sample OrgLakmetageno92_FD_201827 | JGI IMG/M metagenome (GOLD analysis project Ga0307935, IMG submission 201827) | Saline water microbial communities from Organic Lake, Antarctica - #92 | ecosystem: Environmental > Aquatic > Non-marine Saline and Alkaline > Saline | place: Antarctica: Organic Lake...
TGTATCACCTCCAGTGTTTTTTGAAGGCTTACTTGTCCGGTGTCTCTTTTTTGCCTATCGAAACTCATCTCATTAAACGCAGGCAATTTAAATACTCTAATAAATGCTTTTCCAATTTTAGAATCTACCTTGGAGGCGCCCAATTGGGTTACTTTATTAACAAACATTTGTAACTTTGTTCCCGCAGTACCTTTAAAAACTGCTTGATCAGATAGTACCCCTAGTGTCGCAGCCAATTCCGTGAAAGGAATATTCATTTCCGCAGCAATGCTTAATATGTTTTTTAATGAGCCTTGGAATCTACTAAAATCTAAGGTGGTGCTGTCGAATACTGTGGACAAAGTATCTAAAATGTCTGTTCCCGACATTTTTTGTCCAAACTGTTCGTATGTTTTCTGGATCTGTAAAAACACCTCCGATATGTTAGATAGATCATCCCGCTGTTGGAGTAGTGCCATCTTCATAGCTGGCTGGATAATTCCAAAGTTTTCTTCAAACCCCGTCTTTCCCCCCTTTGCTACCACTATTGACGCGTCCGCCAATTGATTGTTGGAAAACCTAGTTTCACTCGCTAGTTTTCGAATGTGAGATCTAAATTTACCTATACTATCTCCTGAGCGCTTTATTTTACCTTCCAGAAAAGCCATTTTCTCACTAAAGGTTCCAATAGTTGTGGCGGCTTTAGTTAATACACCTAAAGCTAAGAACTGTAGCCCAAAGCTTCTAAATGAAGTAGAGCTTTTCTTACTGGTACGTTTAAATTTATTTAGTACGTCAGTGACTTTTTTAAGTTTGGCCCTAAACTTTTCTGCTGAACGGGTACTTTGGTCCCAAAATCCAACTAACTCTCTCTTGGCTATCTTGGATTCGTTACCTATTTTGCGAAGCCCTGCTGATAAATTGTCTTTTATATTATACTTGTAATAGACTTGGTAATTCATTTTTGGTCGGGATATAATTGTTTACTCAGCTTGTCCATCTGGTCTAATAGTATAAATATTTCTTCAACAGGACATGACTTTAGGTATTCATAGGATACGCTCCCTTTAAAGAAATAACAAAGGGAGGCAATAATAGGTAGGAGTTGGTCTTCTAAGTTCTGATCTTTTACTTGAGATTTTCGATGAAGTAATCTAAAAAAAAAGCAGCAACATAGTTTATCATGATTTTCTCTAGATCGTTCTCGTCTAACTTCTCTAGGAAGAATTTAATTAATGGTTTTTTTCTACCTTCAACAAATATTAGTCCATCCTCTACAAATTCAACAAAAACTTCGGTAAAGTAATCTAAATCAAAAGTCTTATCCAATGACATTAAACTTAGAACATACTGCCTAGCGAACTCAACTGTTTGCTCGTCAGACAATTCCTCCTCTTCAGGGTCTTTACTGTTAGGGTTTGATTTACTTTCGTCAGATACGGTCTCTTGGACTTTTTTTTCAGCTTCCAACATAACGTTTCTAAAAAGTTGCTTTAGCTTCCTAAACTTCTTCTTCTTATTTCCCTGTACGTGATTAAGGGAAAAGGCTTTTAAAGTAACCTCCTCAATCTCTGTGGAGTGGGAGTCCCCATCCAACTGCACTTTTAATTTACTTTTAAGCTTAACATTTAAACTTTCTAACATATTCTCTCTCCTTAAAATTTAATAATATTACGCTTCAGGTCTTCCTTCAAACACATAATCAACAACACCGTTGTCTTCCCGTTCGGGCAAAACAGTTAATATACAGTTAGAGTAGCTTTTAGCTCTAAAGTATATAACGTTTGCGTCCCCGTTTGCTTTATATTCATCGAATTGGTCATTAGATGCTTCAGTTACCCTAATAGGGACTGTTATCGTGCTAACGTTTGTGGCTACATCTGACATAGCAATAGGACTTGCGTTAACTTGAGGGAATAGTTTAGAGGTATTACTACCTGGGGAGATCCTCACTTTACCCTCTCCTTCATACCCAACTACTACTCCGTTGATGATTAAATCACCTTGTTTAATTTCAGCCATTGTCTCTTATGTTTCAAATGTTGGTGTAAAATTTAAAAATACATTCCGTACTTGGACTACAATATTAGCTATTGAATCGGCAGTAATTGTTCCGGTACTAAGTACAATCCTTAATTGTTTGGTGATTGCGTCTCTAAATGCTGTTTTTTCAGCAGCACCTGCTCTAAGTAACACATATGCACTATCTTCCGCCAATGTTACATAGTATTTAACCATAGCCGCTACAAACGAATCAACATTAACCATAGGTCTTCCATTTATCAAATCGCCTGTAGTTAGTATGTGTTGGGAAAAATCAGCCTTGACGTTATTGAAAATATACTCTCTAACCAATGTCAAGGTATCCACATAGTTAACGTACTTAAATGTAATATCGGCATTCCCTAACGTATTTGTTTTATAGGTAGTGACTGCTTCATTTGATATTACAACCAAGTTATTTGGGTTATTTCTAAGTAACCATACCCCTGAGTTCTTTAATTCAAGAGCTTCAATGTCGGTAAAGTCTTGCCCGACTGGGATAACTGGTAGATTAATAAATGGAGTATTATGGTAAGGGATGCCTCCGAAGAAACTTCCCCCTTGGTTTTGTCCGTTTGTTACAATAGAGCTTGTGTTTGCACCTACTGTTAGTCTAAGCTCTCGATAAGCAGCTACTTGGCAAGCAATAACATCGGGGTTCTCAAGGATGGCCCCTCCCGTCTTAGTTGTGAGGGATACTTCTTTATTGCCTAGTAACGAAAATGTTTTAAGATTTAACGCATCTGCTGCAGTATTGATATTGGCGTAAGTGTCTTGGATACATGATATACCAAGCCCGTAGATAATTTTGTTGTCGACATTGAACCTAGCTTCTGTTAGAGCAGTTAGTGTAGATGTTCCCCAAGAGTAAGGATAAACTATAGTAGTGTACCTCACTCCATCAATGGGATCGAACAGTGTTGTTAGTGTAGGATTAGTTGCACCTGAAGCCATTGCTGTAATGGTTACGCCAATCCCTGCAACTGAGCCTGAAAGCTCTAGTCCTATGTCGTTACCGTTGACTCCAGCATTCGCAGCAGTAATGGTGACTGTACTAGTTGAGTTAGCTGCTGTAAAATTAGCATCGACGTCTGCTGTGATAGCTGCTGCCAGAGCATCTCCAACTTCTGCTGCAGTATCTCCAACGGCTATGTCTATGCTGTACATATTGTTTTTCTTAGAATCAACGTAGATTTTCAATGTTCCAATCGCGGTAGACGTTCCTGAGAAAGCAAATGAGCCAGTAGCCTCCGTACCTCCGCCTGCATCAGCTAATCCAATAGCATCTACTTGAGGTCTATCACTTGAGATAGAAAGATTTTTAATCAATCCTCTACCCATCTTTGCGATGTGAGATTTTGGTCCAAATAGTGTGTTGAATTCTAGTTCTGATTTAATATCAGTTTGTAAAGCACCGTCTGCGGAAGATCCTGCAGCTAACAGTTGACCAACAACTAAAATCTTTCTAGCTCCAGGTACAGCAGCCAGATCTGCGGAATTAATATTTGCTGTTACTCTTGGAAAGCTAGCTGCCATTTATTTACCTTTACCTTTTGTCTTTTTTAAAATATGTTTAGCTGTATTGTCTAACACTGTAATACACTTGTCAATTTTAGAGGCCGCAAGTTGCTTTCTCCAGAATAGTTGGAGAGGCACATCTTCTTTATCTACTTTTAAATCTAGCTCAGTACCTTTTTGGAACTTAGCTCCCAGTGTTTTATTTATTAGTATTCTCATGTGGTTTATTGGTTGAATAATGTAACTGATTCGAAAGGATCTACTGTTCCGAAAGATCCTATATTAATTTCTTTAAGGAGTGTCCCATCGCTTTTATCATATGTGTCTCCTTCTTGGACAAATCCTTTTGCGGCAAAATCATACCTATGAATGTAGTGCGATCCCAATAGATTCTCAGGCTCGTTCCCTAAGTAAATAGTTGGTTGGTAAGCCTCATCGCATAAAACACTACTAAACTGAAAGTTGGCTAAGGTCTTTAAGATAGGCAACTCCAGTTCTCTAGCTAGGTCTGAAGCAGGACCGGCCAGTAACTGATCTTTGCAGGGCAGAAAAACATAAATAGAAAAGAATTGGGAGGATTGATAATAGTACTCTACATTTCTATAAGTTTGTGTTTGAGTGTCTGTAGCAGTTACCCCATCTCGTTCAGTGGTTTTTGCGTTCAACACTACAAACATCCAACTCTGAGCGGCCCTACTAATGTCGGTTTTATAGTAACTTTCAACTGCTTGTGTTGTTGCCGCATACCCAACTCTAGAGGAAACGTTCACACCAATGGTTCCCCCTGCAGTTAGACCTCCCATATCCCCAACTTCGTAGGTGAAAGTAGTAGTGTCGATAACTACTACGTCGGTGTACCTGTTAAACTGTCCCTGGTCTCTAATTAGTAATGTACCTGGTGTACTAGCTGGAGTAGTTGGTGTTGTTGATATCTCAAATGATAAGTTATTTTGGTCGGTGACTGTAAGTAATTGGGAAGTCCCATTGTATTCCGAGGGAGTTGCCCCTATTACTTCTACTGTCAGTGATGATCTAAGTGACTTACCATACTTACTAGGATCGACAAACCCATGCTCCAATGTGGAAACAAGATTGACTGACGTACCTACTCTAGTTAGAGAGGTTATAGGTATTACTTGTTTAGCTCCAAAAACAGTTACATAGTTACCGGTTGCTAACCCGTGAGGGGTTGAAGTGATTGCGGTAACTGTAGTGCCTGATCTAGTTAGGCTGCTTATTACAAAGTTATTACTGAATTCGTTGGTGGAATAAGGTAGAAACTGCTTTAGTCTGTTCGAAACATCTACACCCTTCATCTTGTTGGCTCCATTCCTTTTCTTTTCATCATACCATTAAGTTGTTTGTTGATTTCGTCCCGTACTTTGGGAGCAGCTACTTTAGTACTATTCTTAAGGTAGTGTCTAGGCTTGATGAAACCTCCCTTGAAATTCACTTTTTCAAAGTTAGCGGGAGATGTTCCCCCCTCCTCTAATATTTTAGCGTATTGAACGTCTGGACTACCTGCCCCAACATACATAGAATCCCATCCGGCAACAGTATATCCCACAGAATCCCGTAGAGCTCCTGTTATCACTGAGGGGGCTTCGCCAGGTGCAGACGCTATATGGTTAGTGTTGGACTTTAAAACAGACCCTCCAATACCTCTATACTTCCGATATATATTACCTGTTTTATTGCGGCGACTCATCGCTTTCTTAATGAGGTCTGTCTGCTCCCTACCTGAGATATCAAACCCTCGTTTGAATGCTCGCTTGGCGTAGATAGGCATATCTTCAAAAAACTGTATAACCTCGTCTTGGTTTTCAATCTCCAGTGTGATTGTATTGCTCACCTTTGGTTTGCAGCTATTGATTGAGGGCCTTTAACTACCGCCCCTAATCTATATGTTTTATTAAGTTCTTCTATATTTTCTATAATTTCAACTTTGTATCTACGATCATTAAAAAGTACCCATATTTCTCTATCAATATCTAATTGAGTGGTGTACCTGATGTAAAAATCTATATTCAATGAATTGGCTAGATTGACTTGGTCGAAGAAGCCGTCTCTACTTGGTCTTGTTTTCACCATGCTCCACGCAGTGAACACCTCTATGAAAGAACTCCCTACATTGGAGTCGGGGGAATTAAGGGATATTGATGCGGGGTATTGGATAACTATTTTATTCTTTAGATTAGAAGTACAAAGTTTCCATTTCTTATATCCAATTGTTTTACATGCCATTATATTATTCTAAATCGGTTTGTAGATACAATACAGGGCTTATATAGTGCCTCAGCTTGCTTAGAAATAGATTCTCCATCACAGTCCGAACAATCCCCTTTATTTTCATATAAGTCGGTTATATGTGCCAACAACGCTCTTTTAATTATTTCAGGTACATCCGTTTCAGTAGCTCCATAACCGCTCACAAATGTGAACTTTATTGCCTGTCGCCTATTGTCGATCGAAGGCCATGACTTACTTTCCAATAAATATATTGAAGAGTACTCACTATCTTCTGTGAAATAATAATTTACTGAGTTATACGTAGTTAATACGCCTGCTGTATAGTATTCTATTGACGTAACTGATTGTAGTTTAGACTTTTGAATGGTTACGCCATTCACTGACCCTATTGGAAAGCAATCTAAATATGTAGCGTACGTTTTGTTTATAAAATCTCTACCAGTTACTTTTTCCCCAAAGGTGGTTGCTGCTGTAATTATATCTGTTAGCTCAACATCTTCATCAGTTCCTATGATTTTTAGGTGTGCTTTTACGGAGTCTAGAGATACTGCTAGCCCCGCTGGCCCTGTTACTAGAACATAGTTAACGGGTTTAATGTTGCCTATGTTTGAGGATGTAGAATAAAAGGTTGGAAGACTCATTTAAGATGTTGTATATTATTTAATTTTCATTTCTTTTTGTTTGTTTCTTTTTGTTTGTTTCTTAGTTGTCTTTGCTTCTAGCTTTACTTCTGGAACTTCTAGCTTTACTTCTGGAACTTCTAGCTTTACTTCTGGAACTTCTAGATTTACTTTAGGAACTTCTAGATTTACTTCTGGAACTTCTATTTCTTTGGGCTTAGAAACATCCTCAGCCATTCCTAATTCAACAAGTCTTCCTGCGAATTTAGGCTGAAAATTAAAAACCTTATCAATATCTTCAGAAGTGAAGACATGAAGAGTTGTGACGTCTTCATATACTTTTCCTTCTGAAGTAATTTTTACGTCCACAATTACGCGACTACTTCAACTGGTTTTGTTTCCATTGACTTAGTTACTATACTTCCAATAACTGCTCCATCAGCACCGGCAGTAGTTACGATAGTTAGTCTAAGATATCTCTTAACGCCTGTGTACCCAAGTTTCTTAATCTTGTTCGCTGCAGAAATAACTGCCTGTACTTCAGGAGTATCTGAACTAGTTGGGTCTTGACCTACTAATTCTAAATCAGATACCGCAGTGGCTCCCGACATATCAGCAGCGTCTGACTCAAACAATGTTGGTGTAAAAGTACCATTAATATATGCTCCTGTGAAGATTGTGAACATAACTCCTGGATCAGCATCTTGTACGTCGATAATATTACCTACATCAGTCCCTGTAGCAAGAGTTTGTGGAGCTAAGGCAATCTCTTGCCTTAGGTTAGTTGTGATTTCTTTAACTGCCATAATTCCTCTATTAAGCTGATAATTTTAAAAGTTTGATTGCTTCGTAATTGGTTACGGCGCCGCCCACTCTTTTAGTTGTGTAGTATTTGACATACCTTTTGTCGGTTAGAGGGTCTCTCAAAACACGAATTCCTAGTCTATCCACAATAGTATATCCTACTTGAAAATCGCCATATGCCATAGCTAGTGCGTCAGTTGCTTGTGCTGGAATATCATCTGCGAAAATCACTTGACTACCTAACAATCTCAAAGTATCACCGTCTTTCAATGAGCGAGGATCTAAAAGATACGCTCCGTTGCCGTCCTTTAAAGTAGAAATCCCTGTCCAAGATGCTCGCTTCAACATAAATACTGCACGAGATTGGTAAGGCTCTTTCAAAGAATTTTGTAAAATTTTTATAGAGTCTGCTGTAAATAGTCCGTTACTGCCTGAATCAAGCTGTTCGATCTTCCCTCTTTCGTAAGCACCTGCAACTGCCCATGCATCATATGAAAGGAATCCTTTTGGCTTAGCTACACCATTACCTGACACGAAAGATGTATTTTCTGTTCTACGAAGGATGTCGTCTGTTTTATTAGCTGCCCAAGCTTCAATGTTAATTGAGCTATCATCCAACATTTTTCTAGAGATTTTAGGCTCAGCATACTGCTCGTGTGTAGCTATTTCTAACATACCAACTTGTGCGGTATTTGTTCCTGGTCGCTCACCTTCTTCACTTACCCATCCACCTGATGTTGATTCATTATCGTCGATAACGATCTCTACCATATTGGTTGATGTAGTGATTACATTTGCAACTGCTCTAATAGGAGAACTTTCAAATGTTCTGTCGATCATGAAACCTGAAATTCTTTCTGGAAGAACTAAATATCCACCATCAGGGTTAGAATCCGTCAAAAGTGTTTTGGATATCATGTCTTTACTTCGATCACTTTCGTATCCAAAATGCTTCTCAGTAAATTGCTTAGCTACTTTTTCTGAAATACTAGGGTCAATTTCCTTGCCTTTTCTGAAATATTCAAGCATAGCTGTTTTATACTCTTCAGCTACTTCATCCTTATCTGAAGATCCGGCACCTGGACGACTCATCAAAGCAACTGCTTCATCTACTTGTTTTGAGATAGCTTCATGAGCTTGTTTGAGATCTTGAGCTACTTGAGCACTTTCTAGTACGTCTTCTTGGAGACCTTTAATTTCATCATTACGTAGACCATCATACTTTTTTTCGATGTCTGTATTTTTTGTTTGAATGGCTTCAATTTTTTCACTGACGCCTTCCATTAATTTCTTTACTTCTTCAACTACCATATATTGCTCACAGAGAGATTATGTTTTTTAACATTTGCTTTAGTTCGTACTCCTCAGCCCATTTTTTAAATTCGACTGCGGTCTCTTCATCGCTAGTCACCTCTCGTGAATAGCTTTTTATTTTTGAAATCAAGATTTTACGCTCGGATTGTGACATCCCTGCTCTGTCTTTCAAAATTGATTCGATATCTTTCATACATTCTATATTACCCACCTCTTTTATGTCTAACTGGGCATTATTCTCTTTTATTTTGTCTTGGATCTTAGCTTTAATGTTTAACCTAACTTTCTCGTCGATATCAATTTCATCCAACATTTGAAGGGATTTAAAATCAGTCACTACAGCTAATGGATTAGCGGGCATAGTCACCAATGATGTTTCGAATAGGTCCAGCTCCTTAATTACTCTAACTGTTTTTCCGTCTTCCCCGCCGTAGCTTTTAGCGCCTTCGTATTCCACCTGTTTGGAGATGAAGCCCACACTAAACGACCCAACTGAACCAATCTTTAATTGGGGCACTACCCTAGTTTTCACAAACTCATCATCCTTTGGTAGTCTACCTTCCACAAACAATCCCTTTTCATCCTCATATGCTTTATAGAAAACTCCAACAGGCTCATCCATCTTATGTTGCCATAACATGACTATTTTATTGTTTTTAAGAGACTCTATAAAAGCACCTTTGGCTATAACATCCCCTTGGAGATCTATATTCCCAAATGTAGATGCGTATCCTTTGATGATGTAGAATTCGCCTTCCTCACCAATTTCTTTAATTTCTAGTGGGATGTTTTTATATTCTCTTTTCTCTAAATCCATTGTTAGCCTAATTTAAATTGTCTACGTATTGTACATCTGCATCCCAGAATATTTGGGAGTGAACCGTTGGTGTCTCTGGGATATTTAAGTTGCTCGCCCATTACGGTGAAAGTTCCATTTACTTTTATTTGTCCGTCTGCTATTACATGGGAGTTTCGTACTCGAGAGTCATTCATAGTCACCCACTCCTCGATTAGTTCTGGTTTTAAACCCTCCACTGTAAGTGTTCCCGCTAATATAGCCGCTTTAAACAGGTCTGCTTCAGTATCTCTAGCCCATGACTCAGCTAGCCCAACATTGTATTCCACAATTAGTTTAGCTCTACTTTCTATGCTTCGTCTAAGTTTATCAATTACTAGTCCTGCTAATATACCTGTCGGGAACGATGATAAGTTATTAATCCTGTCTTCAATATCTCGCACATCTTGTAATGTACCTATCCCTAAAAAAAGACTCTCCTGCGCTTGCTGTAGTTCTGCGTCCAGATCCAAAAGTATTCTTATATGTTGGTTTCTAGCTAATAACTTATTTTTAGATACTTCCTTACCAATATTATCTACTATGTGCTGTACTTGAGAGGTTGATGTGTCCAGTAAGAATAATATTGACAGTTCCGCCAACGTATTGTCTATTTGGGACAACTCTTTTTCAGAGTTAGTATTCTTATCAAATATATTACTTTCTTGGGATAATGGTTTACCTACTTCATCTATCGTGGTCCTATAAAGGTTTATTAAAACAGCTCTAATGGCTACACCTTCCTTTTCTAAGAATTCAGCTATATTTAAATCAGGATTTACAGATAATACGATTTCCAAATCATCATAAATACTATTTAGTGTATCTAATATATCTGGGTAGAAACTCGCCTCTATCTCCATCTTTTCTTGGTCCAGCGTTACCTCAGCTATACTAGGCATTATTTAGATATAGCTCTATTTCGGCATCTGAGTAATTATATCTCTTTAGAACAAGCTTTACATACTCTTCGGATTGTTTCTTAGCTGGTTTGGTACGTTGGTCGTCTGTGAATTGGTCCTGCCCTAATGCCTGCATATTGAGAGGTACCTGCACGGCATCCCCATCTGATATGGATTCATACCCAATTCTACTTCTAAGTTCGTTAGTGGTGAGTACACATGCTTTCGATATTCTATCAGTGTCTTTTATTAACTGGTCTCTAATTACAGATACGGTTGTTTCGTCAAACGCCAACACATATTTATCAGAGTCGCCGTACCTTGTGTGTAGAATTCTCCTCATCAAAAACTTAGTTACTCTAGATATAATCGGGAACACCGCATCCCTGTAGTACATAACTTGGGACTCCCCTAGATTGCTCATAGTAGTCTTGTCGTTAGTCACAAATGGAAGAGGGATGTGATATGCTTTGTATATATTCTCACTTAACCTTGTAGCTAGTTTGGGAAAATCCATATCTTTGATGGATTCAGATAGTTGCTTGAAATCAAAATCACCTGTTAAAAAGGGCATTCTACCTGCGTTCTCTGCTCCAGATAACATTTCCTTAAATGAAGATTCCATCCTGCCAACCATTTCATCACTAAGGTCCATTGGAGATCCTTTGTAGGTAATCAAGCCTGAAGGTCTTCCTTGGTTTTTTAAAAGTGCGTGGTTATGGGTGTTGAGTAGAATATACTGTAATATCTCAACCTGAAGTGGTTGTATTCTAGGTATTCCAAAATATCCTGAGGTATTTGTTTTAGTGTCGGGATTGTACCCTCTTAGATGAACAGCTTCACTGCCTTTATCATCAAAGAATCCTTTTTTAACAGGATTGTAAATATACCTTACAGCCACTCCTGAATTTCCAGTGGTGTGTACTAGCTCGGTAGGATACCCATTAGAATCACACCGGTACTCCATATTCTGAGGTTTTAATACGTAAAGCTCTAATGGTTTACCTATTCCTGATATGTGGATGAAAAGGTTATTGAATAAAAGATATGTATTATAAATCTCTTCTAAAAATTCCTCTTGATCTTGGTATGGATTTGGTTTAGCTAATAAGTCTAGGAACGGGTGCTTGTATATAAATACTTGTTTATCTTTCTCCTTCAATGCTATAGGGATATCCAAGCATGATTCTGCAATTCTATTGGTAGCGTCGTATACTGGACTACATGCTGTGTAGTTTTTTATGATTTGGCGGAGAGTCATATTATCGAAGCTCTCATAGTTTAGCTGCATAATCGCAGCTAGTGTAGAGGACTCGGAAATAGATGACTTAGTGGAAAAATTTGGGATAAATCTATTAAGGCTTTTAAACATTTACTCTATATTGGGGATTA
>Ga0307935_1000906_pt1 | contig 11639 bp, 5 predicted proteins | sample OrgLakmetageno92_FD_201827 | JGI IMG/M metagenome (GOLD analysis project Ga0307935, IMG submission 201827) | Saline water microbial communities from Organic Lake, Antarctica - #92 | ecosystem: Environmental > Aquatic > Non-marine Saline and Alkaline > Saline | place: Antarctica: Organic Lake...
CTGACTCCAGACGTCGCCTTCTTTCTCGACTCGTGGACACCGAGGACTGGGGGGTGTTGCCCTCCGACACCACTCTACTGCCAAAACACTACAAGGATCAAGTCAAAGAGTCTTGGACTAATCTTCTGTTGATTCCATCGTATCTTCGGGCATGCCTGTGCCAACTTGCATTGACGCACGAGTACCCGTCGTCCGTTGGTCGAGAGCAGTGGAAGGCACTGGAGTACATTCCGCGAGGGTCAATCTCCCCGGACCTTGCGGATCTTGCCCTGTACTCGAAAAAACGCTTTAACTGGGAAGCACTTATGTACATTCCTGGGGTTTCTCAAACTGAGGAGATGTGCCTGGACGCCGTGAAAGCGTGCACAAGTGCAGTGTACTACATCGCCCCAGGGAACGTGACACCGGGCATCATCGGGATCGTGTCAGAACGGTACGGCAAAGACATCGAGTCGATTTACGATCTTGAGATCATGGAGGAGTTGGTGACGAGCGGGCTCCTACAACGCGAGGTCGCAGAATGGTTCATCCGAAGACGGTGGAAGGAGATCACACTGGGGGAAGAACGCTTATCTGTCGCAATGTCTTTGGTTAATCGCGGCAGCAATTCCGCCCGGGAGGATACAGTTAAGTTCATGGGAAAGAAGGTGGTCCTCGGTCAGAATTTAGTTCGTTAGAACACCTCAGCCCCCCTACCAACCCTGCACACAACCATCGATGTACAAGATGTCTGGCTTGAGTAAAGTCCTTGTGCCGGAGCGCAGCGCTTTCGTCGACATCGCAGATGCTGAGCAAGAGGCGAGGACTTGTGAAGAGATGCTGGTCGTGGAAAGACATCTCAAGCCCAACTGCGAAGCTGCCAGTGCAATTCGAGGGCGCGACCTTTACGGATTCACCACTGACTTTCCACAAGAGTTCTGTACATGGGCGAACCACGAGCCTCCAGTCCCTCCGCCGATTAACAAACGTTTTTGGCTCACTGCCGCCGAACGTCGCAAGTGGTGGCTGATTCATCTCAAGACTTCCAATCCCATCTACAACGACGATGGAACCTGTGAGTTGAGTCTTCCGACCGCCCCTACCAATCAACTGCCTGCGTCAGTAGTCGCAGCCGTTTTGGATGCCATCCCCAGCTTTGCCAGTGTGCGACCCAAGGAAGCGCTGCGTGCTATCCGGGTACTCTCTTGGTTTGTGCAGACGGCACCTCACGTCCAACACGTCGACACCCTGGCCAAATACGTGTGCGCGCTCGTGATGTTTGTTGAGTCCGACTCAGATTGCTATCGGTTTCTCCAGGCGCACACATCTCGACCAGAAATGTTCTTCTTCAGGGAGCCGCGTGCCAACTTTTGTACGCTTCGTCACGTGGCTGGGGCAATCTACCCCGAGTTGGTTGATGCGGTGTGTGCCCACCGTGCGTGGATTGAACCACTTCTTAACGAGATTTACGGCTGTCAGTACGTGTCATTCCTCCCGAATCACATGGCATTCGCTTTCATTGACAACTCGTTTACTGGACGCGACCTGGTGCCTCGCATCTTCTTGTTTTTCTTCCAGAAACACCCAACAATCCTCACGCTCGGCGTCGAAGAGGCACGGCGACAGTTCCTCCTTGCAATGCAGCGTGAAATGGACCTCTCATTTATTCCAGCTAGCTTCTCCTCGGGGGCCATCAGTGGCTCCAATCCCATCATGCACGAACAGCTGTGCACGGACTCCCCCAATTGTGTGTTCAAAGTCTCTGATGCTCGTGATTAGACTCACGTGTGTTTGCGCTTTCGTGCAGGTCTCTTGACTACTTTACGCCGTTACGACTCCCTAAAACTCGTTCTCGAGGTGCTGCACGAGCAGATTCCGAATTTCGGCGTTAGCGTCCGTCTCGTCTTCGAAAAAGGATGCCTCAAAGACCTCTGCCATGTAAGGGTGGGCCGAAAGGTTCCGTACCTTTGCTCCCTTCGCAAGGAGATACTTGACTAAATTGACCTTTCCTTGAGTCGCGGCTAGTCCGAAGAGCGTTGCGCTGGGGTAAAACATCTCCTTGTCCCCGAAGCGCAAGTACGGACTCTTCAGCAGCATGCGCAACTCGAGGTCGTCTCCGCTTAGCCGAAGTTGCTCGACTAAGGTTGGGTCGTCACTGACCACAGCCTCGGCGAAGACGTGGTCTCGCAGAGAGCGCAAGTCACCGGTCTTAGCCTGCACCTTTTCCAAGGCTTCGCGCGACACCAAAGGCGGGAAGGACGCGTACTGTTGCGCCTCGCCAAGCAGGGGTCGGTCGTCAAGGCTCAGGATGTAGTCCAAGAGTTGCGACCACCCTTCAAGCAGCGCGATGCCAAACAAGGTGATGCTCTCGCTACCCGACCGTCGGAGGTCGATGTTGATGTCCCCACCACTTTCGACGTACCGACGAATGGGAGACAGGACTCTCGCTTCAGCGACCCGTAAGAAGGTTGCTTGGCCCATCAAGCTGGGGGATACGCCGAGATTGAGCAACTCTTCCACTCGGACGCCCGACACATCACCCAGCGCACGCACCTTCGCTTCGTCGCCAATGGCATCCACCTCTTGAAACAAAGTGACCAGCTCGGCCGTGCCAATGGTCAAAACGCGATACGCAGGAGTCTTGACGACCAGTGTCGAGTCCTCTGCTGAAAACCCAAGTCCTAACAAGAGTCTTGCTGCGTCGTGATTCTTGTAGTAGATGGCATCATGTAGCGGTGAATAATCGAATGACGGAAAGAAGTCCTCTAAGATGGACAGGGCGGCCTCGGTTCGCCGCTCAATGGCGTACCGGTACACCTCGTTCCATTCAACCGCCGTCAGGGTCATGAAAAAGTTGTCCGTGTCAAGGATGATCTGGATCACTTGCAAGGACGGCACAGTCAGCGCGTCAAGGAGACTGTGGAATAAAGACTTTGGGCGCGCCCCCTTGCTCAAGAGACGTTTTGCTACTCGCGTATTGTTGGCTAGCAAGGCCAAGTCAACTCCGAGAACGGGACCCTGCCTCAAAGTTTCGTGCCCTCGTAACGACTCCGGGTACAAGGAATCTTCACCGGGGTCAACACTGAAACTTGCGTCCATGCCGTGTGAAAGGAACAGGTCAAGGAGACCCACAGTGTTACTGCCCGCGTCCTCAAGGCCACAGCAGATTGCAATGAGGACGTCTACGGCCATCGCATCACGCAGTGCGAGACCGTGAGCGAACAGCTGCCTGAAGTACCACACCCCGGCGACACACACCCCTCGTTTGGGATTCGTGCCATGCTTAAGCAGCAGCATGATCATGGGCTTGTTAAAGAGGTGGTTCCGAGCAAACCAAAGTGGGTTGCCTGCGTTTGGATCGGCCCCTGCCTCAAGTAGCTCCTTCGCCACAAGTAGGTCATCGTACATCACGGCATCGAGTAGCACAGGCCTCCTGGGGATACTGCCAGGAGTGGCTCCATTTTTGAGGAGCAATCGAACGATGATTGCATTGCCGCGCTTGACTGCCCATGCTAACGGGTACTCTGGGTTGTTGCCTCGGAACACGGGGTCGTTGGGATTGACGCCACTCTCGAGGAAGTGCCACACGGCCTGGGGGTTCTCGGCTTTGACCGCCTCGATCAAGTTGGCATAAGCCCCACCTTGTTCTGGATGCATTGCCACGTCTCCGGGGGCGCCAGCAAGTGCAACGCTCGCCGATGTCTGCTTTGCCTTGAGGATGCCGACGACGCCCTGGTGGCAATATTTTTGGGCCAATTCCAAGGACGTCTTGCCGTCTTGGGTGAGTTCTTGCGGATCGGCTCCCAATCCAAGCAGTTCCAGCACCACATCAGCCTTTCCAAACGAACTTGCGATGTGCAAAGGACCGTACTTGCGATCTTCCGGACGCTTAAGGCTACTTCCCCACCCCACGAGTAACTTCACAATGTCGACGTCTCCGTGGCGTGCAGCGATCAAGATGGGACTGTACTCGTCAGAGCTTGCGCGCTCGACCCGAACGCCGTCGACCAGCAGCATCGACACTTGTTCGGTGTCTCCATCTGCAATGGCGTCAAGTAACTTGCTAAATTTTTCAGACATGTTAAATTGAAGGAGGGGGTGGGAAGGGAAGTGCGGGTGTGCACAAGTTAGTCGGCAGCGGTTATAATCGCGGAAAAGTCTCGAGTTTAACTGTCTGCAAAAAGGACGTCTTGGTAGACGGTCATGATCTTGATCTGCTTCCACATGTCGACTGTCGCGAAGATGGTCATCGGAATGACATTGATGAAGGAGTAGAGCAGATTGATGAACGCCTGCAAGAGTGGCGTGCCACCCAGGAAGATGAGCGGCAGAATGAACGAGATGAGAGACAGCGAGAAGGCGTATCCCCTCATTTCAGCGCACGTGTCAACCTCAGGGGGACTCCTCGCTCGGGTCTCGGTAGTGTGCTTGGACGCGCGGCGAGCCAGCGGCGCAAGGATGCCATTCGTGGAGTTGGCCATGGTGTCAACGAATTCAGGGAAGGTGCGCGCAGCCAAGTTCAAGACAATGTCAACGGGGTCTTCCACTTGCGAGGGCGCGAGCGTGTGCTTGTCGCACTTGATGAAGACCGGTAGCACCACGGTAGGGTTGTCCGCGACGAAGCACGCGCTGTACGACTCGGGGTGACTGCGATTAAAGTAGGTCGGCGGCAACATGCACGGCGAGCCAAACTCGTTCATGAGGGTATACGAGTCCATCGCCACGCACACCGACGCGCCCGGGATGAAACTCGAGATGAAGATGGCAAACAGGATGGCACTCATGACAGGGGCAAAGAAGTCCAGGCAGCGTTCCATGCGGCAACACGTGGTGACAACGTACCGAATGAGGCGGCTCGTCTGGTCCACGAAAAGGTAGACGACCAGTGCTTGCCCGTTGACGTACGCGAGGATGCCCCCGCCGTACGCGTACATCATGATGAAGGAGTAGGAGAAGAGGATGAGGATGGCTGCCAACAGCGTGCCCCCTGGAGCAAAGACCGCGATGGCCACCAGCAGCCCCGCGAACACCACAATGGCGCTGAACAAGTCCGTGCCCTGTTGACGCACTTCACACCGGTCATTGCAACAGTCTGGCGCGCTCGGCGACGACTCTTCCAGCAGACAGAAATGATCGGCCGAGTCGGCCCACACGAAGCGGTCGAGGAAGTTGGTCAAGACGACCCCGGAATCGTCGACGCTCTGTGAAATCGAGAACATGGTCGTCTCGATGGTGTCAAAGCTCCAGTTGGTGAGAGTGGGGATGTAGGTGTCCGTGAAATCGAGCACACTGCAGAAGCTGTTCGCGTCTTCCTCGTCGGTGAGGTTGGCGCACGCTAGTTGAGTGCGGATTCTCCCGTTGAACGCGTGCGTCGCAGGGACGGTGGCGGAGGTTCCATTCCTCAGGTACTCCCCCAGAGCCGTGTAATTGAAATGCCAGGGCCACGTGACGTCGTAAAAGCGCTCCCAAAGCGAGGGAATCTTTCGGTCGACGGTGATCCAGGTGTCAGGGCACTCGCAGCTTTGCTTGAAGACACTCCCGCCGACGCCCAGACACTGTTCCAGCACGCACGTTCCCAGCATGAGCCGCGTCGCCGCTTGGTCGGTATACGCAGCGCACGATCCAATCACGCCCTCGCACTGGTCCGGGGTGTGGACGCACCGCTTCAAGCCGGGATGGCACCGCTTTGCCGCAGCACCTGGCGCCACTTCACAGTCACCGTCGTTGCGGCACTCGCGAAGCGCACACACCTCATCCGGACACGTGTTGTCAGGGTCGGTCAGTGTGTTGTGCAGCGACTTGAGGTCTCGAATCTGACAGGTCATGAAGCGGTCAATGTACTCGGTGGAGTAGTATTCGCCCAAGGTACTAAAACTGTCCTCCAGCGTGTAGGCCGCGCGGTCCAAGGAGGAGCAGTTGAAGCAGGTGTAGCCAGGGCGGCAGTCAAACGGGTAGTCTCGTTCTTCCCACGGGCCGTCCAGATCGAGCGGCACGAGCGCCGAGCTTTCGACGGGTTCTGCCGCAATCGCTCGCTTCGTCTTGTCCCTGTCGACCCGGCTAAAGATGGCCTTGGTGATCGACGCCTTCATCTCTTGCATCCGGCCGGGGCTCTGTTCCTCGGCCAACAAGAAATGCTTGACGACTCGACTGCGCTGTGCTTGGGCATGCTGGCTCAACGGTCCGATCGAGAGGCGGGCGACCTCCTTCACGTCGTCTAAGGTGGGCGCCTCCCAGTACAACTCGCGCAGCTTTTGCTGAGTGTCTGTCATCTTTCCCTGGAAGGCGTCCCTCATTTTCTTGTGGGCGTTTCGCTGTAAGAGCATCTTCGACGCTCGCCCGAGCGTTTGCATGGCATCGTTAAACTTCCCCAGCGGGTTGACGTAATCGGGGTCTTCCATGACCTTCTTTGCCGTGACAAACCCGCGAAAGAAGATTTCGGTAGGAAGGCCGACTAGTGGCGTCAAGGCATCCGCGATGAACGCGCTACCGATATTCTGGTTGTACTCTTCCTTGTACGTGAAATAGCGACCTCCGGTTACCAAGGTGGGGTTAGCCTCGATTGCCTGTTTCATAATGCTCGGTCCCTCCAGGCGAATGTTCTTCACGATGATGCCGAAACCCATGATCACATCAATAAACGTCGACGAAGACCTCTTCTTACTGGGAGGCCTGCCCAACAACGCGCGGTCTGCATCCCAGTATTGAGCCTCAGCTTTCCGAACGCACCGCTCCTCCTCCAAGATGTCACGCATCGGTCGTTCGTACCGAGTGTCGATGTGTGGCGGCCACATCTCCTCACTGTACGCCTGAAGCTTCTGGCGACAGCTGTCGTCCAAGTCGGTGACTACTTCAAGCGTTCCTTCCACACTCGCTGGTATACGAATCATTGTCCCTCGTTCCGACAACACAAGGTCAGCACCGTCGCCCGCATCAGCGAAACCTGGCCGGTTTTGTCCCATTCCTCTGTTGTACCGCCTCATCGACTGACAGGCGTCTGGCCCCATCGGCTTGGTAATGTCTTGCTGGTAGTTGAAGCAAAGTGTGCCCTGCGAGTGAACATACGTACAGTCGTCCAGGTTAATTAGCGTGTTACGGGCACTTATTTCCGCACACCCCGTGGATTCAACAGTCATCACTCCATTCTGAGTGCGGCAACACTCCTCGGGAGGGATGTAGGCAGGGTTATTCTGACAAATAACGTAATGCGGTTCACACCCGCGACGGGCGTCATCCTCTTCTCCGCATTCTAAGCAGGTAAAGGCTTCGCGCATGAACTGTGAATCATAAATGGGACAAAACAGAGCATACAGGTTACAGAAGACGTTAAGATCGTAACATTCACCAGCGCTGATGGAATCCACAAAATTGTCGACAGTGAACCCAAGAAAGCACATGACACCTGTGATAAACTCGAAGACAGCCTCAAATATCCAGTTGAGGATCGCCAGGATCAACTGAAGAATCAATTCCCAACACTCTTCCAGGGGGGTAAAGATATCAGCGAAAGAATCGTACGGTCCGTCCGCGGCTGCGATAGCCGTGGAAAGGAAGGCGACGAAGCGAACAATACTGAGGAAGACACCAATGGCACAGGAAATAACCGCTCCAATCATCACGTTGACCCCATCTGCAACCTGATCTAAATTATCAATTAGCGTCTCTTGTAATTCGTCCGCGATATCACCTTCGAATAGCGCGACAACCGTCTGCAAGACACCCCCCGCAACAAGCAACGCGCCGTAGATGAACTGGTACGTGATCTCATCCAACGTGTAATCGACTGGGCCAACCGCGTACTTGCCAATCAGGATGAATCCATCTCCGATCCTGTAGAACCCCGTCATGATGTTAGTAGACGACTCCGCAAACACGGACCGGGCACCCGCCGGGTCTCCGTTGGTGGCGACGTACGTCTCGGTGAAGTCGTTCACCACGTCTTGTACGTGACTCACAATAGACCTCGCCAGGCTCATAAATCGTTCAACGTCGGTCACGTAACTGGGGTCGTTGTCTGCGATAAGATCAATGTGGATGATAGTGTCAATCACGAGGAGTGGCACTTCCATCACGAAGAGTCGCGCCGCGTTCTCAAACAATCCGTACAAGTGCACAAGCTCTGTGTCTTGGCCAAGCGAGGCCGCGAAGAACACCGCTGGCTGATCCACCAACAGAAACCCAACTTCAAAGGTCTTCCGAAAGGTGTTGTTGAAGCAAGAGCACGGCTCTGACAATCGCCGAAGTTCCGCAGAGGGTGAAGCACACGTCTTGTTGTCACCAAGCAACGGCACTGTTGCCTCCCCATCTCCACAAACACCAACGTTGTAAATTCCGTTATTGGTGTAACCGTGACAGAAGTAGCCGGCGGGTGTCATCTGTGCTTTGTCCGCGGTACACCCTGCGTTAGTTGCAACGCAACGTTTGTACTGAGGGTCGCACTTTTGGTAATTACCGTGAACCACGAAAGGGAGGCAGTCGGCGTCGGAATCGCACGATTGGATGTTGCAGAGGTAGCGATTGCATGGCTCATGCGGTCCGTCGTCATCGTCGGTTTCCATGAGCATTGACCGTCCACCTGACATGTAAGCTGCGTAATCGAGCAGATAGGCCGGGTTCTTTGGAATGTCGCAAAAGCTGCCAAGATCAGGGGCGGGATTTGTGCAAATGGATATGTCATCAGCGAAGAAGGCGGCTCTCGTCGACACACTGTAGAGTGTTCCTACCGGGAGTTCAATCATTGCCTTTTGGATGTTCGCAAGCAATAGGAAGAAGTAGTAGGCAAGCTGGAAGAAGAAGGAGACAAAGTAACCTGCAAAAGCGAGCTTGCAGACCCCGGAGCCCGAGAAGACCGAAGGATTCTGCGAACACGTGTTACCACTGCGCTCGTCCTCGATGGCACTGAGAAACTGTACAAACCCAGCATCGATGACTCCCCCCAATGCCCGAAAGGATTCTCCAAACACAACTACTTCGTCGTAATAGGTGTCTAGCAAGAGGTAGTCCATGCTTCGGAATTCCAGACTGAAGAAGGAAGGAAGGTTTGACAGAAACATTAGTCCGTACCGCCAGAACGCAGGCGAACGCATGAGCGTTTGCATGGTGAACCCAGGAACCACCCCGCTGAAAAAGGAGAGGGGGAAGCCGATCCACACGTACTGAGCAATGATGAAGAAGAAGCGAGGCGACTCGTCGTACCCGAAGAAAGCATCGTTGAACTGTGCGATGATGTCGTCGAAGGACGAGAGAAGGCTGAACCAGATCAGGTGGACTTGGTCAATGATGATTTCGAGCTCCAGAGAATCCAAGGCAGACCACGGCGAGTTGGGATTCGGGCCCGTGCCTCCGTAGTTTTGCGCAAGCTCTACAAACGGGTAGAAGGCCTCACCAACCACCGGAAAGAAGTTGGCAACGCCATGGAGGAGCTGTGTGAAGTTGGAAAAGGGCTGAGTGGACCCAGGGGTACCCAAGACGAGTCCGTCGACAATTGGCTCGACCACTGGGGTGAGTGCCTGACAGCTGCACGTAAAGAGGACGCTCGGTGACGTAAGCGTCTCGGACAGCAGCTGGAAAGTGTCAAGCCCCACCCCATTCGACGCAAGGCTGATTTGAAAATCGGCAAACCGTTCGGCTGCCTCAATTGGCACTTCAGGTGCACACTCAACGACGTCGTAAAAGATGCTGGTGGTCAGAACGGGCGGCAGGCGAATGACCAGGAAGTTGCTGACCGGCAGAAACGCGTACAAGAATCCCCGCGGTGCAGACACGAATGACATGACGATGTTTTGGTAGGTGGGGACCAGAAAGGTCGACCCCGTCGCGAGGTAGGAAGTGTAGACCTCTTCGTAAAACACAAACATGAACAGGCTGGCCACCCCAGTGACGATCGCGATAAAGCCCCTCACTGGATTGTTCATGATGTACGAGGCTGCATTGCTTCCTGTCTGACCGAGGGCGTAGACGAGCCCGAAGAAGCCCGAAAGACCAAATGAGAAGAAGAGCACGATCGCATTTTGGATGCCCGATGAGTTATAAACAGCCGAGCGAACGTCCGTGGGGACACGCCGTGCAACAATGGCCCCCGCGAAAGCCGTCGCAATGAGGACAGTGGCGACTAAAGCATACGCCGTGCCGACGGTCGTCAAGAGGGTGATTGCAGAAGACATCAGATGGTGAAGGGGGGAGGAGCGGGCTGTGCGAGCGTCTGTACAGAGAGTGAGCTGTCCCTGTTATACCCAACCCTGATAAAGAAGTACCTCCGCCCCCCTTCCTCATGCAGACATTGAGTCTTAGGCTTCCTGCGACGTCCCATGATGTGGACGTTTTGTTTAGGTGTGACGCACCCAGGGTGAAGCGAGGGCTGTTTGCCTTAGAGTTACGCGGCGATGTGCAGGTGACGGAGACCCCAGGTGGGCTTGAGTACGACTGCGTCGACCAAACAATGGGCCTGGTCCCAATGAATGTGCTGGACCAGATTCCCGAGTCGCTGCCCCGCCCCTTTGACACCGGAGGAACGGCAGTGACATTGCCCAAGTTGGTTCGTTTCTTCGCACAGCGAGGGTTCACCAGCGCGAGCAGTGCTACTGTTGTACATTTTACCACAAGTCAAGGAGACCGCCAGTCGCCACAAGAACAACACCCGCGAGCAATCCAGAGCGGGTGAACGTTGTGGCGCTCGCAAACCCCTCGGTGCCTGGTAAGCTAGAAGTGCCAGGGGTGCCAGGGGAGCCGGAGGTGACGTCGGTGTCTGTGCCATCTGCTAAACTGAAACAGTCGTCATCGGAAAGCCCCTCACAGACAGGCAAGGGAACGCCCGCCTTGTTGTACAACTTTGCACACACACGACGCTCGTACTCACAGCTCGTTCGACAGTATTTGAGGTTACCAAACACGTCAAAGTTACCACTCCTTGTGAAGGATCACATTTTCGAAGCACTCACTGTAAGCAGGTGATTCGACGCTCTTCACATGCTTTTCGAACTTCTCCGTCGCGGAATATTCAATCCGCCTGGGGGTGTCATCGTTACAGCACCCAAACTTGTATTGATACGGGCACGGACGGAGACGATATAAGAGTTCGATGTCACAGGCCGCGCGGTCGAAGCATCGTCCAGCGTAATTGTCACATTCACACTCGCCCTCTCGATTGCAGTATTCTAATACCGAGCACTCTCCACACGAAGATTCGTTGGTGTCAAGCGAAACCGTGTATCCCGTGCCCCAACTACAATCTGGACTATGCCCAAAGAAGTCAAAGGTGTCTTCGAAGCGCGTGCAGGATTTGAACTCATGTCTTATTGTCACTTTGTATGTAGCGTTCTGCTCGAACGAGTGAATCGCTCCTTGTGTAAAGTTTGCGAAGAACACCTCGTCGCAATCGTTTGAAGAAAAATACTCGATCGAGAATGAATCGTTAACCAGGCGTTCTTCGACGTTGAAATCAGGTTGAAAAAAAACTTCAGCGGGACCTTCGAACTTGAAAGTGGTGTCATCGTTTCGCAACTCAACCCAGTTGCCCCATGAGCCGCCCAAAATCGTTACGCCAAGGAATTCCCGTTCACACTCAGTAAATTCGAACACGCTCGACTGGCTCAGCGAGGGGACGCATAACATGAGAAGTGGCACGAGAGAAAAAAGCATTGCGGAAAAAACTTAAAAGGTGGAGG
>Ga0307935_1000908_pt1 | contig 11628 bp, 10 predicted proteins | sample OrgLakmetageno92_FD_201827 | JGI IMG/M metagenome (GOLD analysis project Ga0307935, IMG submission 201827) | Saline water microbial communities from Organic Lake, Antarctica - #92 | ecosystem: Environmental > Aquatic > Non-marine Saline and Alkaline > Saline | place: Antarctica: Organic Lake...
GATACGAGAAAATCCCTACGATTCAGGAAATGGTTTTGGAAGCATGCATGAACCTGCCAAACTAACTATGTCTAAGGGGATTTATGGAGCGCAAAGTTAAAGATTCCACGGTAGTTATCACCGGTGGAACTGGCTCATTTGGCTCGACGATGGCAAAGCACCTGCTTTCCCAGTCGGTTGGCGAGGTTCGAATTTTCAGTCGCGACGAAGCTAAGCAAGATGCCATGCGTCACGCTATCGCGGACCCAAGAGTTAGCTTCTTCTTAGGCGACACTCGCGACCCAGAGTCGGTCGCGAGGGCCGTGCGAGGCTCAGATTTGATTTTTCATGCAGCCGCCCTGAAGCAGGTTCCGTCAGCTGAGTTTTTCCCACTGGAGGCCGTGAAAACGAATATAAATGGTTCCGCTAATGTGCTGCGCTCTGCGATAGAAAATGGAGTCAAAGGTGTCGTGTGCCTAAGCACAGATAAAGCCGTTTATCCAATAAACGCGATGGGGATGTCGAAGGCCCTAATGGAGAAGACGGCTCAGGCTTTCGCAAGAGACTACTCAGATTCGGACACAACCATCTCTGTCACCCGCTATGGAAATGTCATGTATTCGCGTGGTTCTGTAATCCCGCTGTTTATTTCACAAATTCGTTCCCGGAAGCCGATCACGATTACCGACCCGACCATGACAAGGTTTCTCATGTCGCTGGCAGAGTCGGTGGATTTAGTGGAATATGCATTTGAGCACGCCGAAACGGGCGATCTTTATGTTCGCAAGGCACCGGCTTCCACGATTGACGTTTTGGCAAAGGCGCTGGTTGAACTTTTCGGTGGGGCAGAAAATGAAATTCAAACAATCGGTTTCCGCCACGGAGAAAAGCTTTATGAGTCTCTGCTCAGCACTGAGGAGCGAGCAAAGGCCGAAGACTTGGGAGACTATTTTCGGGTTCCATTGGACTCAAGAGACTTGAACTACTCCGAATACTTTGAAGAGGGTGAGCCTAGACAAGCATCCCTGGAGTCTTACACATCCCACAACACGAAACTGTTAGATGTTGAGGGAGTAAAAGCTCTACTACTCACGATTCCAGAAGTACGTCAGGAGCTAGGACTTTGAAAAAACTAAAAGTTGTCACAATCGTGGGGACTAGGCCTGAAATAATCCGGCTTTCAAGGCTTATTCCCAAGCTCGACGAATACACCGATCACATCTTTGTTCACACTGGTCAAAACAGCGACCCGAAGCTCAACGAAGTTTTCTTCGAGGACCTTGAGCTGCGGCAGCCTGACTACTTTCTAAACGTTGATACTTCATCAATGGGCGCCGTCATGGGGGACACTCTAAAGAAAGCAGAGGAGGTTTTTCTAAAGGAAAAGCCGGATGCTGTGATGATTCTCGGTGACACCAACTCCGCTATCGCGGCTGTTGTTGCAGAGCGAATGCACATTCCCGTGTACCACATGGAGGCAGGCAACCGTTCCTTCGACAATAATGTGCCGGAGGAGCTCAACCGCAAGATGGTTGACCACGTGGCGAGCTTCAACCTCCCCTACAACGACTATTCGATGCGGAATCTTCTGGCCGAGGGTATTCACCCCAGGTTTATCCAGAAGACTGGATCTCCGATCCGAGAAATATATGAGCACTACAAAGACAAAATCGCCGCATCAACCGCAGTTGAAGACTTGAGCCTTACGCCCGGTGGCTACTTTCTCGTCTCGGTACATAGACAGGAAAATGTAGATCTGCCTGAGAGGCTTGAAAAAATCTTGGACTGCCTGGTCGCTGTTCGCGACAAATGGAAGATGCCGGTCATGGTTTCTACGCACCCCAGAACCAGGGTTCGCCTAGAGGCTCTTGCAAACCGTGACCTAGAGGGAATTACGTTTCACGAGCCATTTGGATACCTCGACTATAATAAGCTCCAGCTAAATTCGAAGTGTGTGATTTCGGACTCTGGAACGATTAGTGAGGAGTCCTCATTTATGGACTTTTCAGCGGTCACCCTCAGGGATTCAATGGAGAGGCCTGAGGCCCTTGAAACTGGGTCCATAATTATGACAGGATTGGACCCAGTTAATCTGATTCGATCAATTAATCTCGAGAATTCGGTTGACAGGGCCAGCGTACTTCCGGATGGATATTCATCTAATGATTTCTCTGCACGTGTGCTGAAGTTCTTGTTTTCCACTTTCGCAGTCACTGCGCAGTGGAAGGGCAAACTTTAATCCGAACTATTTTCTCCAAAGTCCTTAAAGCCAGCCGGTTTCTCCGCGAGCCATCAAACATTTCCCTATTCGGCCCCCCAAGGTCTCGGGTAGTGATTTTCGACAAGTATTATCTCGACGAGATAAAAATCTTGGTGGACGAAGAGTCCATTTCTTTCTTTGACCCTAGGTATGAAACAAGATTGTTTCTAATTCCGTTTGTCAAAGGGCTTCTAAATTGGATCCTAACTGGATTTTCTTTTTCCCTAACCCATCACTACTTTGTCAGTTTCCTGAAATCCAGCAAACCAGATTTAGTGCTGACCGCGATGGACGTAAGCGCCACCTTCTACTCTGCTAGGCAGTCTGTTGCCTCTTGGTCGAACTCTAGATTTGTGGTATTCCAGAGCGGGGTCAGGCGGATTAGTGACATGAACTCCCTTAGGGCACTGTTACCTCGAGACACATTTTTCTGCCTGACCGAAGACTATGTAGAGCCCTGGCGGGGAAAAGTGGGTAGTCCAAAATTTGTTGCGAGTGGTACATTGCTCTCTAAATTTTACGTCCCAAGATTTGGCGAAGTGCCACAAACAAGAAGTGCCGGCTTCATATCAAACTGGAGGACTGAAGAAAATATCTATCGCCGGAAAGGTGTTGCCCATGCTGTTTTCTACAAGCCGGAAATTGCTAGTCTGAAGCTGTTGCTGGCGACTCTAATTGAAATGGATTATAGCCTCGAAATAATGGGCTCAAGGGTTGGTTCCGAGTCAGAAGCGGAGTATGAATTTTACGTTTCAATACTCGGACCGGGTGGTTGGTCGTTTTCCGCAAGGAGCGATACGAAAGATAGCTACAGAAAGCTGTCTAGACACAGTGTGCTTTTCGCCACAGGCACAACCATGGCCTATGAAGCCTTGTCGTCGCTCAAGCGGATAATGTTTCTTGACATGCAATCTGTAGGGCATCTCAGACATGAGCCCGGGTACCCCAATCATTCAAACCACAAATCCTCCTTGCTTAACTTGAGGGATGGTGAAGAGGGTGAATGGAAAAGGCAGATAGGGGCCCTCATTCAAATGAGCCCAGAAGAATATTCGAGCCTCGCTGAGTCGTGGGTAGGAGCCATGGCAGTTCACACTTCGGACATGGACTTCATCGATCAAGTCACTGCGCTTTTGGATGAGGACCCCAAGTAGTGGGCAAATATCACCGCCCCTATGACACGTTGGAAACGCTCCCAAAAGCCATCGTCTGTAGAATTAGCTTCGAGGATGGGAGCACCAGTTGAGGTCAGTAATAATTCCTGCTCGAGGAGGCAGCCAAAGGATAAAAGGCAAGAACATCAGGGCTTTTTCAGGTTCGCCAATTATTTCATGGCCGATCACGGCATCACTTGAAACAGGACTCTTTGACGGTGTTTTCGTCTCCACGGACAACCAAGAGATAGCGGATATTGCCCAAAGGCTGGGGGCAAAAATACTCTGGAGGCCAGAGAATCTGGCGGACAACTTTACGGGCACCACGAAAGTCATTCAAAACGCTCTTGCAACCACGCTAACGCACCTAAGTAGCGACCACTGGATTTACAAAATCTACCCAACTTCGCCCGTCACACCTGATTTAGTTAGGGATTTCGTTAATTTCGCTGAAAAAAGTCCGGAACAATTCTCGGTCTCTTTAGGGAAGTTTAGGAACAATATAGAGCGCGCCATGGGCCTCACCGATAGCGGAGAGCTGCGCCCATTGTCACCGGAGCACCTAAACTCTCGGAGCCAAGACTTAGAGGAGCGCTTCTTTGACGCCGGCAAGATCTACGGGGCAACCATAAGGGCGTGGAAGGCGACAACTTCGCCGCTGTCGCAAGGTGCCCGCGGCTTCATAATGCCTATTTGGGCGTCAATAGATATAGACACGGAGGATGATTGGATGCTGGCGGAGCTGTGCTTCACCCACCTGAGGAATTCTTATCGTTCAGCGGCTCAGCCCAACTAGGGGAATCGCTCCCTATCGGGCTCTTTTAGCCTGCGGCCAGGCGGTCCCCGGGCTGATAACAGCGTGATGTTTATCTTGCAAATTCGAAATTGCACCGACACTTTTCAGGCCTAGAAGTCAGATGTCCGGTGCTACTTGGCCGAGGAATGGGGCGAGCCCTTATTCGACGTTGTCATTTTGGGATTACTATTGCCGAAGGTTACCTTCGACTGACACTGAGACATACATGTAAAAGTCCCCTGTATGTCAAGCCTCCTTAGGGCAGTTACTCGGCCCTCTGGCCTATCGCTTCGATGGTGGCCAACACAAGGTCCTCCCTTATGCCTCCTAACCTCGGGGCCTAGATATAAAGACGTGTAGGTTGGTAGTCCCATGATTACATCTCTATTCATAGTCGCAAGCGGGTCAAGCTCAATTGGAACTGGTCACCTTTCCAGACAGTTTGAGCTTGCATGCTCTGCCATGGCTCATGGGTTTGATGTGTTCTTGTTTGGTTCATTTTCTGACGCCTGGCTTCTACGGTTTTCCTCCAAAGGGGTGAAATGCGTCTCTGGAAGCTCTTTTCCGACCCCGGACGAAACTTTAGCCGAGGCCCGGGGTCTCCTCTTGAGGCCAGAAACCACGTGGATCATAAGAGACAACTACGGACTGCTCACAAATTTCAATGAATACGTGTCTCTTGAATATGGGCACTTCGTAGAGTTTGATGACACGTCAAGCTCGGGACGGACTTATGAAATTTTAGTCAACCCCGCTTTGTCCCAGAGAGAGTACAGCCCTGAAAGCGATCACATAGTAAATTCTGGCACCGCGATTTTAGGGGCAAGTGCTTCCATCATAAGGTCCGAATTAAGAGAATTACGCTCGGTCTTTAACAATTTAAGGTCCGATGGGGGCTTCAAGGGAATAGTTTCCTTTGGGTATAGCGACCCCACCGATGCATCCTGGCTGCTTTGGGATAACTCGCCTTCGTCAGTCATTTCCATTTGGGAATACTTGCTGGGGCCCGACTACTCGGGCAAGTTGAAGACTGGAATGGCGACTAAACAGAAAAAGACCTTCGCTTTAGAAAAGCTTTTGGGAATGGAATATTTCAGCTACCAGCTGGGGATCGGAGCAGGCGGAGTTAGTTCTTACGAAAGAGCATTTTGTGGTATCCCAAGCATTAATTTTGCTCTGGTTGAAAACCAAATCGGTGCGGCGAGTATCCTTGAAGATAATCAAGCTGCCTTGTTTCTGAGAGCTATCGAGTCCGACTCAATAACCAATGCGATTGACAGAATGATGGACGTTTCCGCCTGGAACTCTTTTAGAGATGCCGGGATGGACCTCGTGGACGGACTCGGTGCAGAAAGACTGCTGGTCGAAATAATGGGGAGAATGAGATGAACTTAACTCTACTTGGAGATCCAAATATTTTAAGCGTTGGAGTGACTGTCTCTTGTCTAACTGCAGCATTGGACTCTGAGGAAATAGAAATTGTGTCAACTCATGAGTCTTGTTCGGGAGGAGACTTTTTATTTGCTTTGTCCTACCCCAAGGTGATTCCTGAAGAGACGAGAGGTCTATACGGTTACTGTTTCGTTTTGCACGGAAGTAGCCTGCCCGATGGGAGAGGCTGGAGTCCTATCACGTGGCAAATATTAGAAGGACAGACACTATTCACCATGAGCTTGATCCACATGTCAAAGCCCGTGGATTCAGGTGAAATCGTTGCTCAAAAAGAATTTGAAGTAAAAAAGAATCTTCTCTTCGATGAGATCTCTGAATTAATCGGACATGCGCAGGCTAACTTGATCAGGGCCTCCTTGAGAATGACAACCGAGCAACTAATGGGGGCCAAACAAGTAGGAACCCCCAGTTACTTTGGCAGACGCTCGCCGAGTGACTCTGAAATTGACCCCCATAGTCCTCTGTCCGAACAATGGGACAAACTGAGAATTGCGGATCCCTCGAGGTACCCGTCATTCTTCAGCTTCTTGGGACATAAATACTTGCTAAAAGTCGAAAGGTATAGCGACGATTGATAATAGATAAGAGGAGCATTGGTACTAGCGAAAAGCCCTACATAATCGCGGAAATATCGGCAAATCACAATGGGTCTCTTGACAGAGCAAAAAGACTTGTCCTTGCGGCTAAGCAGAGCGGTGCAGACGCCGTGAAACTACAGACTTATACAGCCGATACCCTTACCCTAAAATCTACCGAGCCCGACTTCATGATAGCGGGTGGGCTGTGGGGCGGAAAGTCCCTGTACGATCTGTACGAAGAGGCGCACACTCCCTGGGTGTGGCATGAAGAGTTGTTTAAAACCGCCCGGGATGCCGGGATCACTATTTTTAGCTCCCCTTTTGACCGAACGGCAGTTGATCTTCTAGAGGAGCTGGATGCTCCAGCGTACAAAATTGCATCCTTCGAGATAATTGATCACGATCTAATTTCCTACGCGGCGCGCACAGGAAAACCCATGATTATTTCGACAGGGCTTGCGAGCCTATTGGAGATAGAAGAGGCGGTAGAAATTGCGCAATCAAACGGCTGTGGGGATCTCGCGCTTCTTCACTGTCTCTCTTCTTATCCCGCGCCCCCTGAAGAGTACAAACTTCACACAATACAAGAACTTAGGAAAGAATTTAACTTGGAGGTTGGCCTCTCAGATCACACTGTCGGCAACATTGTGCCGACAGCTGCAGTGGCCCTAGGGGCGTCAATAGTTGAAAAACACTTCACCGAAAGCACATCTGGGGCTGGGCCTGACGATAGCTTCTCCATGGACTCAAAGGGTTTAGCGGATCTGCGAAAAGGACTCGACATCACCTGGGCGTCATTGGGATTTGATAATTACAAGAGGCAGGAATCTGAGTCGAGTAACTTAAGATTCCGGCGATCCCTCTACTTCGTGAAGGACCTAGAGGCCGGTGACACTGTCGTTGAAGGGGATGTGCGGTCGATTCGCCCTGGATATGGAATTGCGCCTAAGAGACTTCATGATGTCTTAGGCCAAGAAATTCCCTTCTCAGTTTCTCGCGGAACTGCAGTAAGCCAAGAAATTTTTGATCAAATACTTGGCATCAAGTAGCATCCTCCTCCTCAGCACGGGCGTAATTGTGCGTTTATAGACACTCGCGTGGAGAGGCCAGGTCGGTCGGGGCACCATCCCAGAAAGTCATGGCTGTCAGTTAATGATGAACTTACGTTCTACAATTGAAATTACGTTGAAGCACTAGGAGAGAGCATGATTCCATACGGTAGGCAGGAAATCAATGATCTCGACAAACAGGCCGTACTAGATGTGCTGGGTTCTGATTTTTTAACTCAAGGCCCCCAAGTACCTGCTTTCGAGCAGGAACTTGGTAAGCGAGTTGGAGCCGCCCACTGCGTAGCAATGAACAGCGCAACTTCCGCACTGCATGCGGCCTGTTTGGCTCTTGGAGTCGGGCCTGGCGACAGTGTTTGGACTTCTGCAATATCCTTTGTTGCGTCAGCAAACTGCGCCGTCTACTGCGGAGCTGAAATTGAGTTTGTTGACGTTGCTCCAAACACTGGAAACATGTCAATTCCAGACCTTCGTAAGAGACTAGAAGTCGCTGAATCGTCGGGCGAACTTCCCAAGGTGGTCATTCCAGTTCATTTCGCCGGACAGCCGGTAGACATGCCTGTGATTGCGGAACTTGGTCAAAGATATGGTTTCAAAATCATCGAGGACGCGTCTCATGCTCTTGGTGCGACTTACGACGGCGAAGCTGTGGGGAGTTGCCGTTACTCAGATATCACAGTGTTCAGCTTCCATCCCGTAAAGATGATTACAACTGGGGAGGGTGGCGCCGCAACTACTAATTCCCGGGAAGTATCTGCGAAACTTCAACGCATTCGCAGCCACGGAATCACGAGAGATCCGGGCGCCATAGACCTCCCCTTCGAAGGTGATTGGTTCTATGATCAAATAGAAATAGGTTTCAACTATCGGATGACCGATCTTTATGCTGCATTAGGCAGGACTCAGCTCAAAAGGCTCGATGATTTCATTGAACGCCGACAAAAGGTCGCAGAACAATACTCTTCTTTGTTCGAAAACAGCAAAAACGGCATGCTGGCTCAAGACCCCAGAGGTATGAGTTCGTGGCATCTGTTCGTAACGCTGGTAGCAGACCCAAGTCAGCGTAAAACAATTTTTGACAAGTTGAGGCAGGAAGGGATTTTAGTCAACGTTCACTATCGGCCAATTTATCGGCAAACTTTCTACGCGGAAATGGCAAAATACGATCCATCTGATTTCCGTGGTGCCGAGTCTTACTACGAGAGGGTGATATCACTGCCGATTTTTCCAGGGCTTTCAAAGGAGAACGTGCCCATGATTTTCAATCACCTGGAAGGTCAGCCTGGCTACCAAAACATCTTCTGAAATTCGACAAGGCATGGCCTGCAAGTGGCTCTTCGGTATCAGCAAGGTTTGGATTTAAGTTTGCAAAGCTGTAAGGGTAGATTAACTAATCTCATGCGTGAAACCCATGAGAAAGGGCGTGCACTTTGGGCGCAGTACTGCTTGCAACAGACACAACTTCGGGCATCACATCTCGATACTATTTTTTTCGTCGCGATTATGAGCTGAGAGAAGTAATCGCCGATGGATCAATGGTTTCCGATCACCAACTGTCATTAGGGACCTCCCTTGAAGACTGGCGCCTGGAGACAGCTGCAAGCGGGGGCCTACAAAAACCTAATTAGGGATTCTAGGCAACCCTTCTCCACTGAGGGCTCCGAGCGCTCCCCAAGACGCAAGGCGGAAATTCCTGTTTGGAACCCGGTGCTGTTTATTGCTGGCTGGCAAAATCTAACGAGTAAGTCAGGACATCTGGAGTAGCCACGTCCTCGAACCCTCGACAATTAATCAATCCTTAGCGATCAAATTGCCTACTCCGCTAAGAACTATAGACCCCCTATGGGCTTCTGATGTCCGCTCAAATCGATTATCTGATCGACCATCTGACTAACTGTCTGTGTGCATTTTGGAACCACAAATGCGGTCAAGGTTCGCATGACCGGTGATGTTGAGGGCAGGGGCCAAGATAATTGCCAGTGGAACGTCGGCATCAAAGCTTCGCATCAAGCGGAATAACCAGGAGAAGCTGACAATCAGAGTTGATTTTGCCTCCCAGTGGAGGCACGAGGGCTTCATCATAGAGGCGGCGGGTGTAGTAAACTCCATCTTCTCCTACCCGAATTATCCTGGTGAGGTCACTCCTTTACACTCTGAACCGATCGAGGTGCTAGCAAGACATAAGTGGATGCTCGGCAGGAATGTCCGGGGAGGAACATTCATTTTATGCGTAACTCTCAGGGCGCTAAGGTTGGATATTCGTTCCATGCAAAACTGCAATTAGTTCCTACAAACAGGCCTCCAAATACCCCTTGATTTTCCCGGTGGACTCAAGTTTAGAATTTGAGGCCCTCTCTTCCCACAAAAGGGTGATGTTTCTGTACTCGAGTTCCATGGAAACATACTTTGTTCCATTTTGGTATGCCTCTCAATCAAGCTTGCAAGACTCCCCGCTGCTCCCTCGAGGAAAAAAAGGGGGGGTGAGAACTGGGGCCCCCAGGTTGCAAAAGTACTGGAAGCAAGTGAACTCGAATTTAGTAAGCTCCCGAGCTGATCGTCATCCGGCCCTCACTGGGGATGAGGGCGTCATGCGCTCTCAAAGATTTAGTTTGCACAAGCCCGCCCCAGACCGAATATCACTTTGCGGCTCCTCTCACTTCTAAAATCGCGTTACCGCAATCTAAGTTCGTGATTAGGAGCACCAATCGGCATCGTAGCAGCCCTACGAAGTCACCCTGAATCGAACGATTTGCCACTGAGTTAGTTACGGGCTTGAACAGCGCGTTATTAAACTCCAATTAATCTCTCAGCTAGAATAAGCGCCTGATATGCATCTGTGAGTTCCGCCAAAGCCCCGGGCTTCTCTCCGGTCTCAATAAGCTTTCGAAAATCTAACATCTGCTCTCCGAAGCCAGGCTTTAGAGAAGGGGCCATCGAAGTCACGGGAAATTCTTGAATTAGTTTTGGCGAGTAGATTCTTATCGGATTTTCTTTTGAGGGCTGGTTTACCTCCATTCCTTTATAGAGCCTTCCAATTTCGATAGGGCTCAACGAAAACCTACGACCTTCTGACTCAAAACATATTGAAAAATTAGAGGGGGAGTTCCAGGCTGCCTTAATCACTATTTGGTCCCCCCGTCCTGACTCGGCGAGTAAGACGCTTCCCGAACGCGAAAACTTGTGGCGCTGTGGCTGCACATTCAGCAGAGTTACTGAACCAACAATGTAACTAAGCAGATCCAGCATGTGCACAGAGTTGCTCAGTACGTTCTTAAATCCTGTTCTCCTGTCCTGGCCCATTAAGTCCACAGTTTCTGGGACCTCAAGAGTGACAAGTACATTCTCAGATTCCTCAAAGAACCGTTTTGCCGCAGCCACCGAGGAATACTGCCGACGATTGTAGCCGACGGCTATATTGTTAGTGTCATGGTTGAGTAGCTCCAGTATGTCACTACTCTTCATGGCCACTGGTTTCTCGAGCAACGTGGGGCGTTGAGAGTCAACGGCATTGACGGCATAGTCGAAGGCGGTTTCAACGGACGTGCAAACGAGCAACGCATCCCAATCGCTTGACGCCAAGAGCTCCTTAGGGCTCCTGTAAACGCGATCGAAAGTGTGCTTCTTGGCGAACACGCTTGCCCGATCACTTCCCTCTCTCGAGGCAACGGCGGCCAAATCAAATCCCACGTGACGGGCAGCATCCGCATGGTAGTCCGCAATGTTTCCTGCGCCCAAGAATGCGAGTCGCGGACCGCTCAAGACGCACTCCAATCTAAGAAAAAACTGGGATGACTACTTTTGACAGGGAGTTCCACCGACTCTTGGTTCTCGACCGCCCAGAGACCGGCCAACATGGCAGAGGTGACTTCGGCGGAGTCCGAGAACGAGTCGGATAAACTTAGGTCTCCATCCAGCATGCTGAAAATCTCTTCTCTCCAGTCCCGTATACCCAAGTCGTGCGAGGAAAAACGAAACTTCTCAGTCGCTACCCCATGTCTAGTCACTGATGGAAACCTGCTTACATCGTCAGTGTTTCTGGTCCTTATTGTCAGACCATTCTCTTCCACAATTAGCACCCCATTTCTGCAGTAAACGGTCGCGGTCGCCGAGATGCTGGACTGATTGTCAAAAATGACACTCAGCTTTCGGTTCCCCTCGAAATGCCACGTCAAGGCTCCATCCCAAAAGAAAAGGTCCTCGCGCCTCGGATTAATACTCGCTTTGGATCCAGAGCCAATAACTGAAGTAGGCATTGAATGAAATAGCGCGCAGGCAAAATCCAGCCAGTGAATCCCATTAGTCGACATATCCAGGGCCCCCCCGTGGACAACTATGGTTGAGG
>Ga0307935_1000910_pt1 | contig 11613 bp, 13 predicted proteins | sample OrgLakmetageno92_FD_201827 | JGI IMG/M metagenome (GOLD analysis project Ga0307935, IMG submission 201827) | Saline water microbial communities from Organic Lake, Antarctica - #92 | ecosystem: Environmental > Aquatic > Non-marine Saline and Alkaline > Saline | place: Antarctica: Organic Lake...
CCAAGACAATATTCTGTCATCAAAAGAAGAAGCGCCTGCCTATTTATGAAAGCCTAGGGGCCACGTATAAACACTCAAATGTTAGTTATGAAGACGTCGCCCTGGCCTTTCAGCGAAGCTAAAACTTCCGTAGGAAAACCAGCGCGCATACGAAAAGCTTGTATAAGCCTGGACAAAGAGGACTTTTTTGTTGGGCAAAAAAAGAGCAACTCAATGCGCTTTAGTCTTCCAAAGGAAGTTTTCCGGCTTATTTCCCACACAGGCCCAGGCAAGTCGCCCACTCTTCCTGCGGGAGTTTCAGCTTCGCCAAAAGGCTAGCTCGCCTCGCCCAATTATTTTTCATGCCAAGAGTATACACGAATGTATGATAAGATAATAATTGCCCTGATCATCATAATCATATTTTTGGCGGCCCATAATTTCGTGTTTGAGCGCCCAGATATTTTTGTGGCGACCCAAAACAAGGCTCTCGTCACCAATTGCATCAATATATTCGGCAATCCAAGCCATAATTTCATGGGCCCCGAATATAGTGTGCTTCTTTGGGAGCGCCGAGTGCTGGCTAGGCGAGGCTTTGGCTTCATAAATTATATCAAGGCCTGGCCATTTAACGCGCGCCGGGCCATTAAAATGGGCTTTGATTATAGGCTCCATAGGGGCTTTTATTTGGCCGGGCGAGTGCTCTTTAAGGGCCTCAATTATTACAAGCCAGGGGACCAGATTACGACCCTGAAAGTGCATGCTGATAATGTCCCAGATTGTGCAATTTGGGTCCACAGCCTGCTCAGTCTATTATTGAAGCCCAATTTCCTGTTTATGAGCATAGACAAGGCCAGAGAGGCCCAGTCTGTGTACACATATAAGCTATGGGAGGAGATAGATGATTTGATGAAGAAGGCCGACCCAGTCAAGCTGTGGGCCCGGTATTTGAAGGCCTCGGCCCAGGCACGAAAAATTGATAGGAGGTTAATAGATAAAAGCATACTTGGCCTACTGAGCAATTTGATGAAAAATTGAAATCTTCCGGCATACAGCAAAAATAATATGACTGAATATAACACTGTGAGTATTGGACTTGATCATGATGTTTATGAAGATGGCAAAAAAAACCTGGTAGTCTTGTTGATTTACAGGGGTAATGATGTTTTCATGAAACGGGCTTATGGGGGCAAAAAACCCAAGCCTGGCCGAATGAATGCTATCATGACCCCAATAGACAAAAGGTTGACCCTTGGCGAAAACATAACTAAGGTGTTTAATAGGAATTTTGCCTCCAAAAACTCATCATTGGCCGCAGAAACTCGCCTGAGTAAAAAGCATTTCTACGGGGATGAGTATCACCTATATATTGCTTGTTCGTGTGTTGATGATGATAACTGGATAATCCCAGATAACCAGTCTGTAGAATTAGTGCCAATTAAGAGTGTTGTTACTGATGACAAAGTCACCAGACATTGTATAAATTTACTTGATTCGGCAAAAAATCCACAACAAATAAAAAAGGATTTTAACCTAGATAGATATTTGGGAGAAGCCTTCAATGGTATATTGCTTTGATTGATATTTTTTTGCTGGCCTGGGGATAAGAGAGTGCCTTGATAGCTATAAAATAAAGGATTTACACCACAATTAAAAACTGAATTACGTTTTATAACATAAAATTGTACTGCATGGATGCTTGGCAAATATTCATGATGACCTCTCTGGATGACTTGAGTGCATTCAATAATTTGAGGGAATCATGTAAGTATTTTAGTGCTGTCTTAGAAAACAAAGTTTTGCTTAACCAAGTAAGTCAGAATATCTTTGGCCTGCCCGCAGAAAGCCAAGATTGTATAGCAGATAATTACCTTATCTATAAATTATTGTTTGGAGAATGTAAGATTAGTGACAAGCGCCCGATTATCCATAAGGAATTAAAAGAGGCGAATGTACTTGTATTATCTAAAAAGTTAATCAATAGAAGTGTACCCAAGAATTTACGATTGATGTGTAACCTTCGCCATTTGAATTTAAGTGGCCTAGATATCATTGAGTTGCCAAACATCTTTGACCTAATGGGGGAACTAAGATCATTGATTTTATCTAATAACAAGGAGCTTGCTTTCTTGCCAGTGTCCATTCGGGCCTTGAAAGAGCTCTTGGTATTCGAGGCCATTAATTGTGCTTTTAAAGCAGTCCCCAGGGCCGTGAAAATCCTCCCAAAGATAAAACAAATCAAAATATTTTGAGCCGCCAATCATAGAGTTTTATCTCATCCAGCATTGCAGCATTTTTTTGGCTGGGCGCGCCACCAGTGCCAACGCCATTTTCCAGGCCACTAATAACCACTTTTCTAATAATCAAATAAATCACATAATGGGCCAGCAATAATATATTAAACACCTTTGAGGCCGATTCATTTGATATTTCGGGGCCAAAATTCCTGGGGGCCTTTATTTTAGCAAGCGCCGATAAAGAGGGTCTATTCAGGCCCCGTTCACTCTTGGGGGCCGGTTTTTCATGGCCTTCTAAAATAGCCCAGATTCGCCTGGCGGATTGCAAGGCCGAAAGCCCACCACCTGCGTTTGCGAGCTCCACAACTGTAGATACCAACAAAGGACTGTTAACTGATAAATAAAAATATACTTTGTCTATATCCCCTAGCTGAAACAGGTTTTGGTCGACCAAATATGAAATGAGATTCAAGGCAAGGAATTCAAGGGCAGGTTGCACCTTTTTCAAATAATGCAAATAAACCAAAAAGTAACAATAAATATTAACCCACGATTCAATCATATATTAAATAACTCATAAAAATTTATATTATTTATTATAGATGTCAGAAGAGGATACTTGGACGTATAATTCAGATTATAGACAGAACAGGACTGAAAGAAATGTGCAAAAGGCCGACCCAAGTGGCCTTGATGGCCTAAATGTCACGAATATATTAATTGGCTTTGGGGCCTTTGCTGGCGTCGTAATATTTATTATATTGATTGCCTGGGGCGTATATGCACTTTTCATTACTTATATAAAAAGCAAGGGCAAGCGCAAGCTTTTAGAGTCGCAAACCAATAGATAAAGGCTACAGGGATATATTACATGTGCCCATATAAAGGAAATGCCATTAAATTAAATAATAGATTTAATCAAACATAAATGGCAAGCAAGTTAAAAGTATTAGTGAAAGACGCCCGCGTAACCAAGGGCCCTTTGTGTTTTCATTCACTCCTGGGGCCACTTAGCGACCTTTGCCCAAAGGACCCCCAAAATGGCCTAGGTGATGCAAAGGCCCATTTAGAGGGACATTCGGGGCCCTGGGCGCTTATATTTACCGGGGCCGAATATTCTGGGGCTGATAAAGAGGCCCTCAAAAGCCAAGTTATTGGCGATCCAAAGCTCAGGGGCGTGTCCCCGGCACTCAAGCCCGAGCACATTATCTGGCCAAGGAATTTATATGACCTAGACTGCATAATGATAATTGACCGCGAACTGAGGTATAACCCATTTGTTGAATATGCCGATCTAATTATTTATTTGACAGATGAAGATTTCAAGGCCCAGAATATCAATGGCACTAAGATGATGATTGATTATTCAGATGAATATAAGGAATTAATTATTGTGGCCGAGACCAGTAATTTTCAGGATTTTAGGCTTGATGGGGCCGGGTCACATAAATTGTTTAAATTTGACTCAAGGAGCCAAGTGGTCGACAGTTTACATAGGGCATTTGGCAATTGGCCAAATAATATAGAGGCCTTAACATCTCACTTAGACAATCTAGAATTAATGACCCTAAACGAGGGCCTTTTACCCCCATTTGCCCAGTCTGACCAGGTCATCGCGTACATAAAGGAAATGAGCCCCATGATTAAAGAGAGGCGCCTAGAGGCCAAATTAAGGGCCTTTAAGGAGTATTTTGAGGGCCATGTAATAACTGGCCCTGGGCTTAGTGCAGGCAAAAACTTGCGCCTAAATCACCTAAAAATATTACTTGAGCGCCCCTCCTCGGACTTTTTAAAGGAAGACGTAGAGCCCTTATTTGAGCACTTGGCCCCCAAATTCGGCAATTACGACTTTGATAAATTTATCAAGGCATGTATTCTCTCAATGGACGTCCTGGGCGAGCTCACTAAGGTCAAAAATAACATATTTGGGCGCCTCGTGCATTATTGTAATTTCCCTGATGAATTCATGAACCGCCTAGTGATTTATTTGGGCCATTCTTGCCTTGATTTTACCATGCTTAGGGAGCTAATTAAAAGCCCTAAATTCAAGGCCCCTATGCTCAATTCTAATCTAGATATACCCATTAAAAACTCGCCCCGGATTTATGGCCCACTCACACCCGTCAAATTAATTAGATATACAATAACTATATTCAAGGGAAATCCAGATAATGGAGTGCCTAATTACAAGGCCTGGAATAATGTGGAGGCTGTTCTTGACCTTTTGAGTAAATCACAGCTAGAATTATTTAGGCTATATGTGGAAGATAGTAGGGAATTAAGACGCTTAGTTGCCCTCTTAGATTTTGACTATGATGCGTTTGTCAATAATTTCCTGCGGGATTTGTTCCCAAATGGCTTCAACAGGCCTTGTCGTATGCATTTCATCGAATAATAACTGATATTATTGAATATGGTGATGCCAGTTATTAATTCATTAAAATAATTGCATGCTTTTTTTTGTATGCCCTTGTATAAATGGACCCAGATTCCAGAGCCACTAGATTCGTCCCTGAATTCAGGTTTCACCCAGATGAAAAGTATTTCCCTTGTGATGTCACAGATTACGTTAGGCACTCAGAGGTAAAGGTGGCCGGGGAAACCCTGGGGCCTGGCAAATTAATAAATGGCAAACCAGAAGACCTCAGCTTTATGGAAGGGGCCAAAATCAAACTCAAGGACGGCAAAAAATACAGGGCCGGAAATACACGCCTAACGGCCCCAACAGAGCTGTATAAGGAGCCCCCAGTGTATTATAAATTAGAAGAGCACGAGGAATATACAGATATAATCTATGTAATCACTTATGCATATAATGGTACATTCATGCCCCATAATTATGATGAGGAATGCTGTTGCGTGCGCTTGAGTAAGAATGAGAAGATATCCCGTGTGTTTTTGTCTGAGCATGGTGGCGGGAAATGGTACAGGCCCATTGATATGAAGATTAAGGACGGCAGGCCTGTGGTTTATGTATGCAAAAGTAGCCATGCTATGAAGGCCAAACCAGGCGTTTATTTTCGCCTATTTGGCTTTGGTAGCGATTTCGCGGCAGATGGCGGGAAAAGCTGGCGCCCTAGAATCTTCTATAATTTAGACAGCCTGCCCAAGAATAAGCAGTTTATGGCCCATTATAATGGCTGGCGCTCAGATTCTAGCGCCCAGAATTTCACGCCAAAAAACAAGGCCCTGATTGAACCAAGGCTGTACAGAAGCCCCACTGGGGACAAAGAATATATAAAGGAGGCCATGGGAAAAACTGCTTACACGGCCACCACATATATAGCCTTGATTATAGCAGTGCTTGCCTGGGCCATTTTCTGGTATATTATTGTGCGCAAAAATACTCGGGCCTACGATCCAGATACGGCCTTCAATAATAAGATATTTGGGCAGCAAATGGAAAACCGCTCATTCTTGGGCCTCAAAATATACCCACAAATATATGCTAGGACAGCCGGCGAATTGACTTTACCTATCGTTTCTGGGCTTTGCCTGTTTGCGTTTGGCTATTTATTTACGGCATAAAAAAATGCGTGTTTTTCAAGAGGCGAGAGTTGATTTGCCTAGGATTCGAGAAAGGCACGAGAATTTTACATCCCAGCACCAGGTGCGGCTAGAGCAACCAAATTCCCAATATTTCCTATTTGCTGTTCTAAATTGAGCGCGTCTTGGGTTTTTTCATCGATTTCATCGTAAGTAACAAGATTGATATGGCCAAAGTTGATGAAGAAGTTTGTGTTTTGGCCATGTATATTTGCACCAAGCAAATATAGATTTGGAATGCTGAGGCCCTGTAAGTAAGGACTGAAAATAGAAGTGTCCCCGCCAATTATACTTAATTCTTGGAGGCCATTGAAATCACTTACAAGATCATGATATTTGATGGAATATATAACGTGATCAGATAGGCATAACACAAGACTGCTAACATTCACTTGGTTTATGAATGTGAAACTGTCATTATTAATTATTCTACCCTCTTCATAATCAACAGCAAACCTAAGCACCATTTTGTTTATATTAGCGGTAACAACTGAGAAATCATGGCCATAGAAACCCTCAATATTCAAAATATCGATTTGAGTCAAAGTGCCCAAACTAAATTGCTCGGCATCAAAATTAAGGGAGAATTCAGCAAAATCACGACCAATAATGTTAATCTTGTCGAGGCTATCAGGAAAATCAATGACAGGAATAAATTTGCTGGAGACACCCATTGTGAGCTCAAGTGTCCCGAAAATACCCATATCCAAGTATGGAAGGCCATTCATTATTGGAAATGACCCAGCAAGAGCATAGGGGGTTAAATCATGTTCACATTTAAGAGTTAAATGGGTTTTAGTGAACAGGCCATTCAAATCATCAGTGGTGTGAGCGTTTGGTTTCAATTGCAAAGTATCACCATTGAGGGCGCAAAATTGGCCATAAGCAGCAATCCAGGTTGATGAGTTCATGATTTTTTGAGAGCGAATAATACTTCTTTGAAGATACCATGAGGGCCTGAATTTCATTTTTTTAACGGGCCCATCTCTAGCCATTTTTGGCCCATAAAAAAAAGTGGGGGGTGGGCGCGCAGAGGTAAACACATACATTCACTTCTTGGATTTAGCACCAGGCCCACATATAGTCCCAATTATATATCTCTTGTATACATAAGCAAATTTAATATATAAATGGCTCATAGTGCCATCATTATAAATCAAATGGTTAAATGGCACATCGTGCTCTTTTGGGTCGTCCCTAACTAATTTAATAATAGTAAGTGTGCCCCCAGACATCCTACACAGCCTTGATAAATAATTACACTGGGGCAAATAATAAAGGTCATCTATTACATAATTACCGGGCGCGAGGTCCCGGAAAAGTAGCTCACAATGTATTTCTGAGGCCTCTTCTGCCCTTAGATATTGGGGGCCGGGTTGCTCATTTTGCCCAATACCCTGGCCCAACTGCCTGCGTGCATCAATTATGGCCCGCCCAATCACTTTCTGCACACAATCTGTGCCAAACACTCGCATTAAATCCCTTGGGGTCATATTATATATAGGGTCTATAATGTCCTTTTTGGGCCCAAAAAGCTGTTCTTTGGTAAGCCCAAACAGGGCCCCCATTGATTGTTTCATTTTGCCTGATATGGAAACCATTTTATAATCATATTTGGCCTGTATATGCTTTGCTAAGGTGGTCTTGCCCTGGCCATGATCTCCTGTGATAGCTATTATGCTATACATTTACCATCAGTAATAAATGTTAATATTGAAAAATTGAAAAGAGGGCCAAAATTATAAATGGAGGGCCAAAGTGAGTTACCTTATACGCATCAATATTCCTCGAATACTCCTGCATTCGCACGCACGCTCACACGCTTATGGAAAAGTGTAATTGATTTTGGCCGCAGGACTGGTGATAATTACCATGAGGAGCTTTGGGAGGGCATGAAAACAATCTTTGATAAACATGATGAAGAATTCTTGGTCTCTGATAGCATAACACAATTAATAACAAGGCATTATTATCATAAATTATACAAGAGTGATTCGCCCAGTATAAGCATATATAACCACCTATACGGGCCCGAAATACATGCCCACAACCATCTTTTCCAACAGTTTCATATACCAGCACAAACGGGGCGCTTGAGCCTTACTGGCCTAATGAAAATAGCCTTCCACATTGGCCTGTTCTTGCATAGCGCCGAGAATGGTGGTTTTAACCAAGGGCCCGAATATTCGGGGGCTCATAGTGAATATGAAGAGAGTGAAACGACCCGCCTTTTGGCCTTTCACAAACGATACCTTTTGGGGAAATTAACCACATTTGTCCGGGCCTCTAGCCCGCCAATTAAACATTTGGGCCCAGTATTTTATAAATGTATAAGCAAGGCGCCCCAGAACATTTGACGAAATTCAACACAGAACGCCCGATATTGGCCTTTTGTACAAAGGTCTATGATGGAGATACGGCCCATTTCGTGTTTGATATGCTAGATGTATTTTATTCAAAGGCCGAGAATAAAGATTTCAAACGCCCAGATCATAAATGGCTTGTTAAGATGAGCTGTCGCTTTTATGGATATGATACGGCCGAAATGACGTCGAAATGCGAAGATATGAGCGTCCTGGCAGAAGAGGCCAAAAAAGCCCTCGCCGACCTAATATTAGACAAATATTGCATGATAAATATCCTGGACACTGATAAATATGGCCGGATGCTGGTTGCTGTGAATATAGAGGACACCGATGTAAATGAGTATATGGCAAGCAAGCATGGGGTTAGATATTATGGATATGGGGCTAAAATGGCCGAGCAGCTTAAAAATTGATATCTGCGCTGTTAAATAAACCACCAACATGGCCACGCTTGTTATAGATGAGGCAAAATCTTGTTCTGTCTATCAAACAGTTAATGGCCCGTTCACATCTGGTAGGCCAGGAGAGGGAGGGATTCCAATATGGGCCATGAATAGAGGGCGTCCATGTAAAAAGCGCGCAGATACAGAACACACCCATAATGGGCCCTCAAAAAAAAGGCCCGCAGAAGATGAGGCCTTGTATACAGGATTTATAAGCAAAAAAGCAATGTTTGAAAAGCCAAGCCCAGAAACGGCCAAGTATAAATCATGTTACATGGTGATATTCAATAATGAACCAGAACCATATGAAATGCCCACAAAAATGTCATATGTGGGTAATGCTATAGAGGATTGGGTTTCAACCAAAGAAGTGATTCTAAACAAAAGCAAATTTGACTATTATTATGGCCACCTTTTGGCCTGTGATCAATCACATATGAAGATCTATTTGGCCCTCAAAGCCCTTACTTTTAGGCCCTACAAATGTATGAAGGCCAAAGAAAGGGATGCTATAACATCCAATATAAAAAAGTTAATGGGCCAATCAAAGGCTGATTATTTCAATGTGGACGGCCCAAATGAAGGCCTTTATAAAACCATAACATTTCGCTTTGGTGAACGCACACATACCATTAATATGTCTGACGTCCTGTACCGTGCAGCTTATAATTATCCAATGTTAAAACTGTTCCTTAATCTATATTATGACAGGCTAGGAAACATACATGCAGGTGTATTGATGAGTAATCATGAACGCAGTGGACTAGGTCTGCATATATCTATATTATGTAAATATTTGGAACTGGAATTAGGGAACGTGAAAAATTCTATCGCACTTACGACCCTTGACCTTAGATTGACTAAAGTGAATGTATTCTTGAAACTTCCAGTCGCTTTGTATGTCCAAAATAGCTCATTTATACACATTTCAAGCATTTATTCTATTGCTGGGCAAATGGGAATGCTTGGGCCCAAATATTATAACCCTGAAGTCCCTAATATGGCCACCAACAAATGCCTTGTAAAAAAGGGCAAAACACCATATTCCTTACTCATGAAAAATTAATGGGGGTGTATGGTTAATCGTAAGTGTGCTCACTCAGGCCGGGCCCCAAATAATCTATCTTTGGCCATCATCAAACTATTTTTTTCACCACAAACATTCCATATATAATCACCATCTTGGCCATGCTCGACCACGAACTGCCATAATTTGGCGTCGTAGCTCTTAATTGTATTGTATGGGGGCTGTTTTTCTGCCGGCACATAGAATTTTTCGGGGGCAATGTATAATTTGCTCCTGGGGGCCTCTAATTGGTCGGGCCATATCTTTTTGCCCACTTGGACCACGTTAAACTGGGCCTCAGGGAAAAGGCGATATAGTGTTGAGAGTAGCGTACCGGAGCCCGCAACAAGCCAAATGGCCCTTGGTTGTGGATGGCCTTGCCATTTTGCAGCCAAGTCAGCCAGTAAATGGGCCTTGAATTCCTCAGTATCAAGCCCAAATGGGCATAAATACCTGGCCTGTTTATTTTGGGCCGCGTATTTTTGGGCCGCATCTTGCAGGGCCCGTAAGTTGGCTTTGGGCAAAATTACCACATTTGCACCAAGCATACGTGCGCGCACAGTTAATATACTGTCATCTTGGCCAAGAAAGACTGTACAGTACTTATTATACTTTTTAGCCACCAGTGCAAGGGCTATTTGGGCGCATCCTGTTGCTGGGCCGGCGTAAATTATTTCACCTTGCTCAAGGCCCGTAAACATGCTGTGGGCCCTTTGTTTTGTGCCCCCAATTAACTGGTCGTCGCACACAACATTAAAGCGCCGACAGTTGCTCTGAGTTGGCCCATTTGGCCCGTTTTGCCCAGGCGGCCCATTTGGCCCGGTCACCTCAACTGGCTCCACATTGATAGGCCAATCGAAGGCCAGCTTATGTTTTCGCCATATCCACATGGGCTGGTAATTGCCCAAATCGTAATCTGCGAATGCATGCACCCTCTTATTGGCGGCGATTTTCTGTTCGGGCAAATCCCCGTATGAAATAACGCCTAGATACAAGGCGTCTTGGAGCAAATTAACGTCATTTAGCATACGCCTAATATATTTGGGCCCCTGGAATTCATTTATAATCATGACCATCACACCACCTTCTTGCAGGACATTCCAGGCCTTCTTTATAGACGTAATTAAAAAGCCCACATACCATTTCTCGAAATCACCATATTTGGATATTGATTGATTGTCCTCGTCACTGTATATTTCTAGATTAAAATATGGGGGCGATGTGCATACAAGGTCATACGGGCGATCTGGCAGCTCTGCAGTCTCGAATGGGGCACACACCATATGGGCCTTGGATTGCCCAGGAAAGGCCTCTATGATCTCTTTATATTTGGGGGCCAGTTGTGTGTTTGGATCGACCCCAACATAATCTGCGCCTTTTGCTAAGGCCCCTATAAGGCGGTCTCCCCAGCCAGAACAGGGGTCTAGGACACTTTTTGCCCCAAACTGCTCTATCAGGCCCGCCATAATCGTGGGCCTAAAAGTATTTACCTCCTTAAAATTCATATATAAAGTATCCCTGGCCTTTTCTGGGCTCATTCCGGCGAATTTAGCCTTGTTTAGCCTCCAATGCTCGTGCAAGGAATGTTTAGCCAAGAGGCGTTTTGCACGCACTCTAACAGGCTCAATGAAGTAATCTGATATCTCATTATAATCTAGGTAATCTGAGCGCCTGAATTTCATGGCCACAGTGGCATCTTCTGGAAGATACTTTAACTCGACCAAGTTAAAATCTCGCAAATGCAAAATCTTGTATTTGAACTTAATGAATTCTGGCTTGTAATTTTGGAGGCGCCCGAATCTATCTAGTATATCCTGTTTTTTCATGTATAGACGCTTGTATGGGAAATCATCCCCACCTTGCCCTCCAGTTTGACTAGATGACCACCTAATTCTTGTGCACATTTCTTGTTTATAATTATATTCAATTTTAAATTTAATAGCTTAAAAACTGAACATCAAAGGTATGAGTAAATG
>Ga0307935_1000912_pt1 | contig 11608 bp, 7 predicted proteins | sample OrgLakmetageno92_FD_201827 | JGI IMG/M metagenome (GOLD analysis project Ga0307935, IMG submission 201827) | Saline water microbial communities from Organic Lake, Antarctica - #92 | ecosystem: Environmental > Aquatic > Non-marine Saline and Alkaline > Saline | place: Antarctica: Organic Lake...
CGGGCTATCGGGTGGCAAGAAGGCAGCCGCGCGCAAATGGCTAAAGAGTCTCACTGGCGAGCCGAAGCTGCCTGAGGAATGGCTCAAGCTCGACTGGGACAGTTACCGTATCGCATGGCGAGATATCACTCATAATAATAACAGAAGAACCTTGATACCGGCCATCGTGCCTCCGCATGTTGGCCTTAGCAGTGTGGCACCGTATGTCCGCCCCTTCAAAGTCAGCATCGATTCCAACGGGCTCGACTGGCAGCCTCAGTATCGGCCCGAACAGTTGCTATATCTTGCAGGGATGCTCTCTTCGTTTGCCTGTGACTCCCTCGCCCGCACAAGGGTAGCCAAGACCCATCTAACAACGACGACATTTAGGTCATTCGAAGTTCCCATTTGGGAAGCCACTCACGCACAACGGCGTGTAGCCGAGCTAACGGCCAAGCTGACGTGTCTCCCAGCGACACCAGACCGCCCGTGGGCCGACTATACAGACTTGGCTGAGGCTGTCAGCCAGACACCTGACATAGATGCTCTTACCGACCCAGCCGAGAGGCGGGAGGCCGAGATCGAGTTAAATGCACTGGCCGCTGAAATTTACGGCCTCGACAGGCAGGAGTTTGGGTTTCTCATGAATGAGTTATTCATGACGCCGAAACATAAAGATACGCATGAGCGAATGCGTGACGACATCGCTACTCAGATACCAGACCTACCAAATTGAACAGGCTTGCAGAACATCTGCCGGCGATCCCTCTGGCTCGACCGGTGCCCTCTTACTTCCAGACAACTCAAAGCCTCGGTCACGGATTGGCGAGACTTTGGCTGTGAGCTCGCCTGCAGAATTTCGAGTTGCCGCTAAAACCTGGAAGTTTACCGGTTCGCGCAAGCGTCGGCGACGTAAGGTGAATGGGGTCTACGCCCGGGTATATGTGCTGGACCAGCAAGGCGAGTACCGGACAGTCGCGTCGATCGAGCACCTTGTCGGGCTCGCCCAGTTCCTGCCACAGGCACGCGCCCGTGTAGTAGATGGCGGGGTTTTTCGGACCCCACGGTTCTGCGGCCGCAAGGTAGTTGCGCGCGCACGGGCTGCACGCCCAGCCCGGTGTTGTCGTCGCTGATCGCGTAAAGCGCGTTGTTGAGGCCGCGCAATTCCAACCTTCCGTTACTGACTCAAATTCGGCCTTGAATCTCTAGGGTGATGTGCTACCATACGCATCACCCTATTTTGGGCTGCACCACTTACGATTATGTTCACGAATATCCACGGCCACACTGAGGTAACGACCTACCTCACGTCCCTAGTAAATACCGGGAACTTCCCTTCTGCCCTCTTTTTCCACGGGCCAAGCGGGGTAGGCAAACGGACTCTTGCACTCGAACTCGCCAAGCGCATGAATTGTCGTAGAGAGCGACAAGCGTTCTGCGTGTGTCCGTCGTGTAAGAAGATAGACCAGTCCAACCATATGGACGTTCTGGTTTTTCAGCCGGACGGTAACACGTTCAAGATAGATCAAGTCCGTAGTATTATCGAGGAAGCGGATAGGTACAGGATGGAAGGTGATTGGAGAGTCTTCATTCTAGAAGACGTGCACCTCTTCAATGCTAAGTCGGCAGACGCCCTTCTCAAGACTCTGGAAGAGGGGCGGGAGAACACGCTGTTCATCCTGATAAGCAACTCAAAAGAGGCTGTAGTTTCAACACTTACATCACGGTGCTTGGAATTCTACATGGGTCTTCTCACTGACGAAGATGTCCGTAACGTCCTATCCGACCTACAGGTACCTGCCTCCGAATCGACCATCCGACTTTCAGAGGGGTCGGTAGAGCGCGCCTTGTACTTCCTTCAAGGGGCGGGCTTCGAGGTGCGCCGTGATATGTTGGACATTCTAGGCGGCTGGCCGTCCACACAGGACCACCTGATCATTTCAAAAATCAACCAGTACGAAGACAGGATGGACGAACTTCTCGATGCACTTTACGTAATTCTCACCGACGTGTGTTTGGTACACAGTGGCAGTGTGGGAAACGTAAGGAATCGAGACGTTCTCGATCAGATTTCTAAGATTGAGCAGGTGTTCCGTCGAAAATGCTTTGATACGGTTTCACTAGTACAAGACGTGCGGTCAAGGGTCGGCAGTTCTGTTGCTCTGGACCACCACGTTAAGATGTTACTACTAGCACTAAAGGACGTACTACGGACATGAAAACCCCAGCGATAGATTGGTCACAAGGCCCAGACACGGCAGTTTTGGGGGGTTCTGAGGGATTCTTCAAAGATGCTATCGTGTCCTCGGCTCGTACGACCCTATCAGATCACGACTACACCTTGGTGTGGTCTGGTATCGACTCTGATTCAGTGCTGAGGAATCACCTGTACGAGGGGTCATTGATCCCTACACAGAAACTCATTGTTGTGCGTGACGCAAATAAGGCCGACAAAGACCTCTTGAAATCCTACTGTGAGAATCCTAACCGCGACAACGTGGTAGTATTGATAGCGTCAGATGGTAGGAAGGCTAAGTGGTTCAAAGACCTCAAGACCGATGTGCGTGTAGAATGCACGTCACCGAAACCTTGGGAGTACAAAGACTGGCTGGTGGCTTACTGTCACAGTCAGGGGTTCAACTTGGATGAGGGATATGCGGAATCTATCCACGCAAATGTGGGGGACGACCTGTATGCTTTGTCAAATGAGATGGAAAAGGTCTTTTTGCTCATGGGTGAGCGCAAGACCATCGGGCCAAAGGACATAACATCGGTCCTCGTACAGCATCAGGCAATCAGTCCGTTCAATGCACTGAAGGCTTGGTCGATGAAGGATTTTGCGGGTGCTCTAAGGATGGCTTCCATCTACTTCAAGCAAGCCCAAGACCCCTACGCCAGCCTACCTATGGTATCCATCTTGTTGGGCCAGATCGAAAAGCTCATTCTTTTCGACTCGTACACGAAGGCGGATTACACGAAGAAAGAGATGTGTGAGGCGATGGAAATATCGCACTACATCTACAAGGAACTGCATCGTTACTCTGTACAGTGGCGACGCACCGAGTTACGGAAGGCATATCGCCATACCTGTGAGGTCGAGGCCCGCATCAAGCGAGGCGGCAACGGCCCACTTCTAATCTATTGGCTACTCAGCCAAGACTTCGAGGAGTAATACATGATTTTTAACACCCGGATGGCCCGAGAGAATTGGGCCTCAAAGTATCAGTATGACGGTGAAACCGAACTACAAACGTTTCAGCGTGTGGCTAGAGCTTTGGCCGAAGTGGAATATGACTATGGTGCGACCGACGATGATGTCGCGAAGTGGTACGATGCGTTTTTGAAAACCATCGTTGATTTTGAACCGGCCCCGTTAGGTGCAAAGGGGGAGGACATCTACGTCGATATAGACGGTGATACCCTCCAAGCCGTAGGCCTAAAGGCAACGACCGGAGGTCGGATTACTGCGAATAGTGGTACCGACTACGCTAAGGCAACACCTTGGAATTGCTTTATAAACTCCCCGGTTTCCAACGCTCAGATCACGTACAAGAAGAACGTCCCGAACATGGGCGAGACTATCGACTGCTTGATTGAGACGGATGAGACACCGGACAACCTGACGAACATCTTCTTGTCTCTTCTGGAAGCGGCAGAGACCTTGAAGAGCGAAGGCGGCTACGGCCTTAACTTTGGGTTTATCAGGCCGCGAGGTTCCCTGATTAAGGGCGTAGGTATCCGTCACCCCGGCGTCGTTTCCTACATGGAACTGTGGGACAAGATGTCGGCAATGATTGTCAAGGGCGACAACGATGGTTACGAGGATAAGCTAGAAAACCACATCAAGTCTGAAACCTCAGACCGTGTGGAGAAGGTCATGCCTCGTAAGGGTGCGATGATGGCCGTGCTTCCGGTATGGCATCCCGACATTGAAGAGTTCGTACGGGCGAAGCTTGAAGCGGGTCGTCTCACGAAGTTTAATATCTCAGTGCTGGTAGATGACGCCTTCATGCACGCAGTGGGAGCCAACGAACTTTATGAGCTTCGATTCAACGGCAAGGTCTACAAAGAAGTGCGCGCCACTGCCCTGTATGACCTTATCATGGAGTCAACGTACAACCGTGCCGAACCGGGCGTGCTTTTTTTCGACAACATGAACCGGAACAACCCGCTGATTTACCTTGGGCCAACGACGGCAGCAAATCCCTGCGTGACTTCGGACACTTGGATTCTGACGGAGGAAGGTCCTCGGCAAGTTAATGAACTGATTGGGAAGCCTTTCAAGGCAATTGTAGAGGGTAAGACCTACCCCTCAAACCTAAGTGGTTTTTGGCACACAGGTCAGAAAGATGTGTATACCCTTACAACTTCTCGGGGTTACCAGATTCGCCTGACAGAAGACCACCCCCTTCGGAGGGTGGTCGATGGGGTACCTTACGAGGAGGAATGGACTGAAGTGGGGGAACTAAAGACCGGAGACACTATCCGAATTGCCAACCAGAGAGAATTTGTAAACTGGTCGGGAGCGGGTACCTATGATGAGGGTTGGCTGATCGGTTCCCTTATAGGAGACGGCACCTTCAAAGAAAGAGAATCAGGTCTCATTCAAGGTTGCCTTGACTATTGGGGGCCGGACCGCCTGTATATGGTCGCAGAAGCCGAGCGTAAGTTGGCGAAACTTGGCTATTCTGTAGATTCCCGGTCGACTTCAGAGGTTATGGTTCGATTAACTTCAAAGGCTGTGGCCGAGCTAGCCGCAAGGTTTGGTATCGAAAAGGGTGCTAAGGTTCAAGTCACCGGTTTAATACATCGTTCTTCGTCTGCCTTCCACAAGGGATTCCTTGCGGGCCTGTTTGATGCTGATGGCGGCATTCAACAGGGTAACGGAGGCGGTATTAACATCAAGCTGTCGCAGTCTGATGAACCCCTCCTGCGTGAAGTACAGAGAATGCTTATGCGTTTTGGGATTGCAACTCGCCGGGAGGCTGGCCCGCGAGAACTTCCAGACGGGAAAGGAAACACTAGCTTGTATGAGTGTAAAGCGAACCATGAGCTAATCATTGGTCGCGACAATATCACTAAGTACTTCCAAGAGATTGGATTTGAGGAGCCAAGTAAAACTGCATCATTGGCGGAAGGACTTTCCGACTACAAAAAAGGGCCTTACGCTGAGACTTTTGTAGATACCATCGACTCAATTGTGTTGGATGGGGTGGAAGACGTTTATGACGTAACCATATCTGAGATTCATGAGTTCGATGCTAATGGCATCCGGGTCTCAAATTGCGGCGAAATTCCGGGCCTGTCTTTCTTGGACCAGTCTTACCAGCCTGCTCCCTATCTACAGCCCTACATGGAAGGCTGGGACGAGCATTTCATTGGCTCTACGACAGTGTGCCTTCTAGGGTCGCTTAATCTCACACGCTTCATCAAAGATGACCGTAGCTTCAACTACGACAAATACGTTAAGACGATTGAGGTCTTTACGAGGATGCTCGATAACGTTAACGACATGGGCGTAGTACCGCTCCCTGCTTACGCGTGGGCCGTGAAGAACATTCGTCAGTTTGGCATGGGCGTGAATGGACTCGGCTCCGCCATGTACATGCTTGGCTTGCGTTATGGTTCCGACGAAGCGGCTGATTTCATCCAGAAGCTTCATGAGATCAAGGATGAGGTAACCCTTAAAGCGTCTGCTCTGCTCGCTAAGGAGAAGGGAGCCTTCCCGATGTACACCGAGGCGTATCTGGAAACCCCGTACTTTAAAGATGTCTGTACGGCATCAGAGGGAGTCAAAGAGTTGGTCCGCAAGTACGGTGTCCGTAACGCCAAGCGTCTGACGAACCCGCCGCTTGGTAACTCGTCTGTGATCTGTGATCTGGTATCGAACGGCATCGAGCCGGTATTCTCATTTGGTTATGAGCGGACCATTATGACTGACGTCTGGCCTGAGGGGTTGAATCGAGATAACGTCGAGAGCATCCTGACTGAGATACAGGTAGGTGACGCCACCTGCTGGAGAGGCGAGTATGCTGGCCGTGTGTGGTACTACGAGCCGCATAACCGAGGACTGTGCTTCATTGACCAGTGCGAGGATTACGGTTACTCGTGGCTCAAGGAAAATGCGCCCGGTGATGTCGAGTCTCAGATGGCCGACAAAGAAGCAGACCATTTCTATATGGTCACTGCAATGGACCTCCCTGTGTCCGATCACGTTAAGATGCAGGCGAAGGTGCAGGAATCTTGCGACCAGTCAGTCTCAAAAACGGCTAATTTGCCGAAAGAGTACCCTTTTGAGGGCTTCAAAGGACTCTACATGGATGCTTGGAAGAAAGGGCTGGTAGGGTTTACCACCTACCGAGAAGGCATCATGGAAAACGTGCTGTCTAGTGGTGGCTCACCTGAGAAGAAAGTAGGCGACCTCTTAGAGTCCCTTATGGAGTTTGGCTGTACGCCTGTGGACGCCCAAATCACAGACGGTGGTGTGGTGGTTGCAGATGTCCGCCTCCCGGACGAGTTTTCTAACGGGCCGACGCATACTATCCGTCGTGAGGACAACAAGTATTACATGCACCTGTCTTACCTGCCTAACGATCCTTCAAATCCGGTCGCACTTTGGATTCACAGTAACGACTACAAAGAAGGTGAGTTCGTTACGATGAACCGTGCTTTCAGGGCTATCACGAAGCTTCTATTGGACAAGGGAGTTGATTCGGACTTGGTACTGGATCAGGTGGATAAGATACACGACGACGCTTATCACGTGAAGCTGGGGAAGGTTATCTCGATGTGTATGCGGCACAACATTAGCCTTCCTGACATTGTAGGTTCCTTAAGGGATATTGAGGGCGACTACATTGCAACGACCTTGACGGCTGTTCGCAAGTTCCTCACGCAGCACATCCCTGATGGTACAGAAGCCACTATCGCCTCGTGCGCCAATTGCGGTTCGGAAAACCTCATCTATGAGGGCGGCTGCGACAAGTGCTTGGACTGTGGTAATTCAGGCTGTTAAGTCGGTTATCTATTTGTAAGCCCCGTAGGTGTCAGCGTACCTACGGGGTTTTTTGTGTGTATGTCACTCTTGAAGAAGGAAAAGAAATGTCTTTGAAGAAACAACTCATTCGCTTGGGGTCAACGAACCCTGAGCTTCGTCAGCATATCCGACCACTTCTCGGCCAGATAGGTAACAGGACTGCCGCTGCGGACTCGTGGTATTCTATTACCACAAAAGCTGCTGAGGAGTTTTTGGGTCAGATTTCCAAGCACCTTAAGTCCTCCGGCTCTTTCAAGAAAATCAAAAACGCGGAGGTCTACGGTTGGGACCTTATTGTTGAAGGGGATTTCAAGGTCGAGGACGGGTTTGAGGATCAGTATCCCGGTCTTTACGAAGACCCTTCGATTTCGTTTATCGTCACTCTGTGGCCGCTTTCGCCGGAGAAAATCAAAATTGGTGTGAGCATTCACCGGCCCTCTAAGTCGGTCATGAATGAGACGATGATGGCTGGTACTTCGACCAAGGTCATTGCAGACAAGATCATTAATGCAGTGGCAGGATTTAAGATGAGTCAATGAGCCTTCGAGACGGTGCGATACGGTTAGCCTATTCAAGCCCTAAGTTACGTCCCACCTTCTACCTCTCCTTGTTATTACGGCGGAGGTAGAGAAGGTGGATGACCCAAAGGCAAAGAACAAGTGGCGTGCTCGTCAAGATGGTGAGGCAGTGGGTCGAATTAATTGAAGAGTCCAACGAGGGAGTATAGTCCATGCCACAAATTTCTTTTGACGAGTCGGGCATTCTAGGGTATTTAGAAGAGGGTGTGCTGCGGTGCTCTGACGGCGAGTGGCATATCGAGCTTTATGATGGTACGATTAAGCCTGTCTTAGAGGTGCTGTCGGCCTACAAAAACAAAGAGATACGGCTGTCCTTAGTGGACTTGAAAGAGGCCGAATACTACCAAGACGTACTCATACGAGAAGGCCAAGAAGATGACGACGACGGTGGAGAAAGAGATTCAGAGGGATGATGTCGTTGAGGATGAGCTTCAAGGTATCGACCCCTCCCACCCTGTGCTTACTTCCGTAGGCGCACCCCCAACATCCATAAAGTGGCAGAAGGTGTCTCATAGAGCACCGATGGCATCCCTGAATAAGGTTAATTCCATCAGTGAATTAGGCACTTGGCTACGTGCTATCCGTGATGACTGTATCCGAAACTGTCACACTATCCCCTTGAGTTGGTCGGAGAAACTGGACGGCATCTCTGTTGTCCTCTTGTATGAGAAGGGGGAACTCGTGAGTGCTGTTACCAGAGGTGATGGGTCGGTCGGTGAGGACATCATCGCTAACGTGGTCTTGATGCGTGGGGTCCTGCGCACGCTTAACCATCCTATCACCGGCTGGGTTCGGGGAGAGATTATCCTTACCCATGACTTGTGGAAGACCAAGTTCCCTGAATTCTCGAATCCTCGAAATGCAGCCGCAGGGATTGCTAAGAGAGAGAGCAGGGAAGAGGCTCAGGATTGTCAGTATCTCACGGTCATGGCATTCGACTTCCACAGTGATATGGTGGATATAGCCAATGAAGAGGAGAAGTTCTTCTTTCTCAAAAATGAGTTAGGGTTCAAGGTTCCAAACCACGGCTTCAACAACTCCAGTGAGGGGCTAGACGTCATCTACTCCGAGTATGACGCCTCTTTACGGGAAGACCTCCATTACGATATTGACGGCCTTGTGGTACGTCTTCAAGATGCAGGTCACTATGTGTTGGCGGGCGTAAAGGGAGGCAACCCTAATGGCGCTGTCGCTTTGAGATTTGACGCGAGAGGGTCGCTCACTACGTTGCGTTCTATCGTGTGGAACACTGGAAATACGGGTCGAGTGACTCCAGTAGCGGAGTTTGATAGCGTCAACCTCGACGGTATGGTAGTGTCTCGGGCCAGCCTTCACAATACCTCCAACATTCAAGACTTGAACCTGAGTGTGGGAGATACAATCCGGGTGGTACGGGCAAACGATGTTATCCCACAGGTTGAAAAGGTGGTGGCGAAGGGAGTACCCCCTGTAGGGGGTATTTCTCAGGCCACTGCCTCCGCCCCTTCTACATGCCCTTCTTGTGATGCAGTTCTTCTTAAAGAGGATAAACACCTCATATGTCGGTCGGTCAACTGTCCGGCTACGTGTGTGGGAAGACTAGCTCAGTGGTTAGATGAGGTCGGCATTATGGGGTGGGGTCCGTCTATCTTGGAATCTCTGGTAGAAGAAGGGTCCGTAAGAGACATACCAGACCTCTACTGGATCCCTCCGTACCATCTGGCAGATATTAAGAGGGGTGGTGTTCGAGTAGGAGAGGTAGAAGCCCAACGCCTGATTGTAGAGCTTCAAGCTAATGCAAAGATGACTCTTGCTACCCTTCTAGGGGGTATTGGTATGGAGGGTATCCGTAGGTCCACTGCCCAGAAAATCATCGGCGCAGGGTACACGAGTCTTACTCGCCTGAGAGATTGTACGTTCAGTGAGCTAGTGGCTATTAACGGGATTGGACCCACGACCGCAGAGAATTTCATGACCGGCCTTTACAAGAGAGGTAAAGCTATTGACAGCCTCATCAGTGAGGGTTACGTTACGATAATCTCAGACCAGCCAAGCGGTAATGTAGCAGGACTGCGCTTCGCATTGACGGGAGCTATGTTCAAGGTTCGAGCAGACATCGAACAGGATATTGAGAATGCGGGAGGCGAGGTAGGGCCTATGTCCGTAAAAGGCACCGACTACCTTGTCGCCGCCGACATCAATAGCAGTAGCCTCAAGATTAAAAAAGCCAAGAGACACAACATCCCTATCCTTGACGAAGCGGCACTATACCAGATGCTCAAGCACCCTCTAAGTGGTGTCTGGCTTTAGCTTGATAACACGTGCCTGCGTGGGGCGGGAAGATATGCAAGAGGTGTCAAAGCCTTGGTTGCTGTAATATACATGCTAAACGAAATCATTAATCAGTGGTCAATCTTCCTAAATCAAGCCACAGATGGGAATCAGATGATATCGGGGTCCATCACGCTCGGCCTTATGGGAATCTTGTCTTTTTTAGCCAGAGATATTCCTCATAAAATGTGGGAATTTTTGAAACGGAGCGTCACGACTTCCATGACCTTGAACAGCGGCTATAATGATGATATTCATGAAGCGTTCTTAGAGGGTAAGGAAAGCCCGCAACGTTTCCTGTCTTACTTGAACAGGTAGATTTAGTACGAAGCTCACGAAAAAATTACGAAACACAAGGAAGACTGTGGGACACAAGCTAAGAGGTACAGTTAAGCGAATCATCTACTCTGATGAGGACTCCGGCTTCTACATCTTCTCTTTGGAAGACAAGGACGATAGTCTGAGCCTTAAGAAGGCGAAGGGCAGCTTTGTGGTCGATAAACCCTACCCCGGCCAAGACGTGGTTCTTACGGGGCAGTGGGAGCAGACCAAGTACGGCCCGACGTTTGAGGCTTCCAGTATGGAGCCGGGAGATTTGGATACTACCGAGGGTATCCGCAAGTATCTCGAATCGTACGTTGAAAGCATCGGGAAGATTACGGCAAAGCGTCTGACCGACCACTTCGGCACAGACACCCTGACGGTCCTCAGTAATGAGCCGGAGCGGTTGGCGGAGGTACCTCAACTCAACAAGGTACAGCGGGATAACCTCGCCTCAGAGTGGGCCAATTTCAATAGATTTCGGTCGGTTGCTATCCACCTTTTGGACATGGCTCTCACAGAGTCACAGGTCAAGAAGGTATATGCAATGTGGGGTACCGAAGCGGTTGAGAAAGTCACAGACAATCCTTACCATCTGATGTCCATTCCGGGGATTGGTTTTGCTGTTGCTGACCGGGTTGCTCTAGACCAAGGGGTACCACCTGATTCCGCTTACCGGATTGGGGCATGTATCGAATACGCCTTGAAAACAGCCTCAGAAGGGCCGGGCCATCTGTATATGGAGCCGTCCCCCCTCATCGCCTCAGTCCAGAAGCTCATTCGCCAGAATAAGATTGCAGGCTTTGGCCGTAAGCTAACGACTGAGGATGCTAAGGCAGCTTTCGCAGATCTCAAAGAGCGGGGCCGTATTGTGGCGGACAGCGGCAAGATTTACCTTTCCGAACACCACCACACAGAGTGCGAGAGCGCCCGCCTTCTCAGTACCTTCTGCGGCCAGACCAACAACTTTGACCTTGATACGTTAGAAGAGTTTATCTCGATGTATGAGGAGGGTCACGAGATTCAGTTCTCACCCGAACAGCAAGAGGCTATCCGGGCTGTGTACACGCATAAGGTCTTACTGCTTACGGGACTGCCCGGTACGGGCAAGACGACCGTGACACGGGCATTGGTGAATCTGTTCCGAACAAACAACGTGAATGTGAAGTTGTTGTCCCCTACGGGCATCGCGGCCAAGCGCCTGTCAAACGTTACAGGCACCCCGGCGTCTACTATTCATCGGTATCTGGGAGCTTTTATTGACGGTAGCTGGAAGCATAATGAAGACAACAAGGTTGTCATAGGCGCGGTCATCGTGGATGAGTTTTCGATGGTAGACCAGAATGTCTTCTATCGCCTTCTCAGCGCCCTCCAAGAGGATACG
>Ga0307935_1000914_pt1 | contig 11592 bp, 14 predicted proteins | sample OrgLakmetageno92_FD_201827 | JGI IMG/M metagenome (GOLD analysis project Ga0307935, IMG submission 201827) | Saline water microbial communities from Organic Lake, Antarctica - #92 | ecosystem: Environmental > Aquatic > Non-marine Saline and Alkaline > Saline | place: Antarctica: Organic Lake...
TACGCGGAAAGATAAAGATCATACATAGTGAATAGGGAACAGGGAGACGAATCTTCCAGCTAGCCCGGAGAGATTTACCTCACCTCGGTTAGCGAGGGTGCGTGGTTTGGTGATGACCCCTATTCCGGGCCGGTGGTGGGAAAAGAAAAGTAATGCCGCGCGTTGCGCATCGCGCTATACTGATTTGTGATTGTCTCCATTCGACACAAAGGTTTGAAAGAGCTCTTTGAGAAGGGAACAACCCGAGGCGTAATTCCACAGCACGGGCCTAAGTTGCGTATGCAACTGATCGCACTAGACACCGCGCTGAATGTTGAGGACATGAACGTGCCTGGCTGGCGATTACATACTCTCAAGGGAAATCACGGTGACCGATGGTCACTATCTGTTGACAAAAATTGGAGAGTCACGTTTGAGTTCCACGATGGGAACGCGTATCTTCTGGACTACGAGGACTACCACTAATGACGAAACTCCTGCCCATGCATAATCCGCCCCATCCTGGCCAGTTCATCGCCGAGGTGTATCTCGCTGCTGGGGGAATGAGTGGCCGGCAGCTCGCCGGGAAGTTGGGGGTCAGCCCGTCCACACTTCAGCGGGTGTTGACAGGGTCGAACGGGGTGAGCCCAGAAATGGCCTTGCGTCTGTCTGTGGTGTTGGGTCGTTCGCCAGAGAGTTGGCTAGCTATGCAGGATTCCTATGCGTTGTGGCATGCGAGAGGTTCGGTTGACCTTTCTCCCCTGGAGCCGATATCTACCAACTAGCGCAGCCAATCAATTTCTCAGGCCTAGCCTGACCCTGAATGTTGCCGCGGAGAATATGCTCCCCATGCAGACCGGGAACTCCGCCACCGCTCCGGCCCCATGCGTCCTGTGACTGTGGTGACTGAAAAGTCGACCCCTTGCGCCTCAAGGCCGGCTGTGCCGGCTGCGTCTGTCGGGCCCTCTCGAGGTGATGCCCTACTCAGGTGACTGCGGCCGGAGCCCTAGCAGCAGCTGGGAACGGCGTCGGGCGAAGCGTGAGCAAGCTCATGGAGGGAGTTCTCTACCTGGTCGACCACGGTGGCATCGGGGTAGTAGCCCGCAGGATACGCCGGACACACGGCAGAAAAACCTTCGGCGCGTTTGAGTATCCATCCCGCAAAGTCATGCTCGAGCATGTACTCCTTTGCGTGCTCGGCACTCTCGAAGGGCTTGGTGCACTTGGTGTAGTTCCACTCACTCATGTTTTTCATCCTAACCCGTGCGTGGGGGCGGTGTCGTCAGTCGTGTGTTTCCGCGACCAGGTGGCGGGCGATCCACTTCGCATAGGTGGCCAACTCGTTATCTCCCATGGCAATGGATAATACAAAATCGAAAGCATCTTCTGTTTCTGCCACAATTTCGTAGCCGTTGAGAAGCAGAAAAGTGATCATGAGGGCCCAACTGGTCCGCTTGTTTCCATCGATGAGCGGGTGGGAGGTGACGATGGAATGTATCAACGCGGCTGCTTTCAGGGGCAGCGTGTCGTAGGCGTCTGCGCCGAACAGGCTCGTTTTAGGCCGCGCCAGCGCTCCTTCGAGCAGGCCGAGCTCTCGAACGTGAAAACCCAAGAATTTCACCTGCCGCAGGGCGTCCTCGAGATCGAGGTAGGTGGTCATGCGTCCGCGAGACGCTCCATCAACGCCTTGTCCCTGGTCCCTAGAATTTCTTGGGCTCGAAGAATAGCGCGGTCGTGCACGCCTATTCTCTGGTCGGCCATTTCAATGGCGTTAACCACCGCTTGGTGCTTTGAGCACTTCATTTCCTTAGCGAGGCGCTCCACCATGTCGTCATGTTCACTATCCAGTCGAAGAGTCATAGCCATATCGTAACGGTAGCAAAGTGATACCACTACTGTCTAGCTGGATTAGTGGATTAGTGGATTAGTGGATAAGTTTTTTGCACCTTGTCTTGTGGACAACAGTGCACTGTGTTTCGCTGCCTCCTTCTGCCCAAAGTCGCCGGTAACGTGGCTGATATGGCTGCACAGAGCCCCAATCCGCGCTCTCGCGCGACGGGCCAAAAATCTTCGGCGTCACGCGCCCCCTCCGCACGCTCCAGAACACCCAGAAGTCCCGTGGTGACACCCAAGACGACCGGTGGACCCTCACCGGTCGTGACCGGGTGGCTGACGGTTGCCGGGTGGGTGGGTTCTGCTTTTCGACTCGGAGGCGCGGGGGGACTGGAGCGGCAAGACCGCAGAGATGGCGTTCCTTTCGGGCTTTTCGTGTTGGCAATTGTCGGCATTGTCATCGAATGGTTTAACTACAACCAGGCGTGGGCGCAGCTGCTCACCACCTACACGGTGGGAGGCTTTTTCGGCCGTCTCACTTTTGCGCTCCCGGTGATTCTCCTTTTTCTTGCCGGGTGGCTTTTCCGCCATCCTTCGAGCGTGTATCGCAATGGACGCGTGGGTGTGGGGTTCGCTCTGCTACTGAGCTCGATTTCTGGCATCACTCACCTGGCGCTTGGCAGACCAGCACCCGGTGAGGCAAGCTTTGAGGAGCTTGCCTCTGCGGGGGGACTGGTCGGTTGGGTTGTGGCCGAACCTTTTGTCTTCCTTGCTGCCCAAACGGTGTTCCTCGCGTGGCCCGTAATGGTGCTGTTTGCCGTGGTGTCGGTGCTGATTATTACCAAGACACCTCCCAACCAGATTGCGGCTCGTTCACGTGAGGCCTACGCCTACCTGTTCGGTGTTGAGCTCGGCGCGGCAGCCGACAACACGAAAGCAGAGACCACTCCCGGCATAGGGTTTGGGACTCTGAGCGACTTGGGGCTTGACCTGGATAACCCCGATTCCATGCCGTGGTGGCGACGGGGCAAAAAGGATAAAAAAGACGCCTTTGATTCACCCCTTGTCAGCACCCCAGGCGATGAGACCGATGCCATTGACACTCAAGAGGACCTTCTTGAACAGCTCCGCCGCGCAGAAGAGGCACTCGCCGCGGCCGCGGCATCGGGCGATGAGCCAGTCCGAGCTATTGCTCCGGAGAGTGCCGGCCCATCCGCTAATTCTGCGGCTAACTCCGCAGCTACCTCCCAGCCGGCCGCGACCTCTGCTCACCCCTATCGTCTTCCGGTGCCTGCGCTGTTGGTCCCAGGAACACCCCCCAAAGCGCGCAGCGCTGTCAACGACCAGGTCGTTGCCGCCATTACGAGCGTGTTTGATCAGTTTGACGTCAACGCCAAAGTGGTCGATTTCACGAGAGGGCCCTCTGTCACCCGCTACGAAGTGGAATTGGGCATTGGAACAAAAGTGGAGCGGGTGACGGCGCTTGGCAAAAACATCGCCTATGCGGTGGCCTCTAACGAAGTGAATATTTTGTCGCCTATTCCCGGCAAGTCCGCCATCGGTATTGAAATTCCCAACTCGGATCGCGAAATCGTCTCCCTCGGCGATGTGTTGAGCTCCCACGTGGCAACATCGGATCCCCACCCCATGGTGATTGGGGTGGGCAAAGATGTTGAGGGCGGGTTTGTTGCAGCAAATTTGGCCAAAATGCCTCACCTGTTAGTGGCAGGTGCCACCGGGAGTGGAAAATCGAGTTTCATCAACTCGATGATTACCTCGATTTTGATGCGCGCAACTCCTGCGGAGGTGCGCATGGTGTTGGTTGACCCCAAGCGGGTAGAGCTTTCTGCCTATCAGGGTGTTCCCCACCTCATTACCCCCATCATCACCAACCCCAAACGGGCAGCGGAGGCGCTGCAGTGGGTCGTTAAAGAGATGGACATGCGCTACGACGATTTGGCAAGTTTTGGGTTTAAACACATTGACGAATTTAACCGTGCGGTTCTTGCCCAGGAAATCGATCTCCCACTCGGCAGTGAACGAGTGCTTCGTCCCTACCCCTATCTCCTGGTTGTGGTCGATGAGCTTGCGGATTTGATGATGGTCGCCCCGCGCGATGTGGAGGATTCCATTGTGCGCATCACCCAGTTAGCGAGGGCATCGGGGATTCACCTGGTGCTTGCCACCCAGCGACCCAGTGTCGATGTCGTTACCGGATTGATCAAAGCCAACATTCCCTCGCGCCTGGCTTTTGCTGTTTCGAGCATGACCGACTCGCGGGTCATCCTGGATCAGCCGGGTGCCGAAAAACTGATTGGCCAGGGCGACGCCCTGTTCTTAGCCCAGGGAGCATCCAAAGCGCACCGGGTGCAGGGGGCCTGGGTTTCTGAAGCCGAAGTTCAGGCTGTCGTCTCCCACGTCACCACACAGGCCAACCCCGAATACCGCACCGATGTGGCCGAGGCCGCATCGGGTGGTCGCGTCATCGACGCGGATATCGGGGATGACCTGGATGTCCTGTTGCAGGCTGCTGAGCTTGTGGTGGGCACTCAGTTTGGCTCCACCTCGATGCTGCAGCGGAAACTGCGAGTGGGTTTTGCTAAAGCCGGACGCCTGATGGACCTTCTTGAGTCCCGATCGATTGTGGGGCCCTCGGAAGGATCTAAAGCGCGCGATGTGTTGGTTACCTCCGATGGGCTCCCCGGCGTGCTTGCCGGCCTGCGGGGAGAAACGCCGCCGGTGGCGGCTGTTTCGGTTGCCCGGATACCCGTTGAGGATCAGTTGACCGCAGAGATTCCTCCCATCGACACCCCGTCACCCAAATCTGCTCGTGATCACTCCGCCCACTATCAGGGTGATCCGGTGGAGCAGATGACGCAGGGCTATCCTGAAGTAACGGGCGAGGATGATGAAGACGCTTGGAATCTCACGGGCAGGGAGTAAGGGTGGCGGGTGTGAACAACACCAGAAGCGGTTTTCGTGGTCGGGTGGTGTCTTCTGGTGACTCACCCGTGAGTAATGCCAACATCGCCAACATCATTACGGTGGTGCGCATCCTGCTGACCCCGGTGTTCATCTGGTTGGTGCTGCTTGATGGGGCGCAATACGGGCCTCTTCGGTGGGTGGCAGCAGGGTTGTTTATTCTTGCCATTGCCACCGACGGGCTCGATGGTGCACTGGCACGAAAACGCAATTTGGTGACCAACTCCGGCATTTTGCTCGATCCGATTGCCGACAAAGTGTTGATCGGTGGGGCGCTTATTGCGTTGGCGCTGGTGGGAGATCTGCCCTGGTGGGTGGTGATCGTCATCCTTACGCGCGAACTCGGAATTACCCTCTATCGCTTTATTCGCCTTCGAGATCGCGTGATTCCTGCCTCGAGGGGCGGCAAGCTTAAAACTATCCTTCAGGCTGTTGCCGTGTCGTCCTGGCTGGTTCCCTCCTGGGTGCTTCTCGGCGACTGGGTGGGGGTGTTTAACTGGGTGCTCATGGGGGCTGTCTTGGTGGTGACCGTAGGTACCGGCATCGCTTATCTTGTTGCCGGTGCTAAAGCTTCGCGCGCGCGCCCGTGAGCGACGCCGAAGAGGTTATCGCCGTGGCCGCCGCTCTCGGCGTGACGGTGTCGTGTGCTGAGTCACTGACCGGCGGTTTGGTGGCCTCCGAGCTGGTGGCTATTCCTGGGGCATCACGGGTGTTTCGCGGGGGAATCGTTGCCTACAGTCCACTGGTTAAAAATGATCTCCTCGGTGTGGATGCGGCACTGCTTGCTACAGAGGGGGCTGTCAGCCACCGAGTCGCCACGCAGATGGCCGAGGGTGTGGCTGCAAGGCTTGGTACAGACTTTGCTGTGGCAACAACCGGTGTGGCAGGCCCCGATCCGGAACCCGTCTCGGGGCTGCCTGCTGGGAGAGTCTGCATTGCGGTGACCGGGTCACCCTATGGCACGCTGGTGCGCGAAATTTCTCTCACGGGATCCCGAGAGGAGATTCGTCGCGCCGCCACGAGGGCCGCGCTGCAGGCGCTGCGTGATGCCCTGGACATGAGGCAATAGAGCCTGGGTTCGCCAGAACTTTACTCAGCAACAGCACAGCCTTTTCAAGGCGTACCGCAGGGTGGTAGCGGATAAGGTTGGAACAACTGATAACGAATACAACACACAGGAGGTGCCCCATGGTGTTAATGAGACATGAAATTGGCGACGTCCTTCGTGACTTCCGTCAGCAGAAGGGCGCCACCCTTCGTCAGGTATCTAGTCGAGCCAGTGTGGCTCTTGGCTACCTCAGCGAAGTGGAGCGCGGCCAGAAAGAGGCCTCCAGCGAAATTCTTGCCTCCATTGCCTACGCGCTGGACACACCGCTCTCAGTGATTTTGCGCGAAGTGAGCGACAGGCTTTCCATGTTCGAGCAGATCGTTCCCCGCTCCACGGTGCCCGACACCCTGCCCGATGAGTTGGTCGCCCAGTTTGACTCCGACGTGGTGGTTCGCTAGAGCCACCGTGACCCGCAGTGAGTTTTTCCTCGCTGTCACCGACCAGTTCGGTGACGCGCAGGGGCGTGCCCTGCTACGCGACCTGGTGATTGACGCTCTGGATCACCGCACGAGCAGCGAGTCCCTCGAAGACGGCGTTGCTCCCCGGGATGTGTGGTTTGCCCTGTGTGAGGCAATGCGCGTCCCGCAGCACCAGTGGCACGGCGTGGGGCTGCGGGCCCCGACAGGCGACACGCCTACGTAATCATTCGAATATTCGTTCGAATGGCACTAGTGTCGTCCACAGAGATGCTCTCGCGGGTCTTCTCCACAGCACCGCCTTCGAATCACGACCGTGTCGGAGGTGTCGCTTAGGTTTAGCCCCGCTACCGGCATCCACCGCCTTGTCGCAAGACATCGGGCCTTACGGGGCCCGGTGGGGGACGACAGCCGATAGGCAGCCGAACACGAAAATACTGAGGAGAACACCATGCCCACATCTGCAGATCGAGAAAAAGCCCTAGAAACGGCCCTTGCACAGATTGACCGCCAGTTTGGAAAAGGGTCGATCATGCGACTGGGTTCCGACGAACGAGCACCTGTTGCCGTCATCCCCACCGGGTCCATTGCGTTGGATGTGGCACTCGGAATTGGTGGGCTTCCCCGTGGTCGGATTGTCGAAATTTATGGCCCAGAGTCATCCGGTAAAACAACGCTGACGTTGCATGCCATCGCGAACGCCCAAGCAGCAGGCGGTATCGCCGCGTTCATTGACGCGGAGCACGCGCTTGATCCCGAATACGCCAAAGCCCTCGGTGTCGACATCGACCAACTGCTGGTCTCTCAGCCTGACACCGGTGAGCAAGCGCTCGAAATCGCCGACATGCTGGTGCGTTCAGGGTCTGTTGACTTAGTCGTTATTGACTCCGTTGCCGCACTGGTTCCGCGCGCAGAAATTGAAGGAGACATGGGTGACACTCACGTGGGCCTCCAAGCCCGCCTGATGTCCCAAGCGCTTCGGAAATTGACCGGTGGCCTCAATCAAACCGGAACCACCATGATCTTCGTCAACCAGCTGCGAGAGAAAATCGGTGTGTTCTTTGGCAGCCCTGAAACCACTTCCGGTGGAAAAGCCCTCAAGTTCTACGCCTCGGTCCGCCTCGACATTCGTCGTATCGAGACCCTTAAAGAGGGAACCGAGGCCGTGGGTAACCGCGCCCGGGTAAAAGTAGTCAAAAACAAGATGGCGCCACCTTTCAAGCAGGCTGAATTCGACATTATCTACGGTGTGGGAATTTCGCGCGAAGGAAGTCTCATCGACTTTGGTGTCGAACACGAAATCGTCAAAAAATCTGGTGCCTGGTACACCTACGACGGTGACCAGCTGGGACAGGGTAAAGAAAATGCTCGTAAGTACCTTCTGGCCAATCCCGAAAGTGCCCTGGAGATTGAACGCAAAATTTGGGCAAAGCTGGGAGTAGGCAAGCTTGCCGCTGTTCCCGATGCCGTGGATGTTCCTGCAGTCGATGCGGGAGTCCCCGTTGAGTCCCTCGAAGAGCGACTCAACGAACGCCAAGCAGCAGGAGCCTAGGGCATGTCTCACACGTCTGCGCAGGGGGATAGCGATGCCACTATCATTCCCTTCCCCCTGCATAGGGTGAGCCCGCCTCCACCCACCGATGAGCAGTTTTTAGAGGAGCCAACAGCGGAAGAACCCGCCGAGGGGGCGGAGATTTATCGGCTTCCTGTGGCTCCTGTGTCCGAGCTCGAGACAGCCTCTGCCCTCTTGCAAGAGCGCGGCGACAGTCTGGGCGACGCTTTTGCAGCTCCTTCCACAGCTGAGCGACGAGCCCACAATGTCTCACTCCACGCTCTCGCAGGGCGCAGCCAATCGCGCAGAGAGGTCGAGAACCGTCTTCGGGATCGCGGATTGGACGAGGATGTTCTCCAGGCTGAGGTCGAGTCTCTCGTGGCCTCTGGTCTCATCGATGATCACGCGCTCGCACTGGAGCTCGTCGATCGGCATGCCCACCGCGGCGGTATGGGACGATCCGCTGTGGCCCAACGCTTGCGGAGTCGTCATGTGCCTCAGGACGCTATCGATGCGGCCCTTGACACGTTGGACGAGAGCGAAGAGAGTTCGAAGCTCGAGGCGTTGGCGAGGGAAAGGCTTCGCAAAATGGGCAATCTTGCTCCCGACGTCGCCAAACGACGTCTGGTGGGATTTCTTCAGCGCAAAGGGTTTGGCGGCCCCGACCTCTTTGCGGTGGTGAGCCGCGTTATGAGCTCAGACGATAGCCATGAGGGCTACTAGGTCTTTCATTGCGCCCTGGAGGGTACCGACCCGGTGGGTGGACACCATCGCGCACACACCTGTCTGAATGTTGATTCCCGCGGCAATCCCGGTGGGGTCGGCCTGAGCCCCAAGGCCTGTGCTTGTCCCCGGCAGCGGTGCGATCATGACCCCCACAGAGAGAGGTGGGGCGGTGGAGGAGCGCAGAGGGTGCGCGGTGATTGTCTCTAGCCATGACTTGTCGCAGAGCGCCCCATTCCAGAAGCCCCGGAGAAACGCGACGGTGTCCGCTGCGCTAGAGATCAGCGCACCGTCGGCTCCAAAGCTTGCGAGCGCCTGGGGGATGTGGAGAGGTGTGGCTCCGTTTGTGACGGGCGCCAGAGAAAAATATCGGTCGTAGTAATCCCTGGTAAACACATAGGTTCGCTTAAGCCCCAGGGGACTAATGATGCGTAAATCGACGAGTGCGTCAAAGCTCATTCCTGTGGATTTAGTAAGAACTTCGCCAAGAAGTAGGTAGTTGGTTCTTGAGAAATTAACGTGGCGCGCTGTTCCGGGGATAAACGCTCCCGGATAGTGCCTGGCTATTTCTAGTGCCTGCTCCACACTCCAAGAGCGGTCGGATCGCAGAATCTGATCCCTCAGCGTGTTGACCCTTTTGTGAGGGGGAGAAAAGTAGTCGGCGATGCCCGAGCGGTGGGACAGGAGATGGCCAATGGTGATGGAATTGCTGTGGTCAACACCACCCACGACACAGAGACCCGCTATGTGATGGGGGGAGAGGATGTCCGCAACAGGGGTTTCGAGGGTGAGCGCACCCCGGTCGACTTCTCGCAACACCATTGCCAGTGTGAAAAAACGGGTCACGCCACCAAGAGCAAGAGGAAGGGTCGTGTCTCCCCAAGAGCAGAGGGCCGCACCCTCGGCGCTTGCCACAAACGCCCGAGGTTTTGATACTCCCTGGCGCCTTTCGAGGCGGGAGAAGTAGGAGGTGAGTGCGGGAGACTGATCGGGGTGCGAGGTCATAGGCGCGGTCTCCTCTCCAGGCGTCTGTGGCCAGTGTAGAGCCGGTGGTAATCGTGGGTGTACTCGCGGGCCGGTCTAGGGCCTTGGCTCCTAGACTGGGGTGGTGACAATGATGAATGAAGCAGACACTCGTGCACAGGTTGCCGCAGAAATGTCCTCCCTGTCCCACGATCACGGGCGCAGTTATGAGGTGCGGACCTTTGGGTGCCAGATGAACGTCCATGACTCCGAAAGAATGTCTGGTTCGTTGGAAGCGGCAGGCTACGTGAAAGCGGACGCCGGTGACATTGCCGATGTTGTCGTGATTAACACCTGTGCCGTGCGAGAAAATGCCGATAACCGGCTCTATGGAACTCTTGGTCACCTTGCTTCAGTAAAAAAAGAGAACCCCGGCATGCAAATTGCGGTGGGCGGGTGTCTCGCCCAAAAAGACAAAGGCACCATTTTGACGCGCGCTCCCTATGTCGATGTGGTGTTTGGTACCCACAACATGGGTTCGTTACCCACCCTGTTAGAGCGGTCTCGCCACAACAATGAAGCTGAAGTAGAGATCCGCGAAGCTCTCGAAACGTTCCCTTCGGCGCTTCCCACCAAACGTGACTCCAGTTATGCGGGCTGGGTGTCCATTTCGGTGGGATGCAACAACACTTGCACGTTTTGCATTGTCCCAAGCCTGCGGGGGAAAGAAAAAGACCGCCGGCCAGGGGATGTTCTTGCAGAAGTCCACGCCCTCGTAGATGACGGCGTGATTGAAGTCACGTTGCTCGGACAAAACGTGAACTCCTACGGCGTCGAATTTGGCGACACGTTCGCTTTCGGGAAGCTTTTGCGCGCCACAGGCCAGATTCCTGGACTGGAGAGGGTGCGCTTCACCAGTCCACACCCCGCAGCGTTTACCGATGACGTGATCGAGGCGATGGCTGAAACCTCAGTGGTGATGCCCCAGCTTCACATGCCTTTGCAGTCCGGTTCTAACGCCGTACTCAAGGCGATGCGCCGAAGCTACCGCAGGGACAAGTTTTTGGGCATTGTGGAGAGGGCGAGAATAGCCATTCCTCACGTGGCGATAACGACGGACATTATTGTGGGATTCCCCGGCGAGACTGATCAAGATTTCCAGGACACCCTGGATATGGTCGCGCAGGCCCGTTTTTCCCAGGCCTACACTTTCCAGTACTCCATCAGGCCGGGAACACCGGCTGCCACCATGGCAGACCAGATCCCCAAAGAGGTCGTGCAGGAGAGATACGAGCGTTTGGCGGAACTTCAGGACCAGATTTCGTGGGAAGAAAACCAAGCGCAAATCGGGTCGCTCGTCCAGGTGTTGGTGGCAGATAACGAAGGCCGAAAAGATGGCCGCACAGATCGACTCTCCGGTCGCAGTGAAGACGGCAGACTGGTGCACTTTTCGCTCCCCACCGGTCACACACCTCCGCGACCGGGCGATGTTGTGCAGACTCGGGTGACCGAAGCAAAACCGTTCTTTCTTCTAGCTGATTCGGGAGTTGAGGAAGGGTTTGCGCTTCGCGCCACCAGGGCAGGAGATGCCTGGGATCGCTGGCAAGAAGAAAGCTGTGGGACTCCGACGGGGTCTTCCACCAAAGCCGTGGTCAACCTGGGGATGCCCTCACTGGTGCGGCCAGGTTCTCGATCGGTATGAGCGCAGTGGCCGCGGAGGTTTCGGCGGCCGTGCCACCGCTGGTCGCCGTGGTGGGTGCCACCGGAACCGGTAAAAGTGCTTTTGCTCTCGACCTGGTCGAAGAGCTGCGCCGCCAGGGACACGACGCGGAAATTATTAACGCCGATGCGATGCAGCTTTATCGGGGAATGGATATCGGCACCGCGAAAATTCCGCTGAGTGCGCGGCGCGGAATCCCCCACCACCTGCTTGATGTGTGGGAACCCGGCACCGAGGCAAGCGTCGCGGAGTATCAGAGCCTTGCCCGGAGCGCTGTGGGGGAGGTTCAACACCGTGGGGCGATACCTGTTCTTGT
>Ga0307935_1000916_pt1 | contig 11579 bp, 13 predicted proteins | sample OrgLakmetageno92_FD_201827 | JGI IMG/M metagenome (GOLD analysis project Ga0307935, IMG submission 201827) | Saline water microbial communities from Organic Lake, Antarctica - #92 | ecosystem: Environmental > Aquatic > Non-marine Saline and Alkaline > Saline | place: Antarctica: Organic Lake...
CTGATGATCTATTCACCGTATCTGTGGCCCGTGGTGATTCTGTGCAAGCTAAAGCCGTATTGGTAGCTACTGGATCCAAACGTCGTCGCCTAGCTGTACCTGGAGCCGATGAACTCGAACACAAAGGAGTGACATATTGCGCATCGTGCGACGGACCAATCTTTGCTGGCCAAGACGTAGCCGTAATTGGTGGTGGTAACGCAGCGTTTGAAACCGCTGCTCAACTACTGGCATATGCCAAGACTGTTACCCTACTCAATCGTGGAGATAGCTACAAAGCCGACCCGATCACAGTAGAGAAGGTCTTAGCGCATCCAAACATGACCGGCATCACAAATGCTACCCTGAGCGGTGTACAAGGTGAGAAGTTCGTCTCTGGTCTTTCCTTTACCGATGCCAATGAAACAGAGCAGACTCTCCCAATGACGGGTATTTTTGTCGAAATCGGGATGATCCCTAACACCGACTTTGTGTCAGATGTCGTGACTTTAGATGAATACAAGCGTATCGAGATCGATCCCTGGACCCAAAAAACTAGCACCCCTGGCGTTTGGGCAGCCGGTGACTGCACCAACATCAAGTACCACCAAAACAACATCTCAGCGGGAGATGCTGTCAAAGCACTTGAAGACATCTACGTCACTCTGAAGGCAAAATAACCCCAGACAACACAAAAGCGCCCAGTGGGCGCTTTTGCTTTTGTACAACGTAGAGCTTCGACCGATACCCTTTAGTCCGTAGCCTCGGACATAGTATATAGATACTCACCACGAATATCGGTCTACTACTAGGGTAATGCTTATGACCGCTAGGGTCAACACAATTTAAAATAAGGCTCAATTACTAATCTGTGTACAAGTCTGTGGATAGCTTTTGTATAACTCTGGGCACAAACCCTGTGTATAGCTAGGGAAAAGTCTTAGTGAGATCGCTCTTGTCCAACCTCTGTGGCTGCTCGCTTGAGCTGATCCATCAGTGCTTCGTAGTACACCACTCCACTAGTGGCCGCATCAGTAAGCATCTCGTCGTCCATAGCTGCTCCTGCACCAGCGATTAATTGCCAGTGCACGATTGCTCCACCAACAAAGAAACTCATCCATTCAAGCACCTCAGCCGCGTCATCCCAATCATCTCCGACATACATCTCCCCCATCTTGCTAATTTCGGCGGCTGTCTTTTCTACCTTTGGTAATAAAACGTCTGACATTTCAGCTGCGTCACAGATCGCGTGCAAGGCTGCCCGTTGCTCTCCGGCAGTGGATACCACCGTACCAGCTGCCGTATCTAGCAGTTCTGTCATAACTGCTTCGTTAGCAGCAAAGGTTGTTTCTAAGACTTGGGCAAAGGCATACGCTTCACCGATTTTTTTCGTGATTTTTTCATTCATAGTGCATCAATACTATCATGCTAACAGCCAGGGCAAAAAGACTGGATTTTTTGCGAGTGTTTGGTATAGTAGGCGCACTCAGATTTGCAGAATATGAGTGTAGAAGCATGGCGATTGTCAAAGCTGAGTATTAGACTCAACCGAAACAGTCTCCCAGACTGTCACCCACAATTTAAACAGTCTCCCAGACTATTTAAAGGTCCCATCGTCTAATGGTTATGGAATGAAAAGTGTTTAACTTTTCATCCGGTCGTGACGAAGGAACGAATTGTCGATATTTATTAGACAATAGGTGGCCAGGTTTGAAAACCTAGTCAAGTACAGAACAAACAAAACAAGAAACGACCAGATACACATGGTCCCATCGTCTAATGGTTAGGACGCCAGGTTTTCATCCTGGAAATCGGAGTTCGATTCTCCGTGGGATCACCATTGACAGCTAGCTGTTTTAGGGTCATAATTTGACTCAAAACAGAAGCTGTAAACATCACAAAAGCCACTCAATTTGAGTGGCTTTTGTGTTTGTCATGCTCCATTATTAAAATAGAAGTATCATCGTATCTTTTGGCAAGTGATATACTGCTCTTATGAGAGCACAAATACACTCCGCTGGCATAGTACCTATTTACGAATGTCCAAGCGGTCCACAAGTGTTGTTAGTCGAACAACAACACGGTACAGAAGGTACTCGATGGGTGTTCCCAAAAGGAAAACAGGAGCCAGGAGAAGAGCTTATTGACACAGCCAAACGTGAGATTAAAGAAGAAACTAATCTTGATGTAACAAAGGTTATAGAGGACAATCCTTTTCAAGTAAAATTTGAATTCACTCACAAGGGTGATATCGCCGACAAGATTGTTACCTACTTTCTAGGTTTCGTAGACGACCAGAACGTGAAGCTATGCCCAGATGAGGTCCTAGACAGCAGCTGGCTTTCTTTTCAAGAAGTCAGAGAAAAACTAACATTTGATGTTGATAGGTGCTTGTTTGATGAGGTGGTTTCTTTTTATACAGAGCAAAAAGGTGGTAAGCGATAAGACATCTCTTAATTCTATCTAAGTGCCTACTACGCACGAAATAAGTCCGTATGTAAACAACAACTAGCATTGGAAGCTGTCAGATAAAATTCGCATATGTGCTATCTGATATGCAAAGTGCTGATAAGCATCCATTTCTCGTGTTACGTCTAACAACTTCACGATCTCTTCGACGTCAGAATCATGCAGCTGATTATCTAGTAGCGATGGATTGATGATAGTCATATATGCCGCTTGGTGTGTAAATCGCACCCAATCGTTGTTCTTTCTAAAAAGATGTAATGCTTCCAGCATATTGTCGTTATCTTCTTGATATAAGTGCTCAACTATTTTCAGCAAACCCAATTCCTTCATCCTGCCAGCATGTAACGTGAACTCGAGCCAAGGCTCCGCCTCTGGCTGCGCGTTGCTTCGGTGCGTATGTAGCATTTCAACTATGCTAGCTTCGTCTTCTTTTGTAATGTGGCCGTTAAGTAAGTCTTGGTTTATGTGCTTGATACGCGCTGCCTGAAACGTAAAGTTTCGCCAGTTGTTTTCAGTTCGATAAGTATGAAGTTCAGACACCATTCGATCCTCATCCTGTGAGGATATGTGCCCGTCTAAGTATTCGCCATCGACCATTTGTATATAAGCAGCATGCCTAGTAAAAAACCACCAATTATCTTGCTCACGGAACTCAGTCAATTTTTCAATCAATTTTCTTACATCCGACTCGGTAATGTATGGTTTTGGATCTAATTTCTTTGAAATTGGTTCTTGCATATTTTGTAATCGACTAAACTACTAATCTAAACACCCACTGAATTGATCAATCGCAAGAACTCTTGATCGTCAGTAATGCTTTCAAAGAAATGCCTCATATTATTATCTAGTCCCGTATCTTTCACATATTGTCCTCGGGCATAATCTAGATGTTCTTGAGTAAATTCTTCGTCGCTCTTGAACCCAAAGTAATTTTTTAATTGTCCCATGCGCTCTACAATTTCTTCTGGACTAGATAAGTATCCGATGGTGCTTTCACGCATACGGTCATATGTGTAATCTTCGTCTTCTAATCCATATCCTGTGACTTGTTTCTCTTGTTTTCGATGGGCGACAGTGTCTTCAAAATCCTGCTCAGTGAAGTTTATATTATTCATATTAAAGGCCTTACCGAACACTTCACGAAAATAAGCATCCCCTTCTACTCCTCCAGGAAATTGACGCATAAGATGACCTTTTTCGTGAGCCAAGATAATACTTTTTTGTTTTGTTGAAGGAACAACGTCACCAGGTAATTTCCAATCTAAACCAATGCCTTCAGAAGTTGGAGCCCGTCCGTCAAAGAAAACTGGTGTGGATGTTTTTGCTTCCTTAATTAACTCAGCAATTTTTTCTCTGGTTTTTTCTTCACTCGGTGGAACAAACGTCACATCTTGTAAGACATAATTCCCGTCTGAGTCAAAAACTATTCCACCATCTTCATCTTGCGTTGGTCGTTGTTCTATTTTACCCTCCTTAGCCTTGTAACCAGCCATCCACATTTGAACAATCTGATCTAGTATCTTTGGGTTATCGAGCCGGTCAAACAAAAGCTCTGAGTCGTTGCCCTCATAGTTTGCTTCTCGTTGCACAGCGAGCATGTCGTCAATATTATCCTGGGAATCTTTTGAACGTGCGTACTCGCGCAGCACTTTGCCCAATTCAGCATACTCATGTGAAGCTAATTGTCCGTCAGCTTTTGGATCATTTTGCAAAACTTCAAATACCTTTGCTAGGCAATAAGGATCTTCAATTGCTTGAAAAGCTTGTTCTCTGGTTTCTGTTGGTGCGTGATAAAATTCCCAACCGATATGACGGTCAGATATTTCGTCTAGTTTTTCAAGTGCTGGAGCGTAGGTGTATGGATCATTTTCCTTGGGTTCAGAGTCTTTATTTAGTTCATAGTAATATTGCTGTTTCCCTAAATCCCAATATGCCCAGGAGTCCGATTTACCGTATGGGCTAATTGGTATACCCAGAATATCCAGTACTTTTTTAGCTTGACCTTTGATGCTAGGCAGAACACTATGAATTTCTTCCTGTGACAATTTATTTAGATGGTGAGCATACTTCTCAGCAGTCTCACGACCTTCTGCATCGCGAAGCATCGCTTCTAGTTGTTCAGGGGGTAAGTCAGCATCTTGATATGATAATTTTTCCCGAACAGTTTGCTTATCAAAATCTTCTGATTGCTCTTGCTGGGATGCATCACGGTCAAAATTATCGATGTCTTCTCTGCGCTCTTCAATCATACTAGAGACCTCCTCTTCAAATAAAGGATTAGAAAAGCCGTATGGTTGAGGCTCATATATTGAGTTTTTATATATATGCTCGCCATATATTTTATAATAAGCTCTGTCTATATCTCTAAATTCAACTCCAGCCTCGCCTCTCAAGTTTGCTAATTTATTCATTGGCAATGAAGGGTCTTGGAAGTAACTTGCATCAGCAAGATCAGCCAAATCTATGTTCTCACGAATAATCTCACGATAGCGCTCTGTCAATTCCTCTGGCGATTGTTCATACGTTTTTAAAATCTCTGAGTCTAAATCATCAATCTGTCTTCCTATGTCAACTGCTTGTTTTGCACGAATAGAAAACTCAAAGTCATCATCTGCTTGCTCCTTACCTTGTGATTGTGCAAGTAAATTTCTTAGTCTATAGGTTGACGCCTCATCAAGTTCATCTGGCGAAAACTCCGAATTGAGATGATCAGTAGCAGCACTTTTTTGCTGTCGAAGTCGTGTAAGCTTCTCGCTCGGTGATTCTGGTACAGATTCAGGCGACGAGGGTACTTCGTTCATAAATGCTCCAGGGGGCGATGTAAATTCTTCTGCGGTCTCAGCGCCACTGACAGTTTCTACTGTTTCGGTACTTTCGGCCACAGCTGCCTCCGTTTCACTTTCGACTTTGGCTGGAGTAGGTGCTTGGTTAAACTTTTCCATGATAAAATCAATAAATCAGATATAACCAGAATACCATAACCACAAGATATGAATTTAGATAAAAGTAAACCAGAGTTACCAAATTGTTGTTATCGAATTAGCATTAAAGCTCTCGTTTTAAATGAGACTAGAGATAAATTCTTGGTCTGCCAGGAGGATAATAAGATGTGGGAATTGCCAGGTGGTGGCTTAGATTGGGGCGAAACTCCACACACGGATTTACCGCGAGAAATCGCAGAAGAAATGGGTCTCAAAACAACCTCAATTGCTGATCACCCGTCTTACTTCTTCACCTGTACTCCAGAAGACAACCAGCTTATTAAGTATGCGTATGTGTTATACGAAACGACACTTGAAAGCCTGAACTTCACTCCAAGTGAAGAATGTATTGCTGTTGATTGGATTAATAAAGAAAATGCTGGTGAATTTGACCTATTCCCCAACGTAGAATTATTCGTAGATCTCTTTGATCCTAAGCGACACACGCACAAGAGCTAGTCAGTTTGCTTAGCTGTTTCTTCTTTAAAATTTTCTTTTAAGATCTCAATCGCTCGCTCTAATTCAACATCTGGATCAGAACCACGTTCCTGCCTCATGGAATTATAAGAGTTCTTTTCAGCGATTGTTTTCTTGAGCCATGATTTAAACTTTGCATCTCCTAGGGTGACTTTCTTCACTTCGAGATAAGAATCAAGCTTTTCAAGTTCAATTTTTGTTGGCTTGTTGTCATACGCAAACTTCGCCCCAACGCCAATTGCTACTAACGCGGTAGCAATGTCCAATAGATCAGGTAAGTATAAAAATGCCAGAACGCTAATTCCTGCACCAGTAGCTACATAGACGAACTGTCGCCATGTCAGTGGGCCAAATATAAAGTCTTCTTCGTACATAGGAGGTTTAATTATACATTGAAAAATCCCAGCACAATTCTCATTGTGCTGGGATTCAAGGCAAGAAATCGCAAGACTCAGTCGTGATTAGTATTGAGCAAAATATTACTAATAGATATCGTCCATAGAAAGAACTCGGGACTTCTGTCACCAATATGCAGAACTTTCAAAACCAGATGGTCCTCCGCTTCTTTACGATCGGGCGTCAGCAGTGAGGCAATCCATAAATAATCATCTTTAAGTCCGTTGTAGTCGCAGTCGCTCTCTAACGGAAAATCGGCTGATAATATGATGCACTCATCAGTTTGCTTGGCATCTTCCCGACCTTCCCACTTATACAGCGGGACGCCAAACCAATCTGTAATCTCTTTCAGCTCATCGTCCTCTTCAATGTCAAAAACGCCATCGACAGCATCGTAGCGCACCCGCATATCATCAAGCGAGACTTGACGGTTACGGTACGGTTTTCGATCGCTGAAAAATTCAGGAAATGCTACTTGTACACGTCGTACACTGTCAGTAGCACAAACGGTAACCAGTAACCGCCTAATTACTGGATCTAGGTGTGGCTGTTGAAGCCGTTCATAGTCAAGATATCGCATGTACTTTCTCCTAGAATGCTTGGAATTTTGTCTGAGTCAACATTGGCACGAAAAATTGACTTTGTCAATACATTGTGCTACTATATCTACGTGCCTGTGAACTGATTTGTTGAGAGGAAGTTGGCACACTTCTGCGATTCTCAAACAGTCAAGAAAGCAACCAAGGAGAAATCCAATGTCCAAGGACGTTAAAGAATTGATGGAAGAAGCCGGCATCACGGAAGATCAACTGAATGCCGCACGCTCTACCGAGAGCGCGTTCCTTCACTACTTGATTCACGGTCGCCCTGTGTTTGTCGAGGTAATTGCACCGAATCTCGTTGAGACTCTGTTGCAGCTGCCGTACGACGACCAGACCAAATTCATGATGGTTATTCTGAATCTTGTGCCAGAAGTTGGCGATCAAGAAGTCATTATCGATCATTATGGTGATGGCAAGAAACGCCGTGGCGCTCGCATCATTCGCATGAAAAGCGAACGTGATGAATTCATCAACCTGTTGATCACCCGCTAAGGAGGCCGCAGATGGATGTCTTCTTCACTCTCGCCCTGACGGCATACATGATGTCCGTTGGTATGGGACTGATCACTGCTGGCAAGAACGGATTCCAAAAGGTGAACCGCTGGTGGTACAAGGCCATCACCGGAATCATCGGCTGGTTCTTTTCGCAAATCGGCGACTTTCTGAAGTTTATCGGAAAGAAGATCAGTAGCTGACAAGCTCTTTTATGAAATAAGGACAGCCTGCCATGTGTAGGCTGTTTTCATTTATCTCAGCGAAACCCTCTTCTTCACCAAAACCACCTCGCTCTTCAAACACCTCAGAAAGTCACGCTTCTCTTCCAAACCACCCTCCTGCAAGATAAACTTGCAATAATTCCTGATATCAATGTCTTTCACCGCTATTTTGGTCTCATTTCCCAGAAGCATTTGCTGGAATTGCTTGTATCGCCGCACTTCGTTAGTGATTTTATCTCTCATCGGGACCACTTTGATATCTATATCATCTAGTAGGAGTGTTAACTGTGAGACAAGGTCATTTTCATTGATAAACCCGCAATCACAATGAGGATCTCTGGCTCTAGTGCATTTGTAGTATACATAGCGTTGAGTGTTGCCGTTCTTTTGATTCTTAAATTTCTCGTCAGCGGTGATACCAGATCCGCACAAACCACAGGTCATGGTTCTAGTGAAGGCGAATTCTTTTTGTTGCGACCGAGGTTCTAGTATCTGGCTTTTTATCTGTTCCTGAACTCTATCAAACAGTTCTCTGGTAATAATAGGTGCATGAACTCCGTCATACCATTTACCTGAGTTCTTTGGGTACTCAAAACGACCATAATAGAAGTGGTTTTGAATGATGCGGTAGAGATTACCTAAGCATAGATGTTTGCCGTTTTCAGTCCTAAAATCTACCTCGTCTCTCAACCATAAGTGGAGCTTCCTGCCTGTCCAGCCGTCATTACCAATTTTCTCAAACATTTGTTTGACCATCGGTGCTCGTTCTGGGTCTATGATAGCTTCACACTTCTGATCTATTCGTTTGAATCTGGTGTAGCCTGTTGGTGGTTTGCAGGGCCAAAGACCCATTTCAACTCTGGCACGCATGCCACGCTTCACGTTGATACTTTTATTATCGTTTTCGAGCTTCGCTTGCGAACAGAGGATCATCAGCAAAAACTTTTCGTTTGGTGAATTCGAGAACGTCTGACCATACGTTTGGATATGTACGAGTTTGCCCGCGTCCATAAGGTCAACTACAGTACCAAGATCACCAGCATTTCTTGAGAGACGATCTGGTGCCCAAGTGAGTATGCCATTGTATACACCCTCGGACACTTCATTGAGTATTTCTTTAAAAACTGGACGCTTGCCAGATTCTTTAGCTGAGTGAGATTCGCGCTTAATATCGACCACATTCAGATTTTTTCTTTCAGCAATTGCTTGCATTTCCTTTATTTGCGAGTCGATAGACAATGCTTGTTGTTCGTCTGATTCGGTTGATTTACGTGCGTATAAACAATATTTAACTCTCGCTTCTGACAAAAATATATCTCCTTCCATGTATATATTAATGACAGACCAGAATAACTTGCATAACTATGCAAAATAACGATTTATTACATACTCGCAGGAAAAGTTACAGTCTGATGTAACAAAGTTACGCACGCAAAAATGTGTCACTTTTGTCACTTTTTGGTATGGCTGTTAAAGGGTTCATTAGATCACAAAATCAGTAACTAAACGGCCATTACAGGGCAATGAATTTATGAGGTTCTACCTGCTAATGGCTCACAAATACAAAAATAAGAACGCCGCAAGGTGTGCCATTTTTTGTTTGTGATCCCACGAGTAAATAGTCTGGGAGACTATTTACGTGAGAATCGAAAAGCTTTTGAGTCACGATTGGAAGCGAAGCGCACCAATCTGTCCAAAAGGTGTACTGATCCTGTAAGGATCGATTCTCCGTGGGATCACGATTTAGAAGATAAGCACCTTTCAAGGTGCTTATCTTAGTTTACTATTCCTGTAAAACTCTAGAACATATTCATAGAGAAGTTGAATAGCTATTCTGATGGGAAAGCGTCTAAGGACCATCCATTTTCTTCTACAATTTCTTGTAACACTTCGTTACCAAAAATTAGAGATAGATTACTACCGGGTCCTACTGCCGCAGCCCAATGTCCATCCACATTGTGTTGATCGTTCTCAGCCAACTTTGCCTTCACTTCCAACATGACAGCTTCAATTTGCTCAGCTGCCAACTCCCTATTTGTATTTTCTAATTCTGTCTTTTCAACCTTAGGTTTACCATCAAAGCTTTCTTGTCCCATAAATAAATTTTAGTTTTAGTAAGTCAATTATTTATAGCATACAGATACGCTATCAACCCACAAAGAACAGGCCTTCGTAGTACATTATTTGAAACCACAAATCCTATTCTTAATCAAGTTTTTATGACATTAAAACCCTATCCCTATCATAAGGAAGCTCAGCTAAAGATGTTCTTTTAACTATTGATTCCAACAGCTGTTTGTTGCCGGAATATAAATACTGACTACTTGTTACAGCTTGATGGTAGTTAAATTGTCTGACCCACTCACGACCTATTTGTTTATAAAACATAGCTTCTCCTTGGTCCCCCATACACAATGAAACACTATTTGTCAGCGGAACTATTTTCATAGCACCAGGTGTTAACAACCCGTAACCTCTAAATGGTGATTGATTATCAGATGCAGTTAGTGTGGAAGGATTATCTGAGGTTATAAACTGAGTACTGGAGCCACAGGTAGTAAAGGTCCAATTCATCTGCATAAAATATTCTGCAAAATCAGTACACCTGTTCATCATATCTAAAATTGAATGTTCTCTTGGAATTTTAATCTTACAACGATCACTATGAACAAACTCGAATAATTCATCGGCAGTTATTGTTTCACCATCAGGAATTTCACTTTCATACTCGTTTATGATTGCCTGAGCATCATCAACACTTTGATACTGGAGTTTATTTGTTTTAGCAATTAACTTTTCTTTCAACTCATTTGTTTCCATTTCATATTCGGGTACTCGTAACTTCTGGATCTCAACATACAAGGCCAATTTTTGCTTTTCCAAATGACTTATTGTTTGATTCTTAGAAATTTTTTCAATTACTGGCCAAGCATTACTTTCAATTTCACCTATGAATTTTTCGACCTTGTCAGTAGGTTCACCATTTTTCAGATAAACTCTATAATAATGGCTTTTTACAGCAGTGTTTATAGGTTGTTGTATTCGATATTCGTTGGACGCCCTATGATAGACATGTATTAAATTTGCAGAATCACTAAAGTAAGACAAATACTTTTGTGGCACGTAATGATGACGTTTAGGTGTGGACATATATACATCATACCAAAACCTATTTAGACAAAAAACCACCCACCAAATCGTGGGCGGTTTCGGTGAAGGCGACGCAATTGCCGCGCTCGATAGTAATATGCCTACGCAGCACTAAACACCACCCTACCCCGCCTTAAACTCCTTCTTCGCCACCTTTATATCAGCGAGTAACTCAAGCGCGTGATTGGCTGGATCTACTTTTGGATACACTTTAGCAACCTTCCCTTCGGGATTAATGAGGTATGAAATACGTGCCGTCCCCCGGACCGGCTTGCCGTACATTTGCTTTTCTACTAACGCACCATATTTGTCGATAGTGGCCATGGTTTCATCAGCTAACAAAGTAAACGGGAGGTTGTATTTTTCAGCAAATTTCTTATGTGACTTAGGAGTATCTTTACTCAACCCAAACACCGTCACCCCCAACCGCTTGAAGTCACCGTAGACTTCGGCAATTGTGCAGGCTTCTTTGGTGCAGCCTGGCGTATCGTCTTTGGGATAGATGTACACCAACACCCACTGGCCGCCGTAGTCTTTGAGTGCATGCTTCTCTTCATTTTGGTCTATAAGCGCAAAGGCTGGTGCTTTTCGTCCGACTTGTAACATGTCTGGTGATTAATTAAGAAAGATTAATGACTGTAGTATAACAGGCCTATTTAGTTCACTCCTGATTGATCCTCTGTGAAATTACAAATCAGATACAGTGCAATCCTAATTACTTTGTACAGGGTTTACGGGCCTAATCCCGCAGAATGACGGTCATTCTGCGGGATTCTTATTTTTATGTACAAACGTCAAAATACCCCCGT
>Ga0307935_1000919_pt1 | contig 11561 bp, 23 predicted proteins | sample OrgLakmetageno92_FD_201827 | JGI IMG/M metagenome (GOLD analysis project Ga0307935, IMG submission 201827) | Saline water microbial communities from Organic Lake, Antarctica - #92 | ecosystem: Environmental > Aquatic > Non-marine Saline and Alkaline > Saline | place: Antarctica: Organic Lake...
CTCTGGAGCAGCACCGTTGAACGCTGCTGGTATTATTATGATTAAGCAATAATATATATGAAAAATATTACTCTAAAATACAAACCAATAAAAGAATTCCTTATTGAAAAGAAACTAGAGAGAGGACATTCAGTAGAACGAATCGTAGAATCACTAGGAGTTAAGTTGGACAAGGTAGACGCATTATCAATAGAATTCGCAAAGAAATAAATTTATGGCTGATACTAGCACCAAACAACAAGTCGCAATCAAAGTATTAGAGACAAAGATGCAACATATCATTGATGGAAATAGACGTATTGAGAATATGTTTATTGAGCACAACAAGACACATGCTGCATTAAACGCCACGGCAGAAAAGGAAAGACAGGAGAACAAAGATGCTATTGCTGGTCATGGATACTGGATTACTGCTGTTAAGTGGGGTGCTGGTGTCCTTGCAACTCTTGGGCTAGTACTAGCTCCAGGGGTAAACAAAGTGATTAACGAGAGGCCAACAGATGAACAGGTAGTTGCAATTATTCGGGACCAACTTGCAGAACTTGAGATTACTAGAGTTAAAGAAAACTAATCTATATGAAACTATTTGAAACAGAAACATATAAGAAGATGGCCAAGAAGACTAAGAACAATAAGCCAACTGAAATCTATGTACACCACTCAGGCGGCACAGATGCAAACCCGCTTGCCGATACATCAGAACATACTGCAAAAGGTATGGAGCTCTGGCACTTAGGTAAAGGGTGGGATGGGCTAGGATACCACTATGTTATCCATAAGAATGGGGATATATGGAAAGGTAGGCCAGAACACCGTAATGGTGCTCATGCAAAGGGTTACAATACTAAGTCAATTGGTATTTGTCTAGCAGGTAACTTTGATGCAACACTTCCAACTAGAGAACAGGAAGATTCATTAAAGGAGTTGATGATTGATATAAAGACTCGGTATGAGATTAAAGGTATTAAGCCTCATCGTTCTGTAGCCAATAAGACTTGCTATGGGAATAGACTTGGAGACACTTGGGCAGCCGACCTTATTAAGGAAGATGAAGTTGTTGCTGGGACTTGCCAGTCAGAACTTGCACAATCCAAAGCACTCAACACAATGCTTGTTACATTATTAAAGAGACTATTAAAACTATAATCTTATGGAAATATTTAAAAGTACAACAAACACAGTAACCATAATAGTAGTGGCGGTAACTGCAATCATTGTAGTAGCATCACTATTCGCTGATACAAATGAGATTCCAGCACTAGTCTGGGGCTCATGGGCAGGTATCATTGGTTGGGTAGTTGGAGCTAAGTCTTCAAAAGGTAAGTATGAAGGGATTAAACTAGAGAAAGAAGCACAAGAAGTAGCAATACCACAAGAGGTATTGGATGCTCTAAGTAAGTAGTTACTACTACGGTATAAAGCAAAGCTTTAAAATAATCCTGTATAACCCTTATAATATAAGGTTTGTAAAAGCAAAAACACCCTGTGAGGGGTGTTCTTTTGCGTATAGGTACAACGTGTCCTATGTCCTGCCTAACGAGTAGCAGTGCTCAATTACGGCATCCTTGTCCTTTTTTCTATAGTCCCCCTTGTCTACCAACTCATTGAAGTATTTGTTGATGGTTCCAATAGGTGAACGGTGCTCACGGATAGTCATGTTGAATACTATCAGTGATGATAGGAATGGGTTTTGGATTGTAAGTCTTTTGAATATTGATTTCATATTAGAAACTAGCCATTGTCCATGCACGGATACATTCCTCATCCCCATTGCAATACTGTTCAACAGACTGAGCAATAAGGTCTTTAGCGAATTTATCCTGGGGAGTTGTGTTAGACTTTGGGCCCCTGTCAAGGAACTCTTCCAACTCCTTGTCTTCCAATACCTTCTCTAGATTCGCCATACCTCTCCATGCAATAGCTACATCAACTAGTAGGCCATCTTCGTCTTCAATCATACCTCCTGCCTTGTCAATGATGTGCCTAACAAGTGCATCCATCTCGTCTGTTGACTTGCTACGGTCCCAATGTAGTGGGGCTCCTGGGTTATGTTTCTCATTTGCCTTAAGTGAGTGAGCCGAAACAGCCATAGCTGCTTTAGGAAAGTACTTTAGGAACCCTGAGAATACAGGATGTAGTTTTCTTTCTTCTGATGTTAAGTGTTTCATATTACTTATCTTCCCCCTCACATATGGATGGGTACTGGTTAGCTTCTGCTAATGTTTTACAAGTCTCTGGTCTATTACTAATAGCTACAATAATGTGGATTAATACTGCCACACATATAACAGCTAATGCTAATTTAATATTATCCATATTATTTCTTAAGATTAACACCAGAGATGTTTTTCTTATTACGTACCAACTTGTAGTCAAACCCCTTGTCTGCTTTCCTTGCTGTGTATCCTACCTCTGTACAAAACCCCCTACTGTTCAACACAAGTACACGAGTAGCTTTATTCTGGTCAATCAAGTTAATAGGATTGAAGTAGTCGGCAACCATCTTTGGTTCTACTTTACTTGCGTTGCCCCCCATTATAGTAGTATACCCGATATCCCGAATAGTTATATAATCACCAAGTGTTCCATAATATGAAAGGCCTCCTGGTTTCTGTATAAATTTATGAATCTCTTTCTTCTGTTTGTCAATTTTGTCTTCTAGTCTGATAACCTCCCTCGAATACTCCTCTATGGCACTTTGTCGTCTGTATAGTCTTTCCTCCAATAGTTCTATTTTTTTACAGTTAAACATATATATTAATCAGTTAAAATTGTTAATGAATATTCTTTCCCCTCATCAATGTGGATAATAACATCATGTTCAATATCTTTATCGAGGAATCCCCACTCTTCTAGTTCACTATAGACAGCTCTTTCAATCGTTTCAATCTCTCCCTTAGTGATTACTTCTCCTTCTTCAAACTCAATCTTTAAAGTAAGTTCTCTCTTCCCTCTTGCATTAGTGGGTAGCCCTACTTCGTGGAATACATCAGACATCTTTTGCCCTTCTAGTATCTTAAACTCGTAGTCAATTCTGGTTTTATTCTCAAGGTCTTTGCTATCTTCCTGCATTGTATTTATCTGAACAGTCTTGACAATACTTAGAGCCGTTAAGCTTTCCATTACCACAACCGCCCAGGTTAAACTCTAAGGAGTTCTCTTTTAATTCGACTAATGCGTTAACACATACTTCTTTCTGCATCTTCTTCTTAAACTTAGCTTGCATCTCTTCTATAACAACTTTCATTTCATCGTCGATTACAATCTCTTCTGTTCCATCCTCCCCATCAACTATTGCTGTTTCTTCCATATTATTCAGGCTTAATTCTACATCCTTTACCAACCCGACTAAAGCTATGGCAATCCTTACACCAAATGGTTTGATACCACATCTTTGCGGCTGGTTTGTAACCTCTTTTTTGATAATCTTTAGACCCGCACTTGGTACACGCTATCTCGTCGTCTCGATTAAACTTAGACATATTTACATGGGTCTTTGTCCACTTGCGAATCCACATGTATAGGTCTTCTGTAAGTATAACGTCCTTGTTGTTGTACTTACGCATTGCCTTGGCTGCTTTCTTATCTCCTCGTAGGTACTCCTGCCAGATAGGACCTTGTGCCCCTTCCTTTTGTCCAATGTTATAGAACTTACCAAGGTTGTTCAATGAGTTCGAGTCCGTTCTCATTGATTGTTTCATTAAAATCTTTGTGTCTAGTTGGTCATAGTGTGACGGAACATCTAGTCCGTGGAATGAGAACCGTAGGTTAGACATCTTAATGTCGAATGCCTTTGAGTTGTGCCCAATTACAATGTCTGCTGAGTCAAGTAGTTCATTAAGAGACTTACAGATTGAGTAATCAGATGGGAACTCCTTCATTGGTTCTGTTGGTACGAAGTCCTCGAAGTCATCAATCCCCACAAAGTGTGTTTTCTTTTCTCCTAATACTTTCCATGAATAGCTAAATAGAATCCATGGTTCTGTTGTTTCTAAGATGTTGGTCTGCCAGATGCTTCCATAATAGAAACCTCTTGATGGTGTACACTCTATGTCTAGTACAATGATTCTGGGTTTATGTTTATCTTTCTTCATAGTTAGTATCAAGGATTGGCGGTTTGGAAGATACATGCCAGTATCTAGAATAGCATCTTGGCGGCAGCTTATTAAAGCATCAACCCCAAGTTTTGGATACCCTCCAAACCACCAACCAGTGACGGTTAGCGGTTAATGGACTAGGCTTCGATTGCCTCGTCTTCTACTTCTTCTTCAATTACTTCTTCAAGAAGAGTAATGTTCTTTCCTTCTTCGTTTTTAGTACGGCTCAACTTGTATTCTCCGTCCATGTTTTTGTTAACTGTCTTGTGTTGTGATACTGGAATACCATCAACAACTGCCTCAAGGGCTAGACCTCGTGCGTTAGCTACTGATGTAACTTGCTGTCCATATTCTCGTGCCTGTCCAAAAGCTTCAGTTAGTTTTTCAACATCTGATTCTAGGTGGCTGATTTCGATTGCCTGTGAGACAACCTTAAGTGCTGCGATTACTGCGATTGCTAGTGCAATGATTGTGATTATAGTCATAATGATTTAATTAGTTAGATATTTAATAAGTTAACCTAGATATTTATGGACTAGGATTTCCATCTGTTCCATTGGGATTAGGTCAAGTGGGTAGTGTTTCCATTCCCCATTCCTTCCAAACACATCACATCCCAACACGGTCCATCCAGCCTTATGTAGACAGTAAGCATAGAAAGAAAGTTGTATCCGAATGATATCATTTTCCGATGCTTTCTTCTTCTCTAGCTCATGGAGCAACTTGTTGTTTGATGATAGTTTATCTAGTACCTTATCCTTACATTTGTAATCACCGACTCTACAGATTTTCTTTTCCTCATCAATTATAATTAGAAGGTCTGCCTCACCTCCCATTTGTAGTGGGGAGTAAGTAACGTACACCTCAGCCTTCTGCTTATACTTTGAGTATCCAATACTATCCATTAGAGTTTTAAACTCTGAGACAATATTAGATGAGTACTTAGTAATCTCTTCGTCGCTTGATTTCATTAATGCAACAATGTCTTTGTGGGTTGGTCGTGCATAGTTCTCTTTTGAGTCTTTTCTAACTTGATGTATTTTTTCCCCAAGCTCCATGTTTTTTAACCATAACTTTCTTGAAATATTAATAGCGTCTTTAACAAGAGAGCCATCTACCTCAAGTCCATTAATTTCATTCTCCATTAGCTTGTGGACTGCTGTACCAAATGCCTTTGTGGAATCACCTTTGTCATTCCATAGCCCCTGAACTACATCCTCAGATATCCCCCATGCCTTAGCAGAGTTTACCTTTGCCCACTTACTAAATGGTTCTACTAGGTGGTCTTTAAATGATGAGCCACCGTGAACTTTCGTTCCTGCTATATAGTTTGAGTGTTCCCCTTCTACTGATGTGACCAATAGGTCTGGCTCAGTAAATGAAATCACATTACTTGTTTTGCTTGTTGGTGTTGAAGTTACAAGCGTCTCCTCTATTTTAAATAAGAACTTCCCTCCGCCTTAGAATCTTTTGCTTCTTGCTTGAAGTGTGCGTGGGCTACTGTTCTTACTTCCTGTAATGAATCCTTATCATCAAGCTCATATTGTAGCTCGACTCTCTTAGATTCAAAGTTACCAAGGTTAATTGTTGCTGCGTATGTAGCTTGTGTAAGTTTCATAATAGTTAATAGATTAAGCTGTTAATTAAAAAGGAATATCCTCTGGATTAATGTCCTCATCCATTGGTGTTGAAGCCTCCAATTGATTTTCTGCATTTACTGCATCAATAGATGGTGTTGCTACAAACTCTGGTACAAGTGCCTTAATCTTAATTGCTTGTGTACGTAGGAAATCCTTCTCATCTAGTGCGAAGTCTGACTTAGCTCTTTCGCTTGCATCAGATGCTGGTCGTACTGGGTATCCTCCCTTGTATTCCATCTTAAAGTTTTCTGCATCCCATGTCATGAATTCATTCTCAACATGTTCTCCAGCTTGTTTGATGTTTAGTTTTGACCAACCATCTTTTTCCCAAGCTGTAAGGATTACTCGCTGTGTGAAGTCTAGGTTTCCAAACTGTTGCAATACTTTACGTGAAGCTTCTGACGGGAATGACATTGATAGTTTATCTTCCTCATCAAGTGTTACTTCTAGTACAGAGAACTTACGTCCCTCATGTTCAATATCATTGATGTCAATACCTGAAACGATACCACCAATTGCTGATACATAAACACCAGAGTCTTGATAAGACTTTTTGTCTTTATCGACAAGGGTAACTTCTTTGAAATCTTTGTCGTCCTCTTTCCCATTCTTCATGAACCAGTGACCTTGCTTGTAGGTGTAGTAGTTCATACCTCCTCCTCCTTGATTTTCTTCTCTTGACATATAATTAATTAGTTAGTGTAACTTGCTCGACAAGTTGTCTCTTTAATAATGATAGTTCCCTGTATGTGGCATCAAGGTTTTTGTTTACTTCATGCTTTTTATTTTCAATTGTATCTTTTATTTTACTCATATTAATATGGGTGATACAAGTTTATAGACATTCAGGTCAATGGATACATAGAGCACAAGATAGGCAGGGCAAGTACCGTTCTAGACGGATTCCTGATTTGACGAGGAGTAAACCACTTTTTATGATGTCGGCATCGAACCGACTACTCTACTCGTATAGTCACCTTGCATGGTAGGTCATTATGTGGGTATTGTCGTTCCTCCACCTCTAGGGCTTTGGCTCACCTTAAATCTCCGCTAAGAGATACCACTACCAAGTCAGTAAGCGTCTACCTATTCCGCCACCTGCCTGTCTTATGCTCTATATGTTATCGAATACCGAGTAGGGGATGTACAAGGTTAGATGGCAATACCCTCCCCTGTTCGATATTCGATGTTGTTAATAATCTTTTTGTTCACAGGTAGTATAGCACCTCTGGATTGACTTGACAAGTCTAGAATATAATACAACACATAATAATCTAACTGTCAAGACAAATTGTCTAGATGTCAAATTCATCCTCAAAGTTCCTTGTCTTCCCCTTCATCTGTTCTAGCCTACCCGCATACAACTCTGGCTTATAACTATTATCATCTTGGAAGATAGTAGCCTCGGTCTGGAAGTAAAGATTGATTACCCCAGTAGCACCATGCCTATTCTTTTGAATGTATAGTTGTATAGGTAGCGGGATATTGTTATCCTTTAGCTCACTGATAATGTCTGCGTCTGCCTCCTTATTCTTTAGACGTAGTACGTAGTCGGCTGATGCCGCAATGTCTCCTGACCCCTTGGTGGCGATAATGAAAGGGTTATCATCCTTAATCTGTGCATTATCAATCTGTGATAGGGCGATAAGGTGTACGTTGAATGACTTCATAATGCTCTGGAACTTCTGTGAGATGTGCTTTAGCCCTGCATAATCACTCTTCATACCTGACTGTACTAGCCCAAGGTAATCAACAATAAACAATGACGTATCTTTGTCTGCTGATTCCTTAAGGATTGTCATCTCGATAGAGCTTAGTGATGGGTTCTCATATATCTTTAACCCACTAACCTGAATCAAGTCAATAGCTTTCTTTAGAGCTTCACCCTCTGCTGCGTTGGTAGAACCTTTAGAGATTTTCCAAATAGGAATAGTAGATAGTATGGAAGCAAGTCGTGAGATAAGCTGTGATGGGCTCATCTCTAAAGAAAAGAATACAACCTTTTGCCCTCTCTTGATAAACTCTGCTACTATATTGAGTGCTAGTGCTGTTTTACCTGATGATGTATACCCTGTAATAACACCAAAGTGTCCGTCCCTGATACCATCTAACTTCTTATCTAGCTCTCTTATCCCAGACTCATGCCCTAGGAACTCACTGTCCTTGGCTTTATATTCCTTAATCTGGTCACGTAGGTCTTGAATACCTCTATCAGCAGATGCATCAACACCACCTTGCCCAACTTGGTTAGTTAGATTGGCAATGACTGCCCCTGTCTGCTCTGTAGTATCTAGTGTTTCATTGTTTGCTCCCTCAATAAGCTTGTGGCCAGCGTCTAACATGTTACGCCTAGTCTCTTTGTCTTTTAAAATCTTAATGTAGCTACCGATACTCCATGAGTTTGCCCTATCATCATGAATGTTATTCAGATAATCGTGGCTTAGGATGGTTTCAAGTCCATTACTTTTAATCCTATCTCTAATAGTAATAGAATCAACTGATACCCTCTCTCTATGTAGCTCGTCGATAACCTTATATAGCTCAAGGTTCTTCGGGTCATGGAAGGAATCCTCGCTTACTGTCTCCAGTAGTTCACGGTCCCTCTCATATCCAAGCATAAGCACACTGAGCACAGCACGTTCCGCATCTAATGATTGTGGTTGTTGTAAGTATTCCATGAGGCTAATTCTTGCTTACGTTCTTCAATAAACTTACTCTTGGACTTGAATAGATTCTCCGACTTGAATCTTTCAATGTATGGTTCCCCATAATTATCCAGTAGTTGTTTTGGGTTTCGTATCGTCTTTATATATTCATGTTCATTACCCATTGGGACGAGAATATGAATAGCTTTCTGCATCATCTCTACCCCATACTTATTTACAAGTAGTTGCATGGACTCTACCAAGGTTTTGTTTCTCATCCATGTAGTAGCCGATAGCTCCTCTAATCCCCACAACATAAACAATCCCTTTACTTCTTTGGAGAGTGAGTAGCCAGCCCTCTTAGCCCTCTTGTAGTTAAAGACACGTAGTTTGTCCTCACCATAAAGCTTTGCTTTTCTAAGGGTGGCTTGGCACACAAGGTCAATCTCCTGGTCGGAGTGTAACATCTGTAGTGCATGGATATAAGCGACACAGGTTTCTGTATCGAACTTATAATCATTTATATTGTTTCTGGAGATTAATGGTTTCATAAGTTATTTATCTACTTTTCCAATAAGAGTCTAGCATATCAAACACAGAGTAGCAAGCTTTAGGGCAATCTTCTTTGTTAATCTCCTCTAGTAGAGACTCATCTGGTAGTCCTACCCCTTGTCTTATCATTGATACCATGTGGTAATCATTTGCATCTAAATGTTTTTGTGATGACTTCCTGTTTCCAATAATACCAATATCAATCTGTGTATACCTTGGTGAGTTGGGTGCTTTATAATAGACGGCAGGATTCTTTGTAGAGCTACCCTCAATTACTTTTCTTTTCCCTATGTAGATTGGATTCATACCTAGAAAGGTCGCTCCATATCCTCTGCCTCATCTGAGAACAGTTCTATGACACGACTGGATAGGTCATTGCTAATGTCCATGAATTCGTCCGCCATTGCAGAATCAAATTCAAAGTTATTTGTTGATGTTACTTCTTCCCCGTCTACTATTGCTATAAATTTAATGGTTTTCATATAATTAAGAAATTAGTTTCAATAATGCTTTGATTGTTTCTTCGTCTTGTTCCTAATCCTCTAGGAACTAGGAACTTATTTACATCGTGCTTGTAGTGATGTCATATATTATTTCCAGTTATTATCATCTCTTTTCTACTTCGACCTGTTCCCACTCTCCTTCCCCTGTTTCAATCCATTGAGTTTTAATTTCTTCATTCATAAGCTATTCTAAGTCATTAAGTGGTCTAATAATCTCTGCAATTTGCTTCCCCCTATCACAATCACATGGGTGTACTGGGTTTTTTTCTTCACGATAGTTACGACCAGTGCAGAACTCTTTAGTTGTTGAATACCCCTTACCGTAGCAGTTAGTACAGCCCCCAAATGCTTTTTCTGTCTGCTTTCGGATGTGTTCTGCGTATTGTTTCACCATATTTTCAATGCTTATATTTTTGTCTTTCATCAGTTCTTCAATCTTTTTTTCATCGTGTATCATAAGCCTATTCTAAGATTACCCCCTCTTTTAATCGACCTCGTTTTGTAAGTTCTGCAATCATTTCTTCGTCAGACATTTTAGGCGACTGTGGGTGTAGTGGGGTGTGGGATTCGATATCACACTCTTGAAACCAATCACAACCACCATTCATGTATTCATCTTTCACAACATCAAGCATCCATCGGTCATACCAATGGAATCCGTGTACCTCGTACCCGTTTACCATATCCCCAATCCCGATAGTTACACCGTTGTATTTTACAGGGATTAGGACTTGTAGGTCTTCTTCGCTGAAAGTCCAGGAGTTTGACTTTTCGTTCAATAAAACCCTTTCATTATCATAATGGGATGTAATTGTTACTTCAAACTCTCCACCGACCATGTCGTTCCTTTCTTTATTCTTTGGGTGTTTCGTATTCGCAATAACTCTCACCATTACTGGCATGTCGTGTATGTCTTTTGTTGTTTTGATTTCTTTCATAAATAAATGTTAGTTAATTCTTTTAATACTTACTACAGCCCAACCTTCTTATACTCCATCAATCTGGGACTGAATCATGGTATACATACTTGTCCACCATCTTTTGTGTGTCCAATAGGTATTTTCCATTGTTCCATCTTGTTTCTTTTTTACTATTTCAAATGTTTTAATAAGCCTATACTGACCCTCCGATTACAATGATAATAATGATAGGTATTGCGATGATTATATACCCAGTCATAAAGTGACCCCATACTGCTAGTGAACGCTTCATAAAGCTCTTTGATGTAATCCATGAGTTCTGTTGTAGGTCTTCTAGATTTTTGATTCGTTGTTCTGGTGTTAATTTAGACATAATAGTTTTATAAGTTACTTACTAATACTTCTCCCCACATATCCGCTAGGTCAATGAGTTCATCTATGTCAATATCTGTTATCCAGTTACTGTAGTCATCAGACATGTCATCATCATTCCCCATGTAGTTGTCTGCATGTAGGTCTTGAAGATACTGTCCAAAGTTAACTTGGTTTGGTTGGTTTGGTTGGATTGGTTTGTTTTTCATAAATATAAAACTTAATGAGTAATGATTACATCTTAACATGCGGGTCAAAAAAAAGCAAGAGGTTTAATTCTTGCCTTGTTGATAACTGCAAATTGGTGGGCTAACCCTCACAGTTTGTGCATACTTCTCCAACGGTAGTAACTGTTGGCTCTACTCCTTTATCGTCGGTGAATGGGTCTATTGGTAGATAGTTTTCTGGCATATATAGTGGTGCTTACTTGGTAGAGATACATTATAGCATAAGTCTTGTCCTGTGTCAATCGTATTCTCTCTAACCTTACTACTCGGGAGCTTTGCTCTCTCGTCTCAACTTCACTTCTCGTTTCTCTCGAACTTCAGTTTCGTGGGTGAGTGATTTTTGATTTTAGATTTTAGACCCTGAGCCCTTTCGCCCTTTCGTCAAAGATTATACAATGACCCCTTAAATAGAGCAAACGGATTAGTACTATATAATATATAATTACCAAAGTGTCAAGTACTATTGAGAACCAATCCGTTTGCACTATTATAATTGGTATGCTATATTGTAGGTGAACCAAATCTTTAACAATGAAAAATAAACCAATATGTTCTCGGAATATATATTGTGCTGATTGTGCCAAAAAGAAACATCCTTATAAGGG
>Ga0307935_1000921_pt1 | contig 11554 bp, 13 predicted proteins | sample OrgLakmetageno92_FD_201827 | JGI IMG/M metagenome (GOLD analysis project Ga0307935, IMG submission 201827) | Saline water microbial communities from Organic Lake, Antarctica - #92 | ecosystem: Environmental > Aquatic > Non-marine Saline and Alkaline > Saline | place: Antarctica: Organic Lake...
TTAAATAAGAATATATGGAAGTCCTAAATTGTATTGTGAAATACAATTAATAACTAAAAGTGATTATAGGCTTATTTACCAAAGTCATCCAGAGCTAAATAGATCGAAGTATCTTTCTTTAAACACTCTCGGAGATCGTTTACTAAGTCCCGCCATTTAAAAAATGATTTGAACTCTGTAAGAGTTGAAATCATTTTTTACTTAGACGCGTAGCGTCGTAAGGCTTGAACGAGCCGAGTTCGCGCTGCAAGCCCAAATCTTTGATTTGGTGCTGAAAGCTTCGGTGAGCTGCAAGCGAGCAAGAAGTGTCTCGTTTGGTCCCGCCATTTAAAAATCCGCAAGGTCCTATAGGGGCTTGGCGGATTTTTAAATATAATTGAAACAATCACTTCAAAACGTTAAACTAACAAAGAATTAAATATTTAAACAATGAAAAACCTTCGATACAACAGCGGCGCGACCATGGTGACAGGTGTGATACTGTGCGTTTTAGGTCTTGGTTTTTGGATTGGAAATTACTACCCAGAGTTTGATTTAATTGCTTTGTTGAACTTAGGACAAAACTGGCCATTTTTCCTTGTGGCAAGTGGTTTTTATATGATTATTTTACAGTATAACGACTACTGGAAAAACAAAGACGAAAAATAGTCACAGTTCTTAATCTCACTCGGTTATATAAAAGTACGCTTTAAACACTTTGAGTGTTTAAATTAATTATTTTTTAAAAAAACTCTAAAATTCATGCACGCTTCAATAAAAACCACGGCTTTATTATTAACTGTGTTTTTTTTAACCGCGTGTAATAACAATAAAGACACCACAAGCATAAGTGATAACCGCACCGAAACAGCGCAGAATTTAGAAGCTGATTATATCGGCATGACCGTGCCACAGGCTCAGGCTAAAGCCAAAATGGAAGGGGTGCCTTTCAGAATTACAATGGCGGATGGGGAAGTGTTTGCGGTAACCATGGACTACCGAGTTGGACGTATAAATGCAGAAGTTAGAGAGGGTAAAGTGGTGAGTTACAATGTGGAAGGGGCGGAGGTTGAAACAGCGGTTAAGACAGAAGAGACTTATGATGAAAATGAAATTGCGGCTTCAAGCCGAGGCAAGCAATCGAGCTACGAATGTGATGAGCAAAAAGAGTTCGTCATAACTTCTGGCGAATATGTGTCGGGCGAGACAATTGTGAAACTTCAAGCCGATCAAATTATGTTTTCTGACTCACAGACCATTACGTCTATCGCTATGAGTCGGACTGTGGCGGCTTCGGGAGAAAAATATAATTCAGAAAATGGTTTAGTATTTTGGAGTAAGGGTGAAAGTGCTACAGTGATGCAAGGCGAAGAAATCTTGTATCAAAATTGTGAGAAAATTTAATTTTAAAAGTTTAAAACTAGAAGCTCCAGTCTCTGTGTATGCGTGGGGTTGGATGTGGGCGGTGTGGCCCATGATTGGCGTTCGTCATTTGATGGCGATCATTTTTTTTGCGATTTTTAAAATGCCACAGAGTGTGGCCTTAATCACAAACTATGTCGCGATGGCGCCTTTTTTGCTGCTTTATTTTCCGCATCTACGATTAGGCGAATGGCTTTGGCAGGCCGAAAAGTTAGACTACAGTTTTTCTGAAATGTGGGACTATGTTTCAACCGATCCATTTGGTTCCGTAGTAGCGTTGATTCCGTCTATTGGCCACGCTATTACCGGCTGGTTTGTATTGTCGCCGATACATTTTGCCATAGGTTACGGGTTTTTCTACTTATGGTTTAAGGTTTTTAAAAAAGCTAAGACGACTTCTTAATCAACGCTTCTTTTTGTACTTTGGTCAGCTTTTTAACGGCATACTCCCGCTTCATAGCTTCAGATTTTGTTTTAAAATCTTCAGAATAAACTATCTCAACCGGACCACGGGCTCGAGTATATTTAGCGCCTTTTCCCGCGTTATGCGTATCTTCGCGTTCGGTTAAATCTTTGCAGTAGCCGGCGTACAGCGTGTTGTCTCGACAACGGGCTAAATAGAAATAAAACGACATTTATTTTAAGGTGAATAACAGATACTTGTTGTTTGTTGTTATTTTAACTATAATAATGATCCACCGCAAAGGTGGTGATCTTTAACTTGATGGGGGTGCACTGGCTTCGACGTAGTGAATTGAAGCAAGGTACGGGCGTTTCCGGTTGGTACAGCGTACCGGTTATCCACGATGTACAAATTTTAAGTGCTACAGCATTTACAAGCAAGTTCAACCAACTTCGTCAAACTGCAGCTCGAGCCTTGGCTCCAGTTCCAGCTTTCGCTTAGTCTAGAACTTCTAGGATAAACCCTAGTTGAGCGCAACCGCTCCTAGGTGATGGCTCGTTTCGCCACGCGGCGTTTCATCAAATTAGTGGTGTAGAGATAAAAACTTGATCTGTCTTTATCTTGAAACAAAAGATCAACTTCTTAAGCTTTTTGTCTGCTATAAATCTTAAGTCGTAAACAAACAGACTATGAACGTAGAACGTGCTTTGTTTCCACTGCGGACGCGGGATCGATACCCGCCACCTCCACCAAATTTAGTTAACTTGAACTTCAATAACATTTTCAAGTGCTTGCAAGCTTTGTACGGCTTCACGAAAAATTTTGTTATCAGGAATATGAACCGTAAAGATTCCAAGTAAGGTACCTTCTTTTGGTTTTTTAAACTTTACGTCCCAAATAAAAATTTCAAAATCACTTAAGATAGTGGTGTAATCACGCATTAAGCCCGGTCGGTCTTTAGCCGTGATAGTGAATTTTTTTTGCATGACGGTTTGGGCTTCTAGTTTTCTCTCGTCTTCGAGTTTGGCAAGCACCTTACAATTGGCTTTATGAACCACGAAGTCACGACCGCGCGTGTTGTAGGCTAAAATTTCATCAGATGGATCGGGCGTACAACACTGTGGAAAATGATACCCAAGCCCGCTTTCATTACCGATAATGATGTTATGATCTGCCGTAAAGCCTGTTTTTTGTGGTGCGGCTCCCAGTGGCTTCGTTCTAATTTGTGGCCTGGGTTTCGTGGGCGCTTCGGTGGCTTCTGGCTTATCCTGTTCTTTAGGAAAACTTGAATTTATCGCTTGTTGAATTTTTTGTCGGGCACTGCTTGATTTAACAAATTTTAACCATTCAGGGTTTGGGGTTCGCCCAACTTTAGTCATGATATCGACGACGTCGCCAGCACTTAGCTCGTGATTAAGGGGCTTGATAATACCATTGACCTTGGCGCCAAAACAGTGGTTTCCAACATCGGTGTGAATAGCGTACGCAAAATCGACGGGTGTTGAATGGGCTGGTAAATTTCTTACATCACCCTTTGGTGTCAGCACATGAATTCTTTTCGCAGAAAGAGATTCGGAAATAGAACGGAAGAAATGTTCTGAGGATTTAATTTGTGTAATCTCGGCTAAATCTTCTGGTATCCAGCTGGTTTTTTCTAAATAGTCTTCATCAAATCGAGCTTTTGAGCTTTGTTTATACGCCCAATGAGCTGCTGGCCCGTACTCCGCATCCAAGTGCATGGCTTTCGTTCTTATTTGAATTTCTGTGGGCACCTTGCTTTGGGCGACCCCAAGTACGGTGGTGTGTAAACTTTGATAGCCATTGGCTTTAGGAACCGCAATATAATCTTTAAAACGCCCTGGCATTGGTTTCCAGTGCGAATGAATTAACCCAAGCACGCGGTAACAATCTGAGTGCTCATCAACAATAACTCTGATACCCAGTAAATCATGAATATCTGAAACGTGGTTACAGTTTTTCTTTTTTAATTTTTCACTGACCGAATACAGGTTTTTATCCCTTCCACCAACGGTTACAAATTTAACCTCTGCTTTTGTGAGTAGTTTTCGAATTTCTTTTTCAGCCGCATTGATAAATTTTTCGCGACTTTTTTTAGACTGACTAATTTGTTTCGTAAGAATCTCATATTCTTCAGGATTTAAATTTTTAAAACATAAATCTTCCATTTGTGTTTTAAATTCATGAATCCCTAAACGATCCGCTACGGGCACGTAAATTTGTAGCGACTCTCGCGCAATTCGGGTACGTTTATCAACCGGTACATGATGCAACGTGGAGAGATTATGAATTCTATCAGCCAGTTTAATAAAGATAACCCGCACGTCTTTGGCCATGGCTACAAAAAGCTTTCTTAAACTTTCTAGTTCCCGGTCTTTCCCCTGGAGTCGAACCTTAGTAATTTTTTCAACTCCCTGGCACAAAAACCTAATGCGCGCCCCAAAGCGCCGTTCAATTTCATCGGGAGTGATGGGCGTGTCTTCAATGACATCGTGCAGTAAGCAGGCACAAATGGTTTCTAAATCGGGTTGAATTTGCAGCAGTATTTTAGTGGCCGCCACCAAGTGAATAAAATAGGGCTCACCAGAAAAACGTTTTTGATTATGGTGCGCTTTTTCTGAGAACCAAAAAGCGCGGGTGATTTTGCTTTTTTTGCCTTCGTCTAAATTTGGATAATAGTGTTCAACCAGATACAAGATATCAATTAAGTCTTGCTCAAATTGGGCTTGGTATTCGGCGTCTGTAAGCGTGTTGTTCATTCTTAAAATTAAATATGATTTAACGGGCTCAATTTGTCCATTTTTCTTGGCGTTTTTTAGGCACAAACTTAGTATGAAAGTACGTATGAAAACTAATTTTAGTGCTCGTCTTAAAGTCGTGAAAATCGCGTTAGTTTTAGTAGCGGTTGTTTTTACGGGGCGTTTGTTTGCCTTACAAGTGGTAAATTACGATGCCTACGCACTACAGGCTAAATCACAGCATGAACAACGATCGGTTTTGCCAGCGAGAAGAGGGAAAATTTTAGTGAAGAAAAATTATATTGATGAAGAGTTAACCCCACTAGCCACCAACAATACCCTTAAAATGTTGTTTGCAGATCCGCTGGTTTTAAGTTACCCGCGTTACAACCCGCAAGTACCTTTAAATGAACAAGAACAAGGGGATCCAAATGCGGTTGCGTCACTTTTGGCGCCCATATTGATTCATGCTCATTGCGAAGAGATAGAAGGGTGCCAAATTAGTACTAAACCAGAAGAGTGGAGTGAGGCGGAAAGAATCGCTATTACGGCGTATGAAAAAGAATTACAAGAAATTTTAGGACAAGTAGAGCGAACGCGGGTGGTGTTAGCTACCGAATTAGCGCCCAACAGAATTACCGAAATTGAGTCTTTAGCGTTGCGAGGTATAACGTTACAAGGCGCTACTTTATTGGCCAATCCGACACAAATTTTGAGTGCTAAAAGTACCGCCGAAGCTTTAGCGCCTCTAATTAATATAGAGGAGGAACGTCTTGAAAGCTTAATTGAACGACGCTCCCGACGGTACGTTGAAATTGTGGATAAAATTGTGCCAGAAGTCTCTGAAAAAATTATTGAGATGAAAGAGAATCCACGCTATGCCACCATTTTGCGTGGGATTAGAATGAAAGATGAGTACTGGCGGTACTACCCAGAACGATCACTGGCTTCGCAGGTGTTAGGATTTGTAGATTCAAGTGGAAATGGTCAATATGGTATTGAGGGTCGTTTTGATTTAGATTTACGGGGTCAGGAAGGGTTTATCTACGGGGCCACAAACACACGAGGACAACGAATTTTAGGGAAAGATTCTGGTATTACGCAAGCGCGTGATGGAGCGGATATTGTTATTTCTATCGACCGCGTAATTCAAGGGCAAGTCGAAAAAATGCTGGTCGAAGACACCGAAAGATACCAAGCGGATTTTGGTCAGGTAATAATCGTGGATCCAAGTACGGGCAAAATTTTAGCAATGGCGAATTCGCCTAGTTTTGACCCAAATGAATTTGGAAAAGCTTTCTTAAGATATGAAATTCCACCAGAGCAGTACCAGCTTGATTTAGAGGATGAAAATTTTAATCAACGGATTCCCACTATTAATGAAGAAGGGAAGCTGTTTCGCTACTTTAATGTGTGGGGGCCAACGGTGTTCAGAAATAAACTGGTAGCCGATTTGTACGAGCCTGGATCTGTAATGAAAGCCTTAACGATGGCAGCCGCTATTAACTCTTCTGAGGTCACGCCAACGACTATTTACCAAGATACTGGGCCGGTAGAAGTGGATGAATTTAGCATCAGAAATTCAGACAAAGTGTATGCGGGACCGACAAGTATGATTTCGGTATTGAATCGATCGCTTAATACGGGAATTGCTTTTGTTACCCAAAAAATGGGGCGAAAACTAATTTACGAATACATGCTTGATTTTGGCTTTGGTCAATACACAGACATTGAGCTGCCTGGTGAAGCGCTCGCAAACATGGAATTTTGGCAGGATTGGTCTGACTCCGAGCTGGTGACTCGTGGTTTTGGGCAGGGGATTCAAGTGACGCCCCTGCAAATGGTAATGAGCTTTGCCGCACTCGCTAATGGGGGCTATTTATACAAACCTATTATTGTAGAAGAGGTGCGCTATCAAGACGGTCGACCGCCGAAAATTTTTCATCCAGAAGTCGTGCGTCGAGTTTTCGGAAACGAAGCCTACAATGCCACCAAATCTATGTTGTTGAACGTCGTTAGTAGTGGCTCTGGGAAAGCCGCTCGAGTTTCGGGCTACAGTGTTATGGGGAAAACGGGTACGTCACAAACCTACCGTAACGGCCAAGTATTAGAAGGCGTCGGAACGACGATTGCCAGTTTTGCTGGTTTTGGTCCGATTCAAGAACCTAAGTTTGTAATGCTGGTGAAATACGATTATCCAAAAACATCGCAGTTTGGATCTGAAACGGCGGCCAGAACTTTTGGTCGAATTTCAGAATTTCTTTTTGATTACTTTGAAGTGCCACCGGATCGTTAACCTTAAACCACCCGATTCCGTTCAACTCCTGCCACAAAAGCTTCAATGTTAACGATGACTTCTGCAGCCAGTCTTTGCCGGGCTTCAATGCTCGCCCACGCAATGTGCGGGGAAGTTACTAATTTCTCGGGGTTTTTAAGTGAAAGCAGGGGATTATTCGCGTTAATAGGTTCGTGCTCAAACACATCAAGCCCTGCTCCAGCAATAGTGTTAGTATTCAGCGCGTCTGCCAAATCAGCTTCATTTACAATGCCGCCCCGTCCAAGGTTTAGCAGCACAGCACTTGTTTTCATCAAACTCAAATTATCACTATTGATCAAATTTTTTGTTCGGTCATTGAGCGGAGCGTGAATAGAAATAATATCACATTGTGTACAGAGCTCCTCTAAACTCAAATGGGGATAAGGACCATCAGTGTTTTTACCAGAAGTTGAATGGTACACTACTTTTACCCCAAAGGCGGTGGCAACGTTTGCCACGGATTTTCCAATTTCGCCTAAACCAATTAAGCCCCAAGTTTTGCCCGCTAGCTCATGGTACGAACGATCAAAGGTTGTTATCATACCAGGTTGGTTGTTCTGAAACCCGGTTTTAACAAAATTATCATGCCACGCGGTGTGACGCATGAAGCTAAACAATAAGGCAAAGGTTTGTTCTACTACACTGGCGGTACTGTAACCCGCTACGTTAGCGACCGCTATGTTTCGTTCTTTGGCATATTCTAAATCGACTCCATCGGTGCCCGTGCAGGTTAAAGCGACGAGTTTTAAATTTTTAGCCACCGATAAAGTAAACGTGTCGAGTTTTACTTTATTGGTAATAATAACGTCTGCGTTTTCGATGCGATCGGCCACTTGTTCTGGCGTGGTAGATTCATAAAAAATAACGTCCCCAAGGGCTTCAAAGCGAGAGAGATCAATATCTGATCCCATTAGTTGCGTATCTAAAAAAGCGATTTTCATATTCAAGTAATTAAGAATTTTTTCCTTCGGGGTAGTAGTGATGCACATCTCTTTGTGGGAATGGGATACCTATACCCGCTTTATCAAAGGCTTTTTTAGCGGCCTCAATTATGTCATAGCGAATTTTAAAACTTTTTTCAGCCGGCATCCAAAATCTACACCGCATGGTAACGGCATTATCACCCAGTTCGTCAACCAGCACACATTTACCTGGATGATCAGGAATGTTTAAATCGTCCATTATTTTTTCTAAAATACCTCGGACTTCATCAATATCGGCCTTGTAAGAAACACCGACATCAACATGAACGCGTCTTTGTGGTAAGGCTGAATAGTTATCGACGGCATTATTAGACACCGTTGCATTCGGCAAAATTAAAAAACGGTCATCCCGAGTTCGTAAAATAGTATTAAAAATCTGGATCTGTTTCACATAACCTTCGCCTTCAGCGGTAACAATATAGTCATTAACCTTGAATGGTTTGAAAAATAGAATAAGCATCCCACCTGCAAAATTTGACAGGCTTCCTTGAAGCGCCAAACCAACCGCTAGACCCGCTGCCCCAAGAATGGCAATAAACGAAGTCATCTGCACCCCAACCATGCCGGCCACAGTGATAAATAATAATACCTTTAAACCAATACTGATAAGGCTGTATAAAAATCCCGCTAACGAGGGTTCTAATTTTTGGTGGGTAAAAATTTTTTTGAGCCCTTTGGTTAATTGCTTAATGATAATAAGCCCAAAGATAAATGTTAAAACAGCGAGAATTAGTTTTGGGGTATAGCCGATAACCAAAGCCACTCCCATATCGATGTATTTTTGTATATCAAGTGTTGAAAAATCCATAAAAATAGTTAATGAGTATTAAATTAACCCTAGCATATTATTAAAAAACTGGCACGGCTAAAAGGTATGAAGCTTGCTTTTATAATCTACAACTTGCTCATCGTTCACCTCTATGCCTTCGGCTTTTAGGCGGGCAATCTTTTCACTCGTTTTACCATTGTACCCCCCAAGTCGGCCATCTGAGTTTATAACTCGATGGCAGGGAACGAGGTCTCGGGGATACGGATTTTTATTCATGGCGTTACCAACCGCGCGGTACGCTTTTGTGCCAAGTGCTTCGGCTAAAATTTTATAGGTCGTAATGTTTCCAGAGGGCACGGTGCTGAGTAATTTGTAACACCGTTCGTTAAAATTTACTGGAGCCATAAAAATTAGGCTTTAGGTTCAATGGTATAATGATGCACATCGCGTTGCGGAAAAGGAATAGAGATTCCCTTGGCATCAAAAGCAATTTTAACGGCTTCAAGTTTTTCAAATTTAAGATCCCAGTAATCATCAGTCTTAACCCATACGCGACACCAAATATCAACGCTGCTATCACCTAAATTTCCAACCACAATTTGTGGCAGTCGATCATTGTTATTTTTTATAACGCGCTTATCTCCGGCTACTACTTCTTCAAGGGTTTCTTTGGCAAGCTTAATATCATCGCCGTAACCAATCCCAAACACAAAATCAACCCGGCGATGCTTTTGGTCGGTATAATTAGTGATAACGTCGTTAGCTAAATTACCGTTTGGTAAAATAAGAATTTTGTTATCGGGTGTATTTAAAATGGTGTTAAAAATTTGAATATTCCTCACCGTACCACCAACCCCCTGCGCCTCAATGTAATCTCCAATTTTAAAGGGCTTAAAAACAAGAATAAGGACGCCACCAGCAAAATTTGAAAGGCTACCCTGCAAAGCTAAACCAATCGCTAAACCGGCGGCCCCAAGGAGCGCCACAAGCGATGTCGTTTGTACCCCAAACATGGTGGCTACTACAACCAGTAAGATTATTTTAAGTCCAATCCCTGATAAACTCAGAATAAAACTTTCTAAAGCAGGGTCTAAATTGACTCGGTTAAAAAAGCGACGTAAGCCACGCATGACAAAGCCAATAATAATCCAACCAACAATGAGTACCACAATGGCAGACACAAATTTAGGGGCGTATTCGAGCAGCATTGTTAAACCTTTTTCGTATAACTGTTGAAGCGTTTCTGGTGAGATATTCATGTTATTATAAGTTTAATAAGTAGGATTTATTATTTTAAAAAACCAATTTTAATTAGTTTTTCGGCCTCTTTACGACTAACTCCTCGAGCTTGAAAGTAAAGAATTTTTTCGTTATCAACCGGAGCAATGCTCGCTCCATGACCCGCTGATTTTACTTTGTCGGTTTCGACTCTTAACACCGGTAACGATCGACCTTTAGCCTGATCAAAAAGAATTATTTTTTCAGTAATATTCGCATCCGCTTCAGACGAACCTTCTTTGAGCGTTCCATTTCCATCAAACCCTAAAAAACTTTGGTCTTCGGCCGTACCACGCAAATCAATAGAGCCAGTTTGGTTATGGCCGCGAAACACTTGTTTGACTTGCCAGTTTTTCTTATCACTCCCAAAGCACTGGGCACGACCTTTAATATGGCATTCAGCATTCTCAGAAAGCAATTCAACGGTTAATTGAAAATCACGACTGCCTTCAGAAAAATCTTCTAAAGTTATTTCTAAAACTTCATCATTTTCTAGTTGAATAATTTTATGGCCACTTGGGTCAGTTAATTTCATCCTCGCGATTATAACAAGCCTTAAATCATTCACAACATTCGCCGGACTTTTTTCTAAATTAACGGTGGTCGATAAAGTCTTAAATCAACTCTTTTTTCTTCCTCTATTAAAAACTGGGCGTAACTAAAAAATTTATGATTTTGAAACTCTTTCTGTCCGACTCGAAAAGCCAAATAACTTACGGGAATGGCTAAAAATCCAATCCAGTAAAAAGACATCCCAACAGCCTGAAAAAAGAAGGGAATAATAGTGGCCATCACAAACATCCCACTCGCACTTATATTCCACCACCAATTGGTTTTATAGACGGCTCGATTTGGTAAATCTACGCCTGTTAAATACACAAACAGGGCGCTATTATAGGCAAGGCGTTTTAATTGTTTTGGGCTGGTAGTTTCAAAGGGGTAGCCACTTTGATCGTCATACAAAATAAAAGTTCGGTCGGGGTCTCTAAAGTGAACGATAACTCTTTCTGGATAATCAAGAATAATTCGGTAGGCGTCGGTTAGGTCCCAAGCATTGTCCCCAATATGAAGCGAGTGTGATTGCGGAAAAATGTAATCGAGTTGTTGAGTTTTTTGGTCATTGGGTTTGTTGTTTGCATGCCCGTCGTCGTACAACCAAAAAGCAAGACTTACAACTGAAGCTACAAATAAAATGGCGATAAATAAAAGTAGAAATGGCTGAATTTCTAGTCCAAAGGGTTTAAGGGCGTGCCAGCCTAATTTGTAGGTAATATCTGAAAGAGTGGTGATACCCGTTAGACAAACGGTGGTAATGAGAATAAAAAGCCCAACTTGCTGAGTCCAACTCGCATCGAGCGCATACGTTGATTCAACTCGAACGCAAACTGGTAAATTTTTAGAGAGGAGATCTTGAAATTTGTGCATATTTAAAACTATTTTAGAGAAGAAATGACTTGTATGCAATTAACTGGCACAGGGTATTGCCTTTAAAATTTTGAGTAATTTGAATAGAGGGATTGATTTTTTATAAAATCATTTTATAAGTTTGTTAATGAGAATTGTTAATGCTGGTAAATTTGAAGAGGCTTTGGCCCCTTGGTACGTTGATTCTACTTTTTCAGAAGATACAGAGGCATTAGCCGCAAA
>Ga0307935_1000926_pt1 | contig 11518 bp, 10 predicted proteins | sample OrgLakmetageno92_FD_201827 | JGI IMG/M metagenome (GOLD analysis project Ga0307935, IMG submission 201827) | Saline water microbial communities from Organic Lake, Antarctica - #92 | ecosystem: Environmental > Aquatic > Non-marine Saline and Alkaline > Saline | place: Antarctica: Organic Lake...
CCTAGATAAGTGGGCAAACACGGCCCTGTTCGAGAGAGTAAGTGGCGCCTGGAAGCCACGTTTTTCACCAAGGTAGAACACCCGCCGAAGGCACCAACCCTCGAGTGGTAGCCAGCTGTCCATCGAGAGGAGGGGGATGGCAGCAGGGTGCACGATTCGGACGTAAAAGCCCTCTGGGCGTGGATTGTGCTTTAGTTAAAGGGTTTTTCTTCAGTAGGACAATTTTCTTGTACAAATGCTGAAAGGCCCCACTCGCTCGACTCGCCTCGGGTGCCGATCTGAGCGCCAACGTCATCGAGGTAACTAAGGGAGACCCCAGCCCTCCAAATACGGATACTTAGGTCGATATCGACGGGTCGATTGTGGGGCTTCTTCCATGACCAGCTGTTGTACCTCAGGCGCTTGAGGCTTGACCGATACACCCACGTGATGGGACTGCCGATGGGGGCCGGTGGGTGAGGTGTTTTTGGAACCGTCCCGTAATATTCGTCATCAATGAAGTAGTCGGGGCTTTCTTTTCCATCGGGGAGTAGGCACTTGGATGAGACAAACTCTGATCCCTCGGCCTCCAGCTTGCTGATCGAACGTGCTAGGTGGTCAGGGAACCAACTGTCGTCGTCGTCCAGGCGAGCGATGAATTCACCGTGGGCCCGCGCCAAGGCGAGATTAAGCGCTGGGGCAGCAGCACTGCACCAGCGGCTCGTCACATCGGCGTCCTTCAGATGCCCGGGGATTCGCGGGTTGGTGAGGTATGTGAAACGAGAGTCGAGGCTGTCCACTAGCGCCTTGACTCCTTCGGAGTAAAAGTCGGTGACAATCAGAACTTCAAAGTTCTGCTCTGACTGAGCGAGAATAGAGGGAATCGCACGGTTAGCCAGCAAACCGACCCGCGTGTTAAGGGTCGGTATCAAAATACTGATTCGTGGCCCCAGGGGGCCGCTTCTTTGTACTCGAGACAACCAGCGGCCTGCGGCCAAAGCAACGCAATCCCGGATGAAGAGAGAGCGCATCCGAAAGGCTAGAGCGAAAGTTCCTGCGGGATTTTTTGGCTGTGGTGCAGAGCCGGCCGTGGTGGCTAGGCTCCCGACTTCTTGGGTGGAGTTCTCCCAACGGTAGACAGGAATCGAGTCAGAGAGCGAAGACCGATTATGCGCCACATAAATTCTTTGCTTTGTCACCGATTTGACTGCGTTCGCCAGCTCTCTCAGGAAAAAGTCATTCGAAAATGGTCGGTCTTCCGCGCTCGAGGTGGAGTGCGGCTGGCCAGTCTCTCGGGGGAACAGCTCGGCTGCAGTCCGATATTTGTGGGGGACGGGGGCTTCTGTCCAAAAGTACCCACCTGAATCTTGGTCCACGCCAACCCATACAATTTCTGCGTAGCCCTGAATGAGCCCCCAAAAAGTGAGCCGGACAACAGAAGACCCGTTGTCTGGCAGAACGCTCGAAGGCAGTTCACAACTAATTGCTCGCTTTATAATTCGACCGAGATCTGGGGCAAGATTCGCGGGAGATTTCGTAATGACGTTTGCCCGCCCGTAGATCCATGTTTTGGCGTCATATTCTGATGACAACGAGTAAAGTCTCGATTTGTTTGGGGGCCATGGTGGGCGCAGCACCATGATGTCCGGTGGCGCTTTTCTTACTCGCTGAGAGTTAATTTCTTCGCTCAGGAAAGTGTTTGAGAGATTCGCTCCGCCAGGCGTGTTGTCGGTTTCAGTCGACAACGCATTAGGAACAAAGGGGTGGATGGGCCAAAAATTTATTCCTATTGATGTCTGCCCTGCCATCGTTTCTAGATTTAGGGGTGTGAGCTCATTCACACTTGCGCCCCCCGCCAGAATGAAGAGAGTTTGGGAACGCTGGGGCTTCTGGGAGAGGTGACTCGAGGTGTTGAGAACCCTCTTGTCGAGCGCCCGCGCAACTTTGGATGTGAAAGCCGCCTCCTTTCTGCATTGGCGCAGAAACAACAACTCCCTCGCCAGAGCTCCAAAACGGGAGTGTTCATTCTCGAGCGCCACTCTGATACTTGCCCTAATCCAAGCGGAGGCTGGAATGGAAGGTTCAGGTAGTGCCATGAAGCTTCTCCCCTCGTTCGCCACGGACACGGAATTCGGTTGCGACATTCCGTCACAAGCCAATTATCCCTCCTTGCCGCGGGGGTAGGTTGCGGACTCGGTCGCGAGGCCTTTCTCCTCAGGTCGGATGGCTCGGTAGACTACGGAGAGTGAGCGGGTCGGAGAACAGAAAGGGTTCGATATGAAAGTTCTCGTGACCGGCTCAGAGGGATTCATTGGTTCCCACCTGGTCGATTCTCTTCTCGCGCGCGGTCACGATGTTACGGCCCTTGCGCAGTACAACTCTTTCAACTCAGTGGGCTGGCTGGAGTCAGTGTCTGCAGGCTCGGGCGGTTCCCTAAAGATCGTTCTGGGCGATGTTCGGGATGGTGGCTTTATGAACGCCTTGGTGGCCGGTCACGACCGTGTTGCCCATCTCGCTGCGTTGATCGCCATTCCATATTCCTACGTTGCTCCTTCTTCCTACTTGGAAACAAATGCAATGGGGACTCTGAATCTGTTGGAGGCCTGTAAGAACCACGGAGTCGAGCGGGTCGTGCACACTTCGACGAGCGAGGTTTACGGCACAGCACAATACGTTCCAATTGACGAGAAACACCCGCTTGTCGGACAAAGCCCCTATTCTGCGTCCAAGATTGCCGCCGATCAGATTGCCTATAGCTATTGGGCATCCTTCTCTCTGCCGGTTGTAACCCTGCGGCCTTTTAATGCTTACGGTCCTCGACAATCCCAACGCGCCTTCATCCCCTCCGTGATGGTTCAGCATCTTTCAGGACAGGGCGAGCTGAAGCTGGGGTCCCTCTCGCCAACGAGGGACCTCACATACGTCACTGACACGGCCATGGGCTTTGTTGCTGCTCTGGAAAGCAACGACGGATCGGGGGAGGTTTTCAACATGGGTAGTGGTTTTGAAGTTTCGATGAAAGATGTTGTGGGCATGATTTCGGAAATCAGTGGCCGAGATATCCCAGTGGTGACGGACGAGTCTCGATTGAGACCTATTTCCTCCGAGGTAGAGCGGCTCTGCGCGGAGAGCTCAAAAATGACAACTGTGTTCGGCTGGAATCCCTCTTTTGCGGGGAGAGCAGGTCTCCGAAAAGGTCTGGAGTCGACCTATGAGTGGCTTTCCCGGCATCAGCATCTTCCCGGCTACCAACCGGAACATTACGTGGTGTGAGAGAGAAGAAACGTTGACGACATCATTGAGCCTTGTTAGCGGCTTTTGTGCTGACCTGTCCAGCGCCCTGGGCGCACCTGGTGGTGGACTCCACGAGCCAGAGTTTGGGGGAAACGAAAAGAAGTACCTCCTTGAGTGCATTGATAGTGGTTTTGTATCATCGGTAGGTAATTTTGTGACCCAGTTTGAAGAGGAGCTCGCTGCCTTTACAGGGGCCCCTTTTGCTATCGCAACAGTCAGTGGGACTGCGGCCTTGCACCTGGCTCTGATTGGCGCAGGTGTGCAGCCTGGGGACGAGGTTTTAGTTCCAGCAATCAGTTTTGTTGCGACAGCCAGCGCTGTTATCCAGGCTGGGGCTGTCCCGCATTTTGTCGATGTGAGCAGCGATAGTTGGGGTTTAGACCCAGAAGTGCTGGGGGCTTATCTTGCCACAATAAGCACTTCTCGCCGGGGAAAGCTCACCAACACGGCGAGCGGTAGGTCCATCACGGCAGTGATTCCGATGCACACGCTGGGACATCCCGTTGACATGCCCGCGCTGCGAGAAACTGCTGGCGCCTACGGGCTGCAGATTGTTGAAGATGCTGCAGAATCTTTGGGGAGCTACGTGGGTAAGGAACACACGGGACTAGCGGGAACAGTCGGGGTTTTGAGTTTTAACGGAAACAAAACAATCACCACGGGTGGAGGCGGTGCTTTGCTCACCAGTGATGCGGAGATAGCGCGAAAAATTCGTCACCTATCGACGACTGCGCGCATTCCTCACCCGTGGGAGTTTGATCACGACGAGATCGGCTACAACTATCGAATGCCCAACATTAATGCCGCACTCGGTCTTGCGCAGCTTGAACAACTAGCGGGGTTTCTTATTGCGCAGAGAGCATTGCACCGCCGGTACCAGGGCTTGTTGGCGGGGTCGAAATTGGGCGAAGTCAAATCTGAAAGGCCGGGGACAACCAGCAACTATTGGTTGCAATCATTCCTCTTGGCTCCTCAGCATCAGCATATTAAAGACGACCTCATCCAAGCGTGCATTTCGATCGGCTTGCCGGTGAGGCCACTCTGGAAGCCGCTAAATACCTTGAAGCCCTACTCGCACTTTCCGTCCGCGCCGACTTCCGTGTCGAACGACCTGTACAGCCGGGTTGTATGCCTGCCCAGCTCGGTCTCGCTGGCTGCTGAGCAAGCGCCGGTGTGATTCATGAGTGCTGAAGAGGCGAAAGAAGCTGTGGTTGATAAGGGGGTTAAGACGCCGTCTGAGCCAGCGCGCAACCTCGACTCTCAATCACTCAGGGCCAGCCGCACGGTCGTCATCGCTGAAATAGGGGTCAACCACAACGGTTCCGTGGAGATGGCCAAAAGACTGGTCATCGAGGCCCGGGAGGCGGGTGCAGACTACGCCAAGTTTCAAACTTTTCGGGCGGATAGTGTGGCGACTCGGGACTCTCCTTTGGCCCAGTACCAGGCTAGGAATGCGACACATCATTCACAAATGGACCTTCTGAAATCTCTCGAATTGGCCGACCGTGATTTCCGGGAACTGAAGATATTTTGCGAGAATCTGGGAATTGGTTTTCTTACTACCGCCCACGATTTGGAGAGTGCCGAGTTTGTTTTTTCGCTGAACCTCGATTGGGTTAAAGTTCCTTCGGGAGACATAACCAATTACCCTTTTCTTGCTCGGGTTGCAGAGCTGAGACAGAAAGTGTTGCTCTCAACGGGTGTCTCCACGAGTGCGGAGGTAGAACAGGCGCTCCTCGTTCTTGAAGAGGGAGGGCTTTCACGAAGCTTGGTTACGGTGCTCCAGTGCACAACCGAGTACCCAGCTCCGATTCATGAAGCCAACCTTCGAGCCATGGTTGGCATGGGCCATGAATTCAGTGTTGCGGTGGGCTATTCGGACCACACGCTAGGGTACGAAGCGGCGATTGCTGCGGTGGCGTTGGGAGCGCACGTTATCGAGAAACACCTCACACTCAGCCGCACTGGTGATGGTCCAGACCATGCTGCCTCGCTCCAGCCATCAGAATTTGCTGAGATGGTGCTGTCTATACGCGCGGTTGAATCAGCGTTGGGGGATCCGCAAAAAAAGCCTTCAGAGTCCGAAATCCGAAATCGGGACGTGGTTCGCAAGTCCATCGTTGCAACCGAGGAAATCCGGAGCGGTGATGTGTTTAGCCTTGAGAATATGGGAGTCAAGCGCCCAGGGTCAGGAATTAGTCCGATGAAATGGAACAGTCTGATTGGGCTCAAGGCATCTCGGCATTTCAGCATCGATGAAATGATCGAGCTCCCATGAAGATTTGCGTTATTACGGCAACGCGGGCGGAGTTTGGAATCCTGAGCAAGCTGATTCAGGGTGTTGCTGATTCGCCAAAACTTGAGCTTCAGTTGGTAGCAACAGGGGCCCACCTTCTTGAGGAGTTTGGTGCGACAGCTAGTGACATCCGAGCGCAGGGCTTTGCTATCGACTGGGAGGTCCACGACATAACCCAGGCGTCTAGCGTCGAAGATGTGTCACGGCAGGTTGGAGCTGGTGTGGGAGGGTTCACAAGCTGTTTCCTCGCTCTTGAGCCTGATGCAGTCGTCATCTTGGGTGACAGATACGAAATGCTTTCGGCTGCCATCGCCGCTTTTTTTCTCGGAGTTCCCATTGTTCACCTTCACGGTGGCGAGGTAACTCACGGAGCGTTTGATGATGGCATCAGGCACTCCATCACGAAGTTCGCGAGAGTCCACTGCGTCGCTAACACTACATACGCAAACAGGGTAATTCGCGCCGGAGAGTCGCCAGACTCCGTTCATGTGGTGGGGGGGTTTGGCGTGGACAAGATTGCAGCGTCATCGTTGCTTTCACGGCTCGAGTTAGAGCGTGATTTAGGTTTGGAGTTGTCGGGCGGTTTTTTTCTGGTTACCTACCATCCCGTCACATCAGGGATTCACGATTCGGAGAGAGAAATTGCTGAAATCATCCAGGCGTTGGAGGATTTCCCTCGTCAGTCTGTGGTCTTCACAATGCCCAACGCCGACCCAGAGCATCGTGACATCGCGCTGGCAATCGAAACTGCTGTGAAAAAACACCGTCCTCGGTGGGCCGCATTCAGCTCTTTGGGGAGTGAGCGGTATCTTTCGTTGCTTTCTCTGTCAACTGCCGTGGTCGGGAATTCGTCCAGCGGTCTCACGGAGGCGCCTTCTCTCGGTGTGCCCGCTGTCAACATCGGCCCCCGACAACGGGGGAGAGTCGAAGCTACAAGTGTGGTGTCGTGTGAGCCGGAGACCGCCGAGATTGTCGCGGCCCTCCACCTTGTCGCTTCGGATGGTTTTCAGCTTCAAGCTCGAACCTCACGCAGCCCTTATGGGCTTCCTGGTGCGGCAGATTTGGTCGTTGCGCTTTTGGAGTCGATTGATTTTGGTGATGTGGCTCCGAAACAGTATTACGACGGCCCGACGCAAAGAACAATTGGCCACAGTGAATAGCGACGTAGCTCGAATCCTCATCGCGAACCCTCGGTCCGTGAAGCAGGTCGTTGAGGTGCTGAATTCCTCTGGGCTTGGACTTGCTCTGGTCGTGGATCATTTCGGCGTATTGGTGGGCACGGTTTCCGATGGCGACGTTCGTCGGGCATTGCTCGATGGTCACGGCTTGGATAGCAACCCTGAGACGGTAATCAACAGGAACTTTGTCTCGGCAAGCGAGGATGTGAGTAGTAGGGACCTTGACGAGAGGGCTCGCCTGATGGGCATATCCGTGATTCCGATTGTCAATGGCCGTAATCAGATCGTCGGACTTCATTCTCTTAGGGGTGACAGTCGCACCAAAGGGGAAGTGAAACCTCACCGGGTGGTGATTATGGCTGGGGGGCTCGGGACGCGACTAAGACCCCTGACCGATTCCACGCCGAAACCTATGTTGCTAGTCGCAGGGAAACCCATGCTTTTGCGCATAATTGAAAACCTTCGGGAGGAAGGGTTTCGCAGTATTGCGATTTCCATCAACTATCTGGGGGAACAGATTTCCGAGTACTTCGGCGATGGAGCCCACTTTGGAGTGTCAATTTCTTATTTGAAGGAGGGGGAGCCTTTGGGCACGGCAGGAGCACTGTCGCTTCTCGAGCAGGACACATCCACTCCCGTGGTGGTGATGAACGGAGATATTCTGATGACAGCTAATGTGGGCGACATGATCCGATACCACCAAGAGTGCGAAGCAGAGATCACGGTTGGAGCGAAGGCCATTGAGACTCAAATCCCCTTCGGTGTTCTTACTACCGATGGCGCGCGGATCACTAGAATTGAAGAAAAACCGACGTACGTCGACCTTGTTAACGCAGGAATCTATGTTCTTAACGCCTCCCTGGTTGCGATGATTCCTCGGGAGAAACGACTCGATATGCCCGAATTTATCCAAGGTCACCTGGAAAACTCTCGAGTGTTTGTCTTTCCTATCCATGAAAAGTGGATGGACCTTGGGCATCCTGACGACTTGCGTGAGGCAGCTCAACATTATCCTCCTGAAAGGTCTACCTAGTTGGAAATCATTGCCTACCCGAAACCACTGAATAAGGGCCCCTTTGAAGGCGAAGGCTCGGGTGAAGCCCTGTATGGCCTCCCTCCTGCAGTCCGCTACTGCAAAAAATGCGTTATTTCTAACCAGCGCCCCAACTCGACTGTTGAACTTAACAACCAGCCCGGTTCACTCAAGACCACCATTGCTTTCGATGCGGAAGGAGTGTGCGACGCGTGTCGCTTCACGGAGAAGAAGGGCGCAGAAATCAACTGGGAAGAACGCGACGAGCAGCTTCAGGCCCTCTGCGATCGCTTTCGAAAGAATGATGGTTCCTACGACTGTATTGTTCCGGGCAGTGGTGGAAAAGACAGTTTCTACGCCTCACACGTTCTGAAAAATAAATATGGGATGCACCCGCTGACGGTGACGTGGGCACCGCACATCTATACCGACTGGGGCTGGAAGAACTTTCAATCATGGATTCATGCAGGGCATGACAACTATTTGATGACTCCGAATGGTCGGGTCCATCGCTTGCTTACCCGCCTGTCCACCGAACTGCTCTTGCACCCTTTTCAAGCGTTTATGTTTGGACAAAAGTTCTTGGCACCAAAAATGGCCGACGTGTTTAATATTCCGCTCGTTTTCTACGGTGAAAATGAAGCGGAGTATGGAAACCCCATTGGGGATACGACCTCGGCTCTCCGAAGCGACAGCTATTACTCCTTCGAGAATCTGTCGGACGTTCGACTGGGTGGGGTAGCTTTTGACGATTTGATTACCCACTTTGGGGTGGAGAAAAACGATTTGATGCCCTATCTCCCGGCACCTCGGTCGACACTTTCTGAGAAAGAAATCCAGGTTCACTACCTGGGTTACTACCTTCGCTGGCACCCCCAGTCTGCCTACTACTATGCGGTCGATAACGGTGGTTTTGAGGCATCTCCCGAGCGAACTCCGGGGACGTATTCGAAATACAACAGCATCGATGACCGCATTGATGATCTGCACTATTACACCACCGGGGCGAAGTTCGGAATTGGTCGTGCAAGTTATGACGCAGCCCAAGAAATTCGTTCAGCTGACATTGAGCGGGACGAAGGTGTTGCACTCGTAAAAAAGTATGACCATGAATTTCCTGAGCGCTTTATGCCCGAACTTCTCGAATACCTCTCGCTGGCGCCGGAGGAGTTCCCTGAGGCAAGTGCAATGTTTGAACAGCCGATAATGAACAGGGAGTATTTCGACCTGCTGGTGGATAACTTCCGTTCACCCCACCTCTGGAAATGGGATGGGAAATGGGAGCTTCGCCACCCGATCGAGTCCTAAGCATGGACGTCACTAGCCCTCGGCCAGTCAGACTGGTTGCCCGACTTGATGTCAAAGGAAAGAACCTGATCAAAGGAATCCGGTTCGAGGGTCTTCGTGTTATTGGTTCACCCAACGACAAGGCCCGTCAGTACTACGCCGCCGGCGCAGACGAGTTGCTCTACATGGACGCCGTTGCGAGCCTTTACGATCGAAACTCTCTTGCAGATCTTGTGTCTGAGGTTGTGAAGGATGTTTTTATTCCCATTACGGTCGGTGGAGGGATCCGTTCTGTCGAAGACGTTCGCACACTGCTGAGGGCCGGGGCAGACAAGGTGGCGCTGAACACCGCTGCAACGAGAAGACCAGGCTTGATCAGGGAAATTGCTGAGAGCTTTGGCAGTCAGTGCGTAGTTCTGTCAGTCGAGGCGAAAAGCACCGCCCCGGGTAAGTGGGAGGCATACACAGACGGCGGCCGTGAGAAAACTGGCCGCGATGTTCTTGAGTGGGTGGCCGAAGGTGTGGCGATGGGGGCGGGAGAAGTTCTGGTGACTTCGGTTGACCGCGACGGGACAGAAAAAGGTTTCGACCTCCCTTTACTGAGTGCAATCTCTGCACTCTCCGCAGTCCCTGTTATTGGCAGTGGGGGGATGGGAACGGTTCAGCATGGACTTGATCTTGTGACCGAGTCTGATGTTGATGCAGTAGCGATAGGCCGCGCTCTCCACTATGACAGGCTTGATTTGCCCGTGGTTCGAGCTGCGATGAAAGAAGCCGGTGTTGCGGTGCGACAGGACACCCTTGTCTAAGGTCACCATCGTCGACTACGGCCTGGGAAATTTGAAAAGCGTTTCTCAAGCTCTCATAGCTGTTGGCGCAGACCCGGAGATCACCTCCGACCCGCGCGTGGTGGTCAGAGGTGAGCGCGTGATTCTTCCAGGGGTCGGAGCATTTCGAGTGGCTGCAGATGCGCTCCGCAGTCAGGGTTTGGCTGATGCCGTCACCGACGTAGCTCAGCGGGGAGCGCCTCTGCTTGGGATTTGTCTCGGAATGCAATTGCTTTTTGATAGCAGTAATGAATTTGGTCAAACCGAGGGGCTGGGTCTGATCCCCGGTACCGTGAGCCGTGTGCTTTCTCACGACGAAACGTCCCCCGCTGTTCGCTCCACCCACATCGGGTGGAGAACGGTCGATATGAACCTCACACGCAGCAGTCTTCCCGACGTGGTGGGCGTGCACCCGGGCGCTTCCTATTATTTTGTCCACTCGTATTCGGCAAAGCCTCAAAACGACGAGGATACATACGCGACAGTGATTTATGGTGGGAAAGCCGTATGCGCCGTCGCGGGGCATGACAACGTAATGGGCGTTCAGTTCCATCCAGAAAAGTCAGCCAGAGCGGGCCTGACAGTATTGGAGAGTTTCCTTGCCCTCTAAAGTGGCCATCGTGGGTTTGGGAAGCAGTGGGAAAAGGTTCCTTGCTCTTGCCAAAGACGCGAGCCCTGCACCCAGGGTCCTTGTGGTGACCTCTCAAAATCCGGAGCTATCAGGCGTCGAGATCACCAGTGATCTTGCGGCGCTTGCGTCGTTCGGGCCCGACGTTGTGGTTCTCACGGGGCCTGCGTCCACCAGGATTTCTGTGGCTAAAAGAATCCCCATAGACACTACGGGGGTGTTTCTTGAAAAACCTATGGAAGTCAGTGTGGCGGCGGGATCGGAACTCTCGCTACTGCTGGAAAGCACTTCCCGTGTCACGCAGGTGGGGTACAACCTCCGGTTTTCTGAATCTTTGATCAAGTTCAGAAGCATGGTTCAAGGTCGGGAATATGGGTCTGTGCTCAGTGTGAGGGCCGAGACAGGGCAGTACTTGCCCTCCTGGCGACCAGACCGTGATTATCGTGGGACGGTGTCAGCAAACGCTGCTCTTGGTGGTGGTGTGCTGTTAGAACTCAGCCACGAATGGGATTACCTGAGATGGATTTTTGGCGAGGCGACATGGGTGCGGGCATGGTTTGGCAAGGCATCGAGTCTCGACATTGATGTCGAAGACTCTGCCCACGTCACCATGGGTTTCGATGGCGACGAGGGAGCAGGCGTGGTTGCCCAAGTGAATCTTGATTTCCTCCGCCACGACCGTGTGAGAACAGTGACCGCTATCTGTGAACAGGGGACACTTCGGTGGGATGGGGTTGCCGGGCATGTAGAGGGTTTTCTGGAAGGCGCAGAGCAGTGGCAGAGCCTGTTTCGTAATTCTGGCAAAGAGACAACTTATGAAGCCCAGTGGAAGAGCTTTATCCATGCGGTAGAAACAGGTTCTGAACCTGTGGTGACGCTGGCCGACGGTCTTGAGGTTCTTCGGGTGATCGAGGCTATTCGCCTCTCCCACAAAAATGGTGGGCAGCAGGTTGCTGTTGATCGATCGGGGGCCTTGCTGTGACGGTGTGGGGTGCC
>Ga0307935_1000929_pt1 | contig 11487 bp, 16 predicted proteins | sample OrgLakmetageno92_FD_201827 | JGI IMG/M metagenome (GOLD analysis project Ga0307935, IMG submission 201827) | Saline water microbial communities from Organic Lake, Antarctica - #92 | ecosystem: Environmental > Aquatic > Non-marine Saline and Alkaline > Saline | place: Antarctica: Organic Lake...
CCGGGCTCAATTCTTCTTCAACCTTCATTCCGTTCTCCTTTTCTCAGCTTCCACGGCCCGGCACATACATTGAACGCGGGCGTCCTTCCCCGAGCTTGACGCGCAAATGTTTGTCTGTTTCGCACAGGGCGTTCTGGATGTCGGACAGCTCTATGCGGGGGACCCAGGGAGCCCTCCAGCGGTCCTGCTCCCCCCACAGGGTGAGCATCTCCTCCAGCCCCTGGGCCTGTTTCAGGGGATAGTCCACGGGACGCCCGGAGAGGCGGTTGAGCCCCCGGCGGGAGCCCGGCCCGAGGGCTGCCCACGTGTTGATGTCCGGGGCGTCCCGGAGGTAGCGGCTGTGGCGCATGTCCACCACCACCTGGTACGCCATGAACGGCCCCCAGCCGATGTAGTGGGGCTGTTGAAAGCGCTCCCAGACGCCCTGGAGGGCGGGCTGTCCGTCATCGTGGTTCACGCCCCTCAGATGGCGTTCCCAGCCCTCACGGTCCGCCCAGAGCCGCCCAAGGACAATCCGGGCGATGTACTGCTGCTTGGTCCAGCTGTACCACTCCGCCTTCTGGTTGCTCTCCGCCCGGATCATGTAGGCCCCGGTGTAGACCTTGGCCCCGGTCGCACTCCAGTGGTCCAGGGCGTTGCCCAGGGCCTCGGGGGAGAAGGCAAAGTGGGGCAGGCCCTGACCCTCGTTGTTGGGCCAGGCGTTGAAGTCGCACTTGACCTCGCCCCGGTTCATGAGCCACTGGAGGGTGGGCGGCCAGTTGATGTACCGGGCAATGGCCAGCATCATCCAGAGGTCCGGGTGGTCTGCGAACGGGACCTGGATGTTGCGGTGGATCCACTGCGTCACCCGGTCCAGCTCCCGGAACACGTTGCAATATCTGTACCGCTGGAGGTTCTCATCTTCAGTGAAGGAACCACTTGGACGCGCAGCAAAGTGGTTGGGGTCAGCCTCCTCCAGGTCACAGTCCTGCGGCACCCAGAGGTCCGCCGGGTCCGCCCCGGCCCGAAGCTCCTTGCGGATGTAGATGGCGTGGCGCTCGTTAACAAAGCCCCAAAAAGGTTCACTGTTCATCACGCGACCACCTGCCGTGCTACAAAGTCCAGCAGGTCCTGCTGGGCATGGTCGTGGCGGAGAGTGAGAGTGCGGATGCCCGCCGCCTCAAACTTTGCGCGGGTCGCATTGATGGACTTGACCTTGTCGGCCACGAGGTCCTCCTTGATCTCCCGCTCGCCCCGGTCGGTGTCCCGCTGACGCTCCCGGATACGCTCCAGGCACAGCTCCAGCGGGGTGTCGAGGTATGCGACCACTGGCTCATGATCTGGATAGTCAAAGCGTTTGAAGAACTCCAGCCAGGAGCCAGCCACGGTTGATGCCAGGACGCCCTCGCAGATGATATGACGTGGACCCTGTCCGGCCTTTCCCTCCCAGCGAGCAGCGGCCTCAATCGCCTCCTGCTGGAGGCCAAATGTCTTGATGGTGTCCATGCCCCCACAGCCTGTGCTGTACTTGCCCACGGCCAGATATCCGCCCGGGGTCCCCCAGCCCTCAACAGAGCTGCGCCGCCCCGGGTCGCGCTTGGTGGGGTTGTCGTACCAGACCAGGTCAACCGGCTGGGCCTGGGGTGTGATGAGGGCTCGGGCCAGCGTGGTCTTGCCGCTGCCGTTGGTCCCCCGAATGTTGATAATCATGTCGGCGCTCCTTGGGTGCTGTAGGTTGTGAGGAACTGGAGTTGTTTTTGGTCTCTATACCCCTCCAACCAGGCATCGTGTTTCTCGTCACCTCGGGGGAACGGGTTGTCGCTCCGGGACTTCCCGGCCCGGCGGGCACCCCGGCCCTCCTCATTGGCCTGAGACAATGCTGCGCTCATGTCGGCTCCTCCAGGTGTTCTGCGTTGAAGGCGTCCCGGAACTCAGCCCAGTCAGCCTCGGACATCACCAGCGTGCCGATGCCGGCAAACGTCTGGCGGGGGTTGGGGGCAACGAACACGCGCACGTGGACGTGACCACCCTTCAGGATGTATCGGGTGCGGAAAACCATTTGATGTGCTCCATTTCTAGGGTTGTGGTCCCCGGAGCCTATCCCCGGGGACGGGGCCGGTCAAGCGGCAGGCGTTGGGTAGCAGCTGAGCAGCTCGTGGCCGCCCCACAGCTCCAGCTCCTCCCGGTGGTGGGCGGTGTCCTTCCCGATCCAGTAGTGACCGTTGCGGGCTGACTTCCACTTACACAGGACGGTCTCAACCTCCTGGACGTTCACCTTGCGGTCCCCCGCCGGTGGGGCATCCTGCCCCGCGTATGCGCGCAGGAGGTGCTCTGTGACGCCCTGTGGGGAGAGGTCCCCGAGGAGCGGCCCAGCCATCTCTGCGCCCTTCCTCGGGTCGCGGTACATGGAGGTGATCGTGGTTGGGAAGTCAACCGGGACGCCCAACACACGGTCAAGCATGTCCGCTGCCTTGAAGGCAATCCACGGCCCGAACTGCGGCCAGCTTGTGACCTCCAGCTCAACGGACCGGAGGTTGATCTGCCCCGGGAGGTCCTCCAGGCTCATCACTGCGTCCTCGGGGCGGGGGAAGCGCTCCCGGAGCCAGGCCACGCTGTCAACGCACTTCTGACCGCGCCAGTGTCGGCGCTCTGCTGCCCTGGGCCACCGCTCCGCCGGGGCAACCTTCAAGGCAGCTGGGCCGGTCGCGTTCCCGTTCTCTGCGGCCACGTCAAGCCAGTCCCAGAAGCTCACAGCGCTCGTGCGGGAGGCGAGGAATGAGCTGGCCCCCACACTGTAGCAGCACCAGTATGCGAGCATGTAGCGCCGCACCCAGTCCCGGCGCTCCTGCCCCCCGGCCTGGATGTAGCGCCAGAGCCCCGTGTACAGGGGGTCATGGTCGTGGGTGGTGATGAGCTCCCGCCCCCAGGCCACCGGGTCATCCAAAAGGTTCTCACCAGGTTTCATCGGGCATTGTTGGTCCATCTTTCTCATCTCCTTTTCTCTGGCAGCTGGAGCAGGTATGTTCCCACCCATCTGCGGTCTTGTCAAACTTGTAACCCTCAGAAGCGGCTGCCTCCCGGGCCTCGTCAAAGTCCTCTCCCTCAACGTAATCACTGCAGTGGTCGCAGTGGATGAGGACGGCCCCGTGTTCCCTTTCAATTGCCATCTCAATCCTCCTGTGAAGCTGCCCAGGAGAGGAACGCCAGCAGGGCCGGGTTGTCTCCAAGGAGCGTGATTGTCCAGGACGCAAAGAAGCTCACCATGAACTCCTCTGGGTACTGGTCGTCAGCGGCACCGGGGAGCGCATGGAGCGCCCCGATGTCGAATGCGGCGTGGAGGCACTCGTGCCACAGCGTCTCGGCTGCCTGTCGGTGACCCTTGGTGACGTCCACCTTGATCTCGTTGTTGACGTGGTCGCACTCGCCGTATTTATGCTCAGCCGCTGCCACCTCGGGCTGCCAGACGGCCACCCGGTAGCGCTTCCAGCCCACCTTGACGTGCTTTGGGAACGGGGGCATCATGTCGCCTCCTCGCAGCGGGCCCAGGAGCCGGGACCGGCCCCCGCAACCACGGCGTCCCCGATCTGCTGAACCCACTCACAGCTCTCAAACTGCGGGAAGGCGCGGCTGGTCTCCTCGCAGCCCAGCGGGCCGCAGAGGAACAGGGTGAGGATGACGCCGCTCATGGCTGGGCCTCCCGGTCATAGGCTGACTTCCTGAAGTCACTCATGCGGTTGGACTTGGCCGCACCGAACAGGAGCGAGCCGCATGCCCCCCGGCCCTCCGGGTCGCTGTCTCCGCAGGACAGGCAGCCCGAGGGCGGACACTCTGCGACCTCAGCAAACGGAACGGCAGTGTCCATCCGGGTGAACATGGGGACACGCTGGCCATGGCACTGGTCCGCCGTCAGGAAGTCCGCCCCCACTGAGCGGGTCTTTTTGGAGTTGAGGGTGCCATCCTCCGCCCGGTCTGTGTACATGTACTCATAGCAGGTTGCGTAGGTCATCCCGAGCTTGGTGGCGACGGGCTGGAGCCTCCGGTGGGCCTCCAAGCGCCACTCCTCGTCAACACACTTCTGGCCACCCATGTTGTCCACGAACAGGGACTCAAACACACCGCCCCGGTTGTCCCCGAAGCGGGCCTTGATCCTCTCAACCATGGTGCCAGCCCAGGCATACCCGGCCTCCACGAACTTGACGATCACGTGGTTGTTCCCAACCTCCGCCAGCATGTGGAACAGATGCTCAATCTCCTCAATGCTGGTCACGCCCGGGATGACCGGGTTGACCTGGATGGAGGTATATATGCCCTGCCGCCGGAGCTCAGCCACCTCCTCAATGTGGTCGAGGAGTGGGAGCGCTCCCGGGCTGAGCTTCTTCCAGTCCTCCGGGTCGCAGGTGTTGAGGGACTTCTGGGCGTAGCTGTAGCCGTTCCTCTTCAGGATGTCGAATGCCCAACCAGGGTAGCGCATCCGGCTCAAGAAGAACACAGGCAGGCCCCGGTCGGTGAACGCCTCAGCGCCCCGCTGGGTGTTGTGGTACACGTCCTCAAGGGGGAGAAACGGGTCAGTGAAGCTGCTGAAGTATCCGGCGCTGGCTGTCTTCATCCGGTCCAGTGACTTGGCGACGTGACCCCCGAAGTCGATGGGCACCGTGATGAGACCACTGCCCCGGTATCCCTTGACCCCGCTGTTGATGTAGCAGAAGGCGCACCCAACGGTACAGAAGCCCCCATATGGCTCAGTGAGGATCGCGTCAGACATGCAGGGGCGCTCCCGGGAGGTCCCGCCGGTTGGACCCTTGCCCTGGTACCATCCCTGGAGGGGCTTGCCGTTCTCCAGCCGGAGGTGGGGCGCATAGCTCTTGCCGTTGAAGCCGATGTACACCCGCACGTCTTTGTCCTTTTCTGCGCCGCGCATCATCGCCACCCGGGCGGAGCGGGACTTGGCAACCATCCCGGTGAGGGGGTCCTCATGCTCCTCAATTGGCCCAAGGAACTCCCGCATGTCCGGGTCCGGGCGCATGAAGAACTTGTATGCCTCCTGCGCCGGTTCATTGCTCTGGCCCATCAGCCACTGTTCTTCAGATTGCACGTCTTTTCTCCAATTCGGTTGTTCCATCCCCAAGGGTGATCCGGGGGACTGTGAAGCCAAGGTTGCGGAGGGCCGCAGCCAGGGCAAACGGGTTGGTGGCATCCAGGGACGTGGCCTGTAGGTGGCCCTGGACCTTGCGCCGCTGGTTCTCCTCCGCCGTCACCACCTCAATGTGGCGGGGGCACACGCAGAGGGAGAAGCGGCAGGTGTGGTCGCGGTGGTGGCCAGTCGGGCAGGGCTGCCCCCCGAGGACCTCTGAGGAGAAGCGGTGGGCCCTCACCGTCCGCTTCCCGAGCCTAAATGAGCCATACCACTTCCTGTTACCCTTACCCCGGGAGCGTCCGCCGGTCCAGAACCAGCAGCCGTTGGGGAGCTTCTCAACGTACCCCATGAAGCGGTCGATGTCCTCTGGGCGAGCCTTCAGCATATCAGATCCTCACCGGGATGAGGAGCTTGGAGTCAGTGACCGGGAAGGTGTGCCAGCCAAGCCCCAACAACTCCCCTGTCAACGGGTGCCTCGGGCTGTCCTCCTCCGGGAGGAATGGGAAGTGGGCCTCAAGGGTCCTCTCCCCCAGCGGCAGGTCATAGATGTCGTCAGGCCTGACGAGGGCTCGGGCTCCGGCAATCTCGGGCATATGACCGCAGTACTCAGCATCATCCAACATCCCGCTCACCCTATGTTCCACATGAGGGCCTCGCCCCACTTGTCGCGTCCCTCCGCCATCCACCAGCGGAATGCCTTGAGGTCATAGTAGGCGTTGGCAGGCCAGGGCGGTGTCGGGCCGGGCCGGGCCTGGTCCTTGTAGTTGTAGCGCTCGTTGATGAACGTGATCCGGGTGTCCTCAAACGTGGTCATACCGGACATCTTAAGCATGTACTTCAGGGTGGCCCCCTCGGGCTTGTTATACCCCTGATGGAGGATGAAGCGGGGGCTCAGCCCGGCCTCGTGGAAGCCGGTGATGACGCCCGCAGCGATTGTCCCGGAGCTGATTGGGATGAACACCGGGTGGTGGGCGCAGAAGGTCCCAACCTCGGGCCGGGCCTCCAGCGTCCGCCTCACCTCAGCCGCCGTCTCGGTGATCATCTCCGGGAGCTTGAGGGCGTTGGGCATCATGTAGCTGTCGTTGACTTTGGCGAGGTCCGCCTTGGCCTGGTGGAACAGGTGCCAGCTTGGTCCCGCCGGGAGCGGCTGGAGCTGCGCCCCGAGCCCCATGGAGTGCGTCTGGGCCGCGTGCGGCCCGGGGTCCCTCTTGTACCGGGGGTAATAGTTGACGCAGGTCTTGCCCAACAGGGAGCAGGCCTGCGCCACCGCGTGGCCTGCCTGGGAGTGGTAGGTGTCCAGCACTCCAATGATCTCCTCCGGGCGGTCCCGGATGTGGGCGAACACGCCCCGCGTCTTGCTGAAGGGCGGGCCGGGCGGTGGACAGCAGAGGTCCTCCCGCTTAACCATCAGGCCAAACTCGCTGAGGTGGTCCTGGACGGGGGTGTTGTTGACTAGCATGGGTGCTCCCTTTCTCTCACAGAGCCTATCCCCGGGTGCACCCCGGGGCAAGCCATTTTTATTTGAGCGCTGGCTGCGCAGTCTTGGACACCTGGTCGTCAATGCCGATCTCATCCGCCTCGCGCCGCCCGGCAAAGTAGGCATTCTGGTTCTTGTTAGCCCAGCGCCGCTTGAAGGCGCTCTCCCATTTGCGCTCCCACTTGGCGTGGTCCCGGGCCTTGGCAGCGTCCTCAGCCTCCCGGTCCTCCTCTGTGAGGTTGGCGCGGCGCTCCTCCTCCTGGCGCTTGTACTCAGCCCGCCGGGCCTCGCACTCTGCGCGGCGCTGGGCTGCCTCACCGGGCTCCCACCCCATGCGGTGCTCAAGGTTGGCGTCTGCCTCAGCCTGGGCGAAGTCCTCCATGACGACAACCAGCGCTCCGCTGCCCGAGGAGGTGGCTTGAGCCTCCCTCTGGGCCCGGGATCCAGCTGACTGCTCGGCCAGTTTCTCCTGGTGGCGGTCCCGCAGGCGCTCCGCCAGGCGCTGGGCTGCCCCCTCTTTGAAGCTCACGGCCCAACGGCTCAGGCGCTGTGAGTTGCTCTCCAGGTGGGGCGTGACGATCCGCTCCAGGGAGGCGTTGAGGTAGTCAAACATGTTGGCGACGGCTGCCACGTTGGCCTCCCGGCCAATAATCGTGTAGCCTGTGTCGATGTGTCGGTTGCCCCGGCGCTCGCTGTCCACGAGGACGGCGCAGAAGTTGGTGTCTGCGATGGTGGACATGATGCTCTGCTGGTACTTGTACAGGGCCTTGCCCTTGAGGCCTGACCGGAGACGGTTGGAGCCCTCCCCGCCTGACTTGCCGCTGGCCTCCAGCTGGGCCATAGACAGGTTGTTGGTGGCCATGATCTCCCGGGCCTTCTCCATGGCCACGCTGGCCTCGCCCTCGGTGGCTCCGCCGTCCTTGGCGAGGTTCATGAGCTTGCGGATTTTGTCGAGGGTCTTGCGGTCGATCTGGGCGGTCATGGGGTTCTCCATTTCTAGGTTGTCTGGTGGGTGGCGAGGGGAGCCCGGAGGCTCAACCCTTCTTTGCCATGGGCTTGTGGGCGTGCGGCTTGGACATGCCCTCGGGCAGCACGAGGTGGTAGCAGTCTGCGTCCCCGCGCTTGGTGGTGCGGATGCCGTAACCCTTGATCTTGTTCACGTCCCAGTTGAGACCGGACTTGACGGTGACCTCCAGCCAGGGCTTTGCGCCGCCGGAAAGGGCCTTGAGAAGCTCCTCCATGGTCGCGCCCTGCTCCCGGCTGAGGAAGTCAACGAGGATGGACTGCTTGGAGCCCTCCCGGCAGGGGTAGGCTGCGGACTTGGGGGCGAGGTTGATGCCCGTCCCCCGGCGTGGGCCGGTGGCCTTGGCTGCGGGAGCTGGCTTGGCGTTCTCCGCCCGAAGCTCTGCGAGGTCCACGAGGTTGGCCCAGAGGCGCTTGGCTGCGACGGCCTTGGTGCTGAACTTATTGACCGGGACGGTGTTGCTGTCCAGCTCCAGGGCGGTCGCGTTGTAGAGGGCGACGGCCTGAGCGCCGGTGAGCTCCAGGAGGTCGTCAGCGATGATGGCGAGGAAGAGGCCCTTGTCGTCTGCGACCTTCTCTGCGCGCTCTACCGAGCCGTGGAAGGTGACGTCAAGGTTGTCCAGGGTGATGGTTGTGAAGGTTGTCATGTCGGTGCTCCATTTCTAGTCCCGGACCATCCGGGGATAAGTCCTGTCTAACAAGCAACCGGGGATAAGTCAAGAACTTTTCTGGCTGACTGACAAAATAATTTGTCTGGAGGCTGAATAGAGCTGTCGAGAGTGTACCCTGCGTGGGATTGCGGGGAGCCGATTAAACGGCTCCCCTGTCCATCAGCCGCATTCCTTCAAGCCGGTGACGGGGTCAATCTCGCACGTCATCCCCTCCCCCGGCTCGTTGATTGGACCGTTGGTTGCCTTCCCGGTGAGGAGCGCCATGCGCTTCCCGTCCTTGTTGAAGGTGGTACAGCCCTTGCAACCGGACTTCCAGGCCGTCATGTAGAGGTCCTTGAAGTCCTCCCAGGGCATGGAGCTGTCCATGTTGGTGGTCTTGGACACTGAGCTGTCAACCCACTTCTGGGCTGAGGCGAGGACCGCAACGTGCTCCTGGGCCGTCGCCTCGTGGGCCCGCTTGCCACGCACCCCGAAGGTGGCGACACCGTAGTCAGCCACCTCCACAATCTCAACTCCGCTGGGCGTGTTGACCGGGCGCTCCTGGAGGTAGTCGAACACCGGCTCAATCCCGGAGGAGCAGTTGTCAGCTGTGAGGCTGATCGTGCCGGTAGGTGCGATTGAGGTCAGGTGGGAGTTGCGGAGGCCGTGCTTGGTGATGAGGTCCAGAACGTCCGGGGCCTCCTCCCCGAGCTGGACGATGAACTTGCCTTGGAGGTACTTCTCAGCATCATAGGCCGGGAATGTCCCCTTCTCAGCTGCCAGGAGGGCGCTTGCGCGGTAGCACTCAATGGCAATGATCTTGAGGACCTCCTCCTGCCACTCCAGGTACTCGGGGGAGCCGTAGACAAAGCCCAGGGCCTCCCCGGCGTTGGCCATGCCAGTCACCCCCAGCCCCATGCGGCGCTTGTTGTGGGCCTCGGCACGCTGCTGCGGGAGGGGGTAGCGTGCGCGGTCCACGATGTTGTCCATGGCCCGGACAACCGGCGGGATGTCCGCCCGGAGCTGGTCATAATCAAACGCCCAGGGGGCATCAGCTGCGTGTACAAGGCGGGTCTGTACTGTCTTGCGCTTCACATACTTGGCCGCATTGAAGGAGCCCAGGAGGCAGGCCCCAAACGGGGGCAGGGGCTGTTCGCCGCAGGGGTTGGTGGCTGCGATTGTCTCACAGTACCAGAGGTTGTTCATGCCGTTCATCCGGTCTATGAAGAGCACACCGGGCTCCGCCCAGTCCCAGGTGGAGCGCATGATTGCCTCCCAGAGGCTCCGGGCGTCCACACTGTTGTACGTCTCTCCGCCCCAGCGCAGCTCAAAGTCCGCCCCGGCCAGGACAGCCTCCATAAACTCGTCAGTGATGGCGATGGAGAGGTTGAAGCCGGTCAGCTCAGTGATGTTGTGCTTGGCGTTGATGAACTCCTCAATGTCCGGGTGGTCAACCCGCATCACTCCCATCTGTGCGCCGCGCCGGTGGCCGGAGGAGGCCACGCACTTGCAGACCTCGTTGAAGATGGCCATGAAGGAGATGGGGCCGGAGGAGTGGGACTGGAGCTTGCGGATGATGTCGCCCCGGGGGCGGAGCGTGCTGAAGTCATAGCCGATCCCGCCGCCCATACGCATTGTCGCTGCGGCCTCTGTGGCCCGCTGCATGATGTTGCCCTCCCCGTGGACAAAGCTGTCCTCAATCGTGCCGGAGACATAGCAGTTGTAGGGGGTGGTGGCCCGGGAGGAGCCCATGGCGCTCTGGACGCGCCCGGCGGCCATGAAGCGCTGGTGGCCGGTGATGTCCCTGAATTGATGGTAATGCTCGTCACTGTCCTTGAGGGCTGACGCAACCCTGTTGTTGGCTTCACGGAAGTCCTCGCCCTCCGCCCGATACTTCATTGCGTGGAAGTAGTCTCCCACCCGTGTCTGTGGACCCATGACAGGCACCCCTTTGTTGTTGGTTTCATCTAACCGTGTGCACGAACTTCAAATCTAGCTGTCCCCCTGGTTGTCGGTCAACACCAATCTAATGGTGGCTGCTGCCCGCTCCAGGCGGGAGGCAATCCACTCCAGGCGCTCCCGGGTCAGGCCCCGGCGGAGCACGATCATGGTGACCAGCGCCCCCATGGCCGGGGCTGCCGTCTTGTGGGCCTGGTCGAGGCGCTCCCCGGCGCTCACTATCCCCTCACCACCGTGACCTGTTGGGCAGCCCGGGTGATCGCCGTGTACAGCCACTTCATCTGAACGTCCCGCTGCCTGAACACCCGGCTCTCGTCAATGATGAGGACGTCATCCCACTGCGAGCCCTGTGACTTGTGACAGGTCAGGGCGTATCCAAATGTGAACTCCTGGGCGTTCCGGCGCTCCCAGTACCCGATCTGCTCGGGGTCCCCGTTGAAGTGCTCTGGGTGGGCAGAGACAAGCAGGGGCTCTGCCTGTGGGTAGTCCTCTGGGCGGATGCGCAGGTTCACGTAACCTCCCAGCTCCTCGCTGTCCGTCATGGACGTGTGGAGGGTCCCGTTGAGCAGCCCAAGCTCCCGGTCATTCCGCAGGCACACCAGCTTCTCCCCGGCCCGGGGGAAGGGGGCACCGTCAAAGCCGAGGAGCTGGCGCATGCGCCGGTTGGTGGCGTTCCGGGTCGCGTTCTTACCGACAATGACCTGGTTGGCTGCGGTCGCAAGCTCCGGGGTGGCGCGGCTGATCACGCTGCTGGAGCCGTACTGGCCCAGCTCCAGGGGCTCCCCGTTGCGGACGCGGGTGGCCATCTCAATGATGGGGTTGTCCCGGGCCTGGCGGTGTATCTCGGTGAGCATGATGTCTGGCTTGGCGTCTGTGAAGTAGCCTGTGCCCTTGACCGGCGGGAGCTGGGCAGGGTCGCCCAACACGAGGACGGGCACCCCGAAGCTCAGGATGTCCTGGGCCATCTCCTCGCCAACCATGGAGCACTCGTCAACCACCAGGAGGGAGGCCGTGGCCAGCTTGCTCTCCAGGTTGAGGGAGAAAGCCGGTCTGGCAGCATTGCGCTCCTCTGCCTTGATCTCTCCCTGGAGCTTCTGTACACGGTCAGTCTTGCGCCGGTCGTCAACGTGGTCCGGGGGACCCTCCAGCCGGTCCTCCCGGATCATCTGGTGAACCTCATCAAGCTCCCGCTTCAGCTCATCCATCCGCTCCCGGGACTTCTCCTTGGGGTGGTAGATGAGGCTGTGGAGGGTCTGCGCGTTGGG
>Ga0307935_1000931_pt1 | contig 11464 bp, 10 predicted proteins | sample OrgLakmetageno92_FD_201827 | JGI IMG/M metagenome (GOLD analysis project Ga0307935, IMG submission 201827) | Saline water microbial communities from Organic Lake, Antarctica - #92 | ecosystem: Environmental > Aquatic > Non-marine Saline and Alkaline > Saline | place: Antarctica: Organic Lake...
TAAATTACAGGCGATTGCGCCTCGTAACAAAGTAAGTGAAAGCGTGGAGCCAGGTGAATTTTTTGTGGGAGGTATTCCGATTTCAATGATTGGGGTTACCGCCATGGTAGGCGATGCGGTTGGCAATGTGTTACATCATTTTGAAGCGCGTCGACTCGATGGAGATCGCACCACGGGAACCATCGGCTATAAAGATCGCACTAAATTGGTGCACGTTGAGTTCGTTAATAAGGGGCAAGATTCGGTTGAAAAGTCAGCGGTGCAGGTGCCTTTAAGTTTTCACAAAACAGGATTATTGAGTCCGGTTCAGAAAAATTTTCCTGGGTGGACACCTGATAAACAACAACGTGTGCATCGCGAGGGTATCGCTTTATCAGATGTTTTAGATTTGGAAGACCCTCTGTATGACCAAATGTTTGAGATGCTTAGAGGGCAAACACATTCGGTAGTGATTCGTAAAAAAGGGATGGTAAATGTACCGGAAGCGGAGGCCTATGACTGGCAAAAAAAAGCAGAAATTAAAGCCTTAGGGGCGGACCAGTTTTGTAAAACTCGTGGAGGATTTGAAAAACTACAAACGGGCTTAGAATCAACCCACGAACAAGGGGCGGTTTTAGTGACTCGGGCTTTAGGTTCTATTTCTCATTTAGAAAGACTTTTCGATGAAGGGGTTCGTCATATTTTCTTTGAGCGTATGAACATGACGCGCCAAAGTCATGAACATGAAAGCGATGAAAGTCCGCGTGGAGATTTATATTTAGACAGCGGAAAGCATTTAAAAATGCTGGATTTAGAACAAAAGGGAATGAAATTTTACTGGCGACCTAAGCTGGGGAATGGAGACACTATGGCGATGCGTGAATTTTATCGTGGGTCGTTTATTCTTCCAGATCAAGTAAATAAAAATTTAGTAGATTTAGTTAGTTTTAAAGGGGCTTCTGTAGCTATGTTTGGTTCGAGCGTTGATGAAGGAGAATCTAATACGCTTGGAACCGAGATCTCTGAGTTCGTGGGTCGTTTAAATAAAGCCTTTGATGGTAAGCTTGGCGTTATACATGGGAATGGTCCGAGCGTAATGGCGATGTCAGATAAAGCCGCCCGTGATCAGGGACTTTTAAGTATCGGTATGGGAATGGATTTTGAACAAACAGGCGAAATACCAAATTTTACGCCCCAACAGCTAGTCTTTTTTAAAGATAATGAAATTGAGTACCGACAAACTTGTTTCGAACGTTTACAAACCGTGCCTGTATTTAACTTAGGAGGGAAAGGTACATTATACGAATTGATTTTATCATTTTTACAGATGGGACTTAAAAGCAGTCTGCCCGTTCCGATTGTGTTAGTGGACCCAACCGAAACTAAATTTTGGAAACCAATTGTTGACCAAGTGCACAACATGGCTCAGAACCAAATTGGTGATTATCAATTTGCCAGACCCTTGACTCAAACCTGGACAGAGGCAGTTTTTCAGCCCGTTTCAAATTATGATGAAGCGGCAACCGTAATTGAAAACTTTCATCATGACCCTGAAGCCTTTTGGGCGGCTATTGGTATTTCAGAACCAGATTTATTAGCGGCTTTTAAAAATCAATTATCTTTGTACGCAAGCATAAATCAGGGGATTCCAGATTTTTTATTTAAAGCTTTTAAAAAAAGAGGATTGGTTTAAAGATTTTGCCAAATCAATTTTTTGGTTTAGCCTAGGTTTCGAATTATCCACTGTAATAATATGAGCAAGAACCTAGTTATTGTTGAGTCACCCGCTAAAGCCAAAACCTTAGAGAAGTTTTTAGGAAAGGACTTTACGGTTAAATCTTCGTACGGCCATGTACGAGATTTGCCTAAAAAGAATATGAATATCGATATTGAAGGCGGCACGTTTATGCCGACCTATGAAGTCACGCCCGATAAAACGAAAGTCATTAACGAACTTAAGCGAGAAGCGAAAGGGAAAGAAGTGTGGCTGGCGGCGGATCAGGATCGTGAAGGAGAAGCCATTGCTTGGCATGTATGTACGGCCTTAGGTCTAGATACAAAAACGACAAAACGAATTACGTTTTCAGAAATTACAAAAACCGGAGTTTTAGCGGCTGTAGCTAAACCAGGCATTATTAATCAAGATTTAGTCGACGCCCAGCAAGCACGTCGAGTTCTTGATAGGTTAGTAGGATACGAGCTTTCACCGGTGCTTTGGAAAAAAATCAAAGCCGGGCTTTCAGCGGGTCGAGTGCAATCGGTGGCCGTGCGTGTGATTGTTGAACGAGAACGAGCGATTAAAGATTTTGAAGCGAGCTCAACCTTTAAGTTAACGGCTGAGTTTGATTTGGGGGATAAAAAGATTTTAAAAGCCGACCTAAATAAAAAATTCGACGAATACGATGAAGCGAAAGCTTTTTTAGAGGCTCTCCTCGGGGCAGAGTTTAAAGTGGAATCGATTGTGGCGAAACCGGGAAAAAAATCACCTTCGTCGCCTTTTACCACTTCAACGCTGCAACAAGAAGCCTCACGAAAATTAAGTTTTACGTTGAAGCAAACCATGATGCTAGCCCAACGATTATACGAAGCGGGTAAAATTACGTACATGAGAACCGATTCGGTAAATCTTTCTGAGCAGGCGTTAAACCAAGCCGCACAGATGATTGAAAAAGAATACGGAAAAGAATATTTAGAGACTCGTAAATTTAAGAACAAAAATGAAAGTGCGCAAGAAGCGCATGAGGCGATTAGACCAACCGATTTAACGCAGTCGAGTGTAGCCGGTGAGCGCAATGAACAACGTTTGTACGATCTAATCTGGAAACGAACGGTCGCGTCGCAAATGGCGGAGGCTAAACTGGAAAAAACAACGGCGACGATTTCTGTTTCTAGCCGAGAAGAAACGTTTCAAGCTCAAGGAGAGGTGCTGCAGTTTGACGGTTTTTTGAAACTTTACCTTGAAAGTAAGGATGATGAAGAAGATGAAGATACGTCTGGAGTGTTGCCGCCGATTAACGAAGGGCAAATTTTAGACATGAAAGAAACCGTGGCCAAAGAAACCTACGCGCGACCGAAACCAAGATTTACCGAGGCGAGCTTGGTAAAAGCTTTAGAGGAAATGGGGATTGGACGTCCATCAACGTACGCGCCAACTATTTCTACGGTGCAAGACCGGGGCTACATTGAAAAGAAAGATAAACCGGCCGATAAGCGAGCGGCGCGTATGATTACGTTAACCGAAAAAATTGATGAATCGAGTATCATGGAAAACTTTGGTGCCGAGAAATCAAAACTATTCCCGACTGATATTGGAAAAGTGGTGAACGACTTTTTGGTGAATCATTTTAGTAGTGTGGTAGATTTTCAGTTTACCGCTAACGTGGAAGCTGATTTTGATGCCATTGCGGAAGGCAAGAAAGAGTGGAGTTCAATGATTAAAGGCTTTTATGGAGGGTTTCATGAAACTGTTGAAGCGGCTGGCGGTGTGAGCCGTGAAGAAGCTTCAAGCCAACGAGAATTAGGAAAAGATCCTAAAAGTGGAAAACCGGTGATTGCCAGAGTGGGACGATTTGGCCCGATGGTACAAATTGGGGTGGCGGAAGATGAAGAGAAACCGTCATTTGCGTCGATTCCAGAGGGCGTAAGTGTTGAAGAGGTAACCCTAGAACAAGCGCTGAAGATGTTTGAATTCCCTCGGAATTTAGGACAGCTAGAGGGTGAAGACGTGTTGGTTAATACTGGACGCTTTGGCCCCTATGTTAAGTGTGGCAAAACCAATGCCTCGCTGAAGAAAAACACCATAGATGATGATGGTAATGAGATTTTAGGCGACGACCCGCACAGTGTTGATTTAGCGCGCGCGAAAGAACTAATCGCCGAGAAACGAGAAATCGATAAGAATAAATTTATTGGTGAATGGCCAGATAAAGAAATTCAATTGCTTAGAGGCCCGTACGGAATTTACATTAAACACGGTAAAAAGAATGTGCGGATTCCTAAAGACGTAGAAAAGCCTGAGGAACTGAAAATTGAAGAAATTGAAAAGATTATCAAAGAAGCTCCGGCGGCTAAAGGACGTAAGTTTACCAAGAAAAAGTAGGCGTAAGGATTAACGTTATAAATTTATCTTAAAAAAAAACTTCATGACATGAAGTTCTTTTTTTAGTGTCACATAACTCCCTGTTGCCTCGTATACAAAATTAGTTCATAATTTTGATTGATGCGATATTTACTGTTACTAGGATTACTGTTTACGTCGGTGGCTAACGCGAGTTTGCTATCTTCAAAGTTAAACTACGATCACTTTGATTCGTGGAGAAATAATGATCAGCTGTATTATTCTACCTTTAATAATGGGCAGCAGTGGAAAGATTGGCCAGCGTCACGTTCTGAAATTGAGCCTTTAAATTTAGTCGATCAGCTCAATCTTTGTTTTGCTTTTGAGGGGGGGTGGAATCATTACTTTAATGAGTGTGTCATTGATGATGAGGATCAGCTTTTAGGCTACATGGAAGCGGTTGAAGAAACCGAGCGCTTTGGTTTTCACTTTAGTGCGCCTTCATTAAACCTTGAAGTGGAAGATAATTTAGCAGACATTGATGTTAATAGTTTAGATTGGGACAAATATGAAACGTGGTCCCCAGAAAAACAACTTTATTTTTCAACGTTAGATCAAAACGAAACGGAGGGGGTTATTAAACCTTGGGTGCTTGATAAATATTAAGTTTCGTCTGTTTGTAACAGCTGACAGGTTCTGTTATACATAACAATATGATGCGAATACTACGGCTCATCTTAAAAATTTCACCACTCGTGTTTGTAGTGGCTCTGGTTACAGATGGCTTAGAGAAAAAAAATAAAAAGAAAATTTCGGTAAAACGGATCGTGCTTATTTTAGCATTAATCGGGGTTGTGCTAGTGGGAAGTGCCATGGCTTACGTGCGGGCTCATTACGATGATGCTTTTACCCAATCAACCAATGGCTGCGCGGTTGTTTTTGGCGCCGCTGTTTGGAAAGATGATCAGCCATCACACGCGTTGAATGATAGAACGCAAGCAGCGATTGAACTGTATAATAAAAATCAGGTGCAGTGTTTGATTTTTTCGGGTGGCGAATCAAAAATTGGGACGCATGAAGCGGAAGTAATGAAGCGTTTGGCTTTAGAGGCTGGGGTAAACTCCGCTGATATTAAGCTAGATTATTTTGGTAATAATACGCTGGCTACGATTATAAATTTAGCCAATGATGTGCCTTACGTGTTGGTATCTAATGATTTTCATATGGCTAGAATTGGTTTAATTGCCAAGCGAATTGGGCTAGAAGAATATCACCTACATAGTGCGCCTTACAAATTTAGCCGTTACGATAAAAATGGTCGTTACTTTTGGCGTGAAGTTGGCGGCACTTTGATTTTGTGGTTTGGGTTGTGATTTTTAGCGTAGCTCTTAAAATCCCTTCTGGTGGGGCCGGTAGCTCAGCGGTTAGAGCAGGGCGCTCATAACGCTTTGGTGGCTGGTTCAACTCCAGCTCGGCCCACCAGTTAATAAATTGAGAGTTTGAGTGAATTGCTTTGACTCTTTTATTTTGTTGAACTATATTTTAGATCAACTGGAATGCTCGTGCATTTGGTTAATATCTTCTTCTACCAATCATTTCCTTACGGGATCTCGGAACGTGTGCTCTGCGGAGCTTATGTATGGGAACCCACCTATAAAACAAGGGAAAAGGAGTATAACTGAACACGGCATTTTGGTGCTGTTCAAATTTAAATGAATTTTTGGTGAACAACGTTTCTTCAAAGTGGTTTTTACGTCGCTAGGATAGTTTTATGGAAAAAGGAAAACTACTGGGGGCTACCGGCGAAGACTACGCGGCTTATTATTTAAAGCTGCAAGGTAAAGCGATTGTAGCGCGTAATGTGCACTCGAGCGGGGGAGAGTTAGATATTATTGCCTATGATGAATCACAAAATTTATATTTACTGGTAGAAGTTAAAACCAGAACGAATGAAAACTTTGCATCAGGGGTCGAAGCGGTGGGGTATAAAAAACAAAAGAAGATGCAAAATGCGGCCGCCCATTTCTTTTTAAATATTTTGCGTTGGCCTTACGTGCCAGAATTTGAAATCCACGCGCTAATATTAACGCCTAATGGTAAAAACGATGGTCGCTTTGAAGTCGAGTATTATGATGATTTGAGTTGATTACAGTTGTCGACGCAAGTTTTCTAGCTGGGTTTTATTAAGCACGGTCAGCAGCGCCTCATCGCTTGCGTCACGGATGCCGCTCACTGTTTCGAAGGTTTGCATCAGCTTTTTCTTGGTCGTGCCGCCTATGCCGCTTATATCGTCTAGAATTGATTTAGTTTGTGACTTGGCGCGCAGTGATCGGTTAAAGCTAATGGCAAAACGATGCGCTTCGTCTCGTAGGCGCTGTAGTAATTTTAACGCCGCACTGTCAAAGCTCAGTTCAATGGGCACGCTTTTGCCTGGCCTGAAAATTTGCTCTTCTCGTTTAGCCAAACTTATAACTTGAGTCTTGGGGTCAAAGCCGTCTACCTGCAGATCATTAAAGATTTTTAAGGCACTGCTAAGTTGCCCTTTCCCGCCATCAATAACGACTAAATCAGGCAATACCCATTTTTCTTTGTGGGCTTTTATTTTTTTTCCCATTGGGTTGGTATGCTCGGGGCGGCCGTCGCCTTTCCAAAAATTTTTATCGTAATTATTTTTTTCATAAAACTTAACCGCACTTTCGTGGGCATTTAGGGCGATAGACTTAAAGTCATGCTCAAGAGCATATTGTTCAATCAGTTGGAGCGCTACGGTCCCGTGACCTTGATTTTGATGCGCTTTATCAAAACCAAAGACCCGCATAATCAGCCTCGTTTTTGTGCTGTGATCTAGCCGTACGACACCAATTATATTTTCATCGTCGGTGAAGACCATGGGATGATTTTTCGGTTTTGTTTCATCTTTGTGCTCGCGGTCATACACAAAATCTTCCCCCATGTGCGGTGTAAAAATTTCGGTTTCACGAATTCGGTGGTAGTTAGCCCAGTCACTCTCAGATTCAACGGCACGCATTTTTAATTTACTTACCAGCTCGGTTTTGGCTTGGGTCCGTACAAACCGACGGCGCAGCACTTCTTCCATACTGGCAAAATCATCGACTTTATCTTTTTCAAGGCTTTTAATTTTAAAGCGTCGGTATTCAGAATTCTTGGGTTTACCGTTTTCAAACACCACCATAGAGGCGACGGTGTGCGTACCCGACAAATGAGAAATATCGTAACATTCAATCCTTTCGGGTGGTGTTGACAGTTCAAGGGCTTGTGCCAGTTCTGGCAAGGCTTTACTAAAGCTTTCAGCTTGGCTGAGGGCGGCGACTTTTGCTTGTTCGGCTTGGTTTTTGGCGTTGATTTGCGCGAGACGTAAAACTTTCATTTTATCCCCGATCTGCGGAACGATTAGATCTACCTTTTGCCCATTAAAGAACGTTTGGCTTAAAAACATGGCCATGGGCTCGGCGTCTGACAACTCGACGGGCATTAAAATCTCCCGCGGGAAATCGGTTACTTTTTCATAAAACTGGGCTAAAAATTGTCGAATCACATCGCTGTCTTCATTAAGTTCCTCCCCTCTAAACTTAAGTTGGTTTAAGTCTCTAAAACGGCCTTGCCGGAAAGCCATGCGTACCAGGTAAATGTTTTTGCCATCGCGGTGAAAATTTACAAAATCACGATCAATTAAATCGGCAAATTCTACGGTTTGCTTTTGGGTCGATCTATCAATTGACTCCAAAGTGTCTCTTAGTTTAGCAGCCGCTTCAAACTTTTGCTCGCGGGCAAACAGCATCATTTTTTCTTTAATCTCTTTTTTTATTTCGCTGGTATTGCCCTTTAAAAAACGCTTCATGCGTTCAATGTTGTGTTGGTAGTCTTCGGTGCTGACTTCGTGTCCCGTCAGCTGATTGATATAATAGTCTTGCCCGGGCTTTACCATTTTAACGCCAAAAAACTTTTGGCAGAATTTAATGGTATCTCTGAAATCACGGGCGGAAGTTTTTGGTCCAATGTAAGTGCTACCGTCTTTAACGACGCGTCGTACCATTTCTAGCTTTGGTTCGGCTTCATTGGTGACCCGTAGATATAAAAAGTTTTTATCATCTCGCATTAAAATATTAAAACGCGGTCGATACTCTTTAATCAGGTTATTTTCTAAAATTAAAGCCTCAATTTCGCTCCCTACACTGCGGGTTTCAATGCGGGTGATTTTACTCACCATGAGCTGTGTTTTTGGTGACTGATTGGTTTTTTGAAAGTAAGAACTCACTCGCTTTCTAAGGTGTTTCGCTTTCCCAACGTAAAGTAGATTGTTTTCATTATCCCAATATAGATAGCACCCCGCGTCGGTGGGTATTTCTTTGGGTTCAAACTTGAATTTTGTTTCACTCATAATCTTTCTTATTTTACTGTTTAAGTCCGGACTCTACAAATACACTTTAAATTTGAGTCGGGACTTGTAATCAGTTTGTGTTTAATTGGTTTTGGGGCGAGTTTTACTTTTATCTTAAAACTTTTAAGCTGCTTCATGATGAGTAAACAACAACCAGAAGCCGTTGAAAAGCGGAGCTTAAAATCTTTTTTTAAAACACGAAAAAAAGAACCCTTAACCGAGGCAGAGCTTGATGCCTTGGCCCTTAGAAAAGCTTTTAAAGAACTTGAAGTCAGTGATTTTATAAAATACCTCCGGTCACCCTGGCGGATTATGTGGCATAATTTTTTAGCGGGCGTGTTTAGAGGTCTTGGTTTAATTGTGGGGCTTACGGTCGTATTTGGGGTTTTGATCTGGATTTTAGCCGGACTGGTTGATTTTCCTTTGATTGGTCAGTATTTTGAAGACCTGAAAAATCTGCTTGAACAATATTCAGACACTCAACCAACCCGATGATAGAGAATGAAATCGTACAACAACTCGTTTATTTCGCGCTCAACTTTGCGTTAATACTTTCAACGCTTCTTTTCTATGCGATATTTGCGTGGGTGATTGCGAGTTGGTTTATTATGTTTGGTATCATTACTCCGGTAAACCGTGGTTTTGCTTTTTTAACGCAAATAGTGGCGCCTTTGTTAAAACCTTTTCGATGGGCTAAAATTGGCATGATTGATTTATCACCGATTGCAGCTATCTATGTGCTTCATTTAGCAACAACTGCTATGAAGAATGTGCTTGGGCAGTTTCTTTAAGAAGGGTAAACGAGTGTCATTCTTGGTTCTAGTACGTACTTTGAAAATGTGTTTCTATTTGATCGTAGCTTTTGGGCAGGGCTTCCGGCTTTCCAGATATTGAAATGAGCCTCAAAGTCATCACCCGGAAAAATGAATCCACTGTTTTCATCGATTACTTGCCCTGATCGGGCACCAATTACCTCTACCAGATCGGCTAAAAGTGGGGCTCGTGGCGGGTATTCATTGGCTCTATGTTTTTTTATAACCTCAACTTGCCTGTCTGATAAAATACTCATTACTCGAGCCCCTGTTTGAAAGCTCCCATAATTATAATCGCCTGGGGCAAGCCCTAAAGCTTCACCCATAGTTATGGCGCCCTCTTTATTAAGGGAGTCCCATATTAATTGCTCTCTTTCTGAAAAAGGTCTCATTTATTTATCTTCGAAATCGTGTTTTGGGTTGCTGTGTGGAAGGTCACCTTGATGACCATCAATGGTTTGCATAGCACGGCGGGCAGGACCGTTGCTCAAATCATCTAAGGCCTTAATCATTGCTACGCCATCGACGGGTTCACGGTGTTCTCTTGCTAAAGGTTGTCTTGGTTTTTCCATTGAGTAATATAATAAATTTTAAATAAATTAAATTAAATAAAAATTATGTCAATTATTTATCCTTTCGTGTTGGTCCGTTTAGCTCTGGCACGTCTAATGCGGGTATTTTTTTCTTTACCTTCTCTATTTTGGTCTCAGTTTTAAGCACGCTTGAGTCAACGGTAATCCCGTCGGGTTTGATAGAAATAATACGATGTTGAGGAATACGGTGACGACCAAATCCGAGCCAATTTTTTTCAACTTCTAAGGCGAGTATTCTTGGGGAAATCGTATCAAAGGTGAAATCACGCACGGTACCCAGTGTTTTTTGGTGGGCTCGGTCGTACACTTTGGCTTTTAAGATCGAACATTCTTTTTCAAATATTTTTTTCAGTCTGGGTAACTCTTTGGGCAGACTAAGCACATTGCTGTCATTAATAGTGATTTGTTCACCGTTCCAGCTAATAATATCTTTTGGCATAAGCAGTTTGTGCCCGTCCATCGACTTAACCCAAAAGGCCTCAAAAATGCCCGTGTCAGGGTTTATGACCATATCGATAAGTAAGCCGGTGGGCAGATCATCGTTCTGGCTTTGAACCAATGTTTTAAAGCTTTGCCGAAAAGTCGTGAGCATGATTGAAAGATTAAGACTCTACGACTTTAGTGCAAAGTGATTTTGAAATTTAGTAGGCCGTGCCCACGTCTGTGTTTTGGTAGAAGTAATTTAAGATTTCAACGTAGTTTTTACCGGCATCAGCTAATTTGTGGGCCGAGTTACCCGATAAACCAACGCCATGACCTTTAGGCTCTAAACCTTCGTCGTAAGGCAGTTTGCGTCCTTTTGTCCACGGATACTGGCTGACCCACTTAGAAGAGCTCTCACCGGCACTCTGTGTGAAATAAGGCCCAATGACAGGCTTGCCGTTATAAGTTAGAACCCGTCCTTTGGTTTCAGCGATTAAATCTTTTTGTTCGTGGTGGTACGCTTCCCAATCATAACCCAGGTACATTTGTGACGTCGCTGGTGAATCTTCCAGGTCATACGCTTGGGTTCTGAATTTTCTACGTTCACCGTTATACACCAACGCGTAACTACGCGCTAAAATATGGATGGCGTGTTTTTTCTGGGTTGGCTCGGTCACTGGTTGTTCTGCGAGTCCCCACAGATATTGCTCTAGGGCTAATTGGTTTACCAGGTAAAAGCTTTTACCGGCGCTCCAGTGGGCATTAATCTGTTGACGAAATTGGTTATAAGCCACGGTGCCTAACCCTCGATCGTAATTTTCGATTTTAATAACACCATTGGTTTTAAACTGCGGATTAGTGAGTGTTTGGCGTCCATTTGGCGTCACAAGATCAAAAGCGCCGACTTGCGTTTGTGGTAATAACCGTACTTCTTCATCTCGCTCAAATTGGTCTATTTTTTTACCATTCGACCAGACTTCCATGTAATCATTAGCCGACAAGATAGCGAAATTTTCTGCAAAATAACTCAGTTTTATTTTAACTTGTGGTCCATAGACACCACTACTGGGTTCACTAAATTTTCTTTCGGCGATTCTTGTAACCGGATTTTGTCGAACGGGAGCACTGGCGCTTAGGGTTTGGGTTCGGTTTTGAAAGCGGGTTAAAGACTGCTTGTCTCCAGAAATCTGAATTGGGTAAA
>Ga0307935_1000932_pt1 | contig 11458 bp, 9 predicted proteins | sample OrgLakmetageno92_FD_201827 | JGI IMG/M metagenome (GOLD analysis project Ga0307935, IMG submission 201827) | Saline water microbial communities from Organic Lake, Antarctica - #92 | ecosystem: Environmental > Aquatic > Non-marine Saline and Alkaline > Saline | place: Antarctica: Organic Lake...
AATAAGTCCTATCCCTATGATGTATGAGAATGGGAAGAAGTTTTCAAACGCCTTGTAGACAAGAGGTTGTTCCTCTCTAAATATAAGCGAGGTTATATGAGCGAACACGACAAGACTAATCAGCACACTAAATCTGTACTTGGTTGGGTTAGTTTTGCGTATGTTAATTTTCACTATGCAGCCTCGTATGAACCAGTAACATATATCTCATCACTGGAAGCCCAAGCGAAAGGTATCGTAGAGCTTAGAATACCTCTAAATCCATAATCTCCACCTGTGTCTATAGCGTTCAGTACAATATCATCACTTCCCCCCATAAGTGCAAAACCCACCCACCTAGCGGTTGCACCAGCTGAGACGTCTATAAACATACAGGTGCTATTTATAGGTGTTCTACCGCCAGTTTCATCTCTAGGTGCGACAGGCAAAGTATAGGTAACACCCCCAGCAACACTTGCACTCTGTAGTATGTGCTTTATCTTAAAATGAACAGTTTTACCTATTTGTGTATATCTTGCGTATTGTAAACCTGCGCCTATGTTTGTAGCTGTAGGTGTCCATGACTGCCATGCTCCACCTAATTCACCTGCTGTAGTATTGAGTTTTGCGTTTGTTACTACACCATCTTTTAGTGTTCCGTCATCATCGTGAGACACATCAAGGATAGTTGCCACCTCGTCAGCCCATTGAGTAGTTGGTTTAATAATAACAATGTCACCTACTGCACTACCTGTATCGGTATAGCCTGGTGCTATTGTGTCTATCTCTAGGTTGCTACCATCAACGTGGCCCTTAAAGTCCACAGCTGTAGCTTCTGATATTACGGTTATTGTCTCTGATGTCACTGGATCTGTGAACGTGTGGGGAGTACCCATACTTGCGTGAAAATTAGTTGGTATGCCTGAAACTGTGTTTACGATAATTGTAGATGCGCCGCCGGAACGTGTACTTTGAACTGTTGCGAGGTTAGCGTTTCCACTACCGTCACTTGCTTTGATTGAATTTATGCTTGCCATACATATATAGTACAACAAAAAGAGGCCTAAGTTAATAGGCCTCTCTGTTCTTTTAGTAAATTACTACTAAGAGTTTGAATCTTCTAGTGTAGCGATTGCATCAGCTTTTAGACCGAATACGAATACGTCACCTCTAGCGCGAAGTTGCAACTCAGAACCACCGTGTCCTGGTACATCTTTGATGAGCTTCATACCACTTCCGGTAGCTGGGTCCATCTTAGGTGTAACACGAACGATTGCTCGCTTGTCGGCAATAACGACATCCATATTCGCTGGGAATAGGTCATCATCAGATTCAACGACCATAACGCCGTCAACTGGGCCAAGTACACCGTTTTTACCAGCGGTATAACCCATATCTGAACCGTCAAAACTTGTAATCAAGCTTTTGAATGAGTCAGCGATTGCAAAAGGGATCCAAGCAACCATTTTCCCAGTCATTCCACCATTCTTTTTAACAGTTGAAACTGTGTTGAAGAATTTTAGTTTGAGTGAGTCAGATGAGCTGTCCCAGAATACTTTGTTAGCAACTGGTCGTGCAGCAATTATCTTTGTTAGTGCGTATGCGTCAAAGTCAGGGATGAATTTTTCATAGACCCAAGTTCGTGCAAACTTACTAGCCAATGAAGCCAATGGAGTATCTTGCTCCAAAGTGTCCTGAATACGAAGGAACTGGTACTTGTTATAAGCAAGTGTCATATCCTGGTCATCAGTTTCAGCCAATGTTACTGTTTGTGAAGTTGCTGTTTCATCGTAAGTTCCAAGAGAACCTGCACTAATATCATAGTTCAAGATTTTAACAGTTTGAGCTGACGTAAAGTTAACACCGTTGGCGTTCAAGTGACGTGCAACATAAGAAGCCTTTTCAAGAGGCACATCCAGTATGGAACTGGTTTTAATGCCATAAGCTGAAGCCATAAGAGCATTGTCCTTTCAATTAAATATATTATGTTTGTTGTCTTCTGTTATCTAAAATATACCATAATTGTTATACCTGATACAATAAGATTGTGCAAATACCAGCTCACAGATTACCCCCTAGAAATTACCAGCCGGAGATAGCTGAGGCCTATAACGACCCAGATATAGACGAGCTACTGTTAATCATAGCTCGTAGAGGTGGTAAAACTACTCACGTCTTCGCTGAGTGTGTGGTGCCGGATTTAGTTAAACAAGTCCAGACTATAGTGCTGGTATACCCTACTGCCAAGATGGGCTTTAGGAACTTCTGGAATAACATTGAAGATGATGGGTTTAAGACCATAGAACATATGCCAAAAGAGTTGGTTGCTAGACAGTCCAACTCTGAGGATGATATGCGTATGGAGCTAATAAATGGCTCAGTATTTATGGTCGTTGGTTCAACTAATGTAGAAGCGCTGCGTGGTGCCAACGGTAAGAAGTACATCTTTGATGAGTTCGCCGATATGCCTATTGAGGCAGTTAACGTGGTGGCTCCGATTGTGGAAGCTAACGGCGGTAAAATGCTCTATATGGGTACTCCTAAGATAGATGGTATCAACGGTGAAACTATGCGCCGTATGCACTTTAGGTTCAAAACGATAGATAGTAAGTACACTTGTTACGTTGATGCTACCCAGTATATGAGCGCTGAACAGCTAGAAAAGAGTAGACAAGGCTACATCCTGCGTAATGGTAACGACTTCAAATACCGACAAGAAATGCTCTTGGACTGGGGTCAGTCATCACAAAGTAGCTATTACGGTGAGATAATGAGCAAAAAAGATAAAGACGGTTCTATAGGTGAGTGGGCTTATAACCCAGCTCATCCAGTGTATACAGCGTGGGATCTTGGTCGTTCTGACAGTATGGTGGTGTTATTCTTCCAGTATTATAAAAACAAAGTCCGGCTGATTGACTCTTATGAAACCACTGAATTTGGCCTTAATACAGTATTACCAGCTATTCAGTCTAAGCCATATGTCTATGGTTGGCACTTCCTACCGCACGATGGCACCGTGGCCAGCTTAAATGATAATGTGCGACGTATAGATTATATGCACCAGCAGGGTATGACTAACGTCTCAACCCTAAAACGTGAAGGTGTAAGTATTGGTATTGGCTATGTTAAAGACTGGCTACCTAAAATGCTTATTAACTTGCCAACTACATCAGATTTAACTCGTAAGGTGAGAGTATACAAGCGTAAGTTCAACCCTAACACTGGTGAATATGTCGGCCCAGAACACAACAGCGCAAGTCATATAGCTGATGCACTACGCTACCTATGCACAGCCTTGCAATATTATTTCAATGAAAAGGGCGAGTTTATTCTCGCCCCTGAAAACAACCAAACTGAGTATAAATCAGATATGGCTACTGTTTCTTATTACTAGCTTTTTTAGCTGTGACTAACTCTTTTGGGTCAGGCTTAGAAGTGTTTTCTGATTCATCATCAGCTTTGACTTTTGCATTACTTCTACTAGAGATGTTCTGTAAGTATTGCTCTTCAAAAGGATTTGCATTTTCTTCAACTTCTTCTCGGTAGTTTCTGAGTTCTTCACCGTACATACTGTATAGGATCTGCGTAGTAGTTACCTTGCGACCATCATTCTTAGAACTTAGAATAGACATTTTATTTGAATTTTTACGAAACTCTTTAATCAATTTAACCCACTCTGGTGCTAGTCTCCAGCCATAATCTTGGCCGCGAGAAGCGTTTACACCCATATCTGAGCTGTTAATGTAGGCAAGAATTTGTGGTTCCATCTTTGCGTAGTGAGTGTCTCCACTCTTAATGTTGAAAAAAGGTATTCCTTTTGGTTCGTTTGACTTGGCCATTTTATGCTCCCTTTGCTAATTCTTTAGTTAATTGTTGTGCGAAATCATTTGGGTCGTTAACTGGTGCTGGACCTCCATCACCTGATACGTCCATTCTATCTTCAGCTGTTGGTTTTGCTGGTTCTGGCTTAGATTCAGGGTTAGTGGCCGGTTGCTGTTTACCGAACTCATACGCCTGTTGGTATGGTTCTAGCCAGTCAGAGTAGAACTCCATAACATCTGGTGCAGATAAGACAACTCCCTTATCTTGGTCAATTTTGACCTGTTTCATCAGCTTTTCATAAACCTTTTCTTGTAGCTTTGGATAGGCTTTGAACAGTGGTTCATACTTCTCTACTGCTGTAGATGCGTCTCGCTTAAAGTTAACAGTTGTTTCAGCTATTGTTTTAGCATCGGTTTTAATCTTATCAACTTGCTTGTCTAGTTTGAATTGCTCATTCATAAGCCACTGTGCAGCTTCTTCAGTAGACATTTGACCACCAGCTGCGTCTACAACATCTTGAGGTGTTCTTAGCTCTTTACCGCTTTGTTCGTCAACTAATACGTTAGATAGACCATCTGGGTAGTACTTCTCTAATACATCATTAGTAGTACTCTCAAGCTCTTTAGATGAGCTTCTTTCAGTGTTAAGTAGGTTAGATACTACGTCTTTGAGGTCATCTCTAGTAAGAGGTTTTGCCTCTTCTTTAACTTCCTCAACTGGCTTTTCTTCTTCTTTGACCGGCTCTTCTACAGCCTTTTCTTCAGCTTTTTCCTCTTTAACAGGCTCTTCTTTTGCCTCTTCTTTAACTTCCTCAACTGGCTTTTCTTCTTCTTTTGGTACTTCTACCTCTGGAGTTACTGGCTCTTTGTCTTCACCAAAACCCTCAAATGCTTTATCAAACTCTTCGTCAGCGTCCATATTTACCTCAGCTCCCTTATTTTGTCGTTTAGTACGTTCCGAACACTTCGTAGGTGCTGTGTTACCAGCTTATGGACTGCTATCTGTTGTCGTGGGTCCATTTTTGCAGTATCAGCCAAGTCAATAACGTCAAATGAGTTATGTTCAGATAGTGCGCCATCAATATAGGTCATCATTTCGTGTAGAACTGACTTGTTTGGTTGGTCTGGATCTTGCTCTTCTTTGGTATCTGGAGTAGCAAAGTCACTTATATTGTATGGTATGTCTTCTGTGGCCATATTGCTTATATTTTTACATTATTGTGGTGGTGGAGTCAAGCCCATATCCTGTGGCATAGGTGCATCTGGGAGGTTATTAAGAGCTGTAGAGAGTTCCGGAGCTGTCTCATCAAGTAGCTTATCTTCAACAAGTTTCTTCTTAGCGACTGCCTGTGGGTCGTTAGGGTCAGTAGTCTGGCTCATAACTGTGACTGCATCCTGCAAGTCAGCACGTTTCTCGTTAGTCCAGTCTTTTTTGCTCATTGTAGTGTCTACAAATGCGTCTATCTTCTTAATGTAGTCGTATAGCTCATTCCAGTTAGTACGGAGCGCGTTAGGGTTTAGTGGGTCAGGGAACGCTTCTGGGTTAATTCTCATTATGTCTTCTCTGGTAGCGTCATCAACATAGATGACACCTTCACCGTCTTGCTCTGATAGGTATAAATCAAGTGCAGATATGACATAGTGCCGCAAGAACTCTTCTATGATGTTGGTTATCTGTTGAACAGACTCATCTATACTTGCAGCCTGTTTCTGCGCTCCAACACCAGTCTTAGACTCACCGATAGCACCAAGAGACTGACCAGGGTTCATACCCATCATATTCTGTATTTGCTTAGTAATCTCTTCACTAATCTTAGGGTATTGCTGGCTAGTAGCTGTATCTAATGTAAGTAGTTGAATCTTAGCGTTAGAGTCAGTTGAGCTGATAACACCACCGCTTTTTAGGTCAGTAGCACCTGTGAACAGCCCCATCTTAACCATAGTTGGCTTGCTGTTATACATCCAAGTGGTGGCCACGTTCTGTCTCAAAGCCATTAAGAAGTTTTGATTAGGACTTGCTAGACGAACGCGACTGTCACCAAATGGAGATAACTCTGCTGGGTCAATGACTAGGAATATAGATCGTGGGTAGCCGAACTTTGAGCGATTTTCAACAGTTCTAATTTTCTGATTGATACCAGGGCTAAAGGTACAAATATCATCTGTACGGTTCATAGAATAACGAGTGATAATGTCAAAGGTAGGAGAATCAGCATCTATTTTAGCTTGTTCGCTAGGTGTTAAATATTCAGAATAATCAGCTGAACCACTACTGTCTGGACCAGTTTCAATGAGCGCTTTTAGTGCGTCTAGGTTGTAGGTTGTAGCACCACCATTTTCAACTTTAGCTGTTTCTATATCATAAATATGCTGTATCTTGCCAGGAGTCATCTTGGTTCTGATGTAGAAGTACGGACTGTGACTACCATCTTGTGTGCCTGGCTCGATCGCAAAGTCATTGAAGTGAATAAGTTTTGGCACTACACCAAACTGGCCATACATCTTAGTAGCAGTTATCTGGAATAGGTTAAACCCACGAGATAGCGCACCACGTCCACCAAGCTGTAGGACGTTGATAAAGCCCTTGCCAAAGGTGTTAGGGTTCAGAACTACATCTTCTACTAGAAAACGACAGGTAAGGGCCTCTACGGTGCTTTTAGAGCCATTGATAGCTATTGATACTGAAGGTATGTTCTTGACTGCTGTACGCATCATCTGACGGACAATACCGGCCACTGTGGTGTCACCAATATTAGGGTTCTTGCCACTAGCACCATCGTACTGAGCGTTAGTTATCGTATCTAATCTTTTGAAATCTCTAATGTTTTTGTCTACAAACTCTTTACCTCTTTGCCATTCAGCAAGATAGTTCATTACTTCTTCGTCTGGAGTTACTTTATCTTTTTTCATAATACTTATACTATATCACCAATCACGCCTATATTCACGCCCTCTATCACCGCGTTAACGACATCAAAAGAGGTGTTTTCTAGGTCACTAGACACCCTAAATTTAGCTTCATTTACCACCCTGTTTGGCAGTCTTATCCTACATCGCCTAACCTTTTTAAGTGAGTCATTTGCCTCGCTGGTAGTCGGTATTGGAGTTGACCAGTTAATCAGTCTGTTATTCCAAGAACGGAATAATAGTCGTGGGCTGCTCCAACCAGCGCTTGTATTACGAGAAGGAGTACCGTTAGTGAAAGACTTAGTTTTAGTCTTAGTTTTACCTTTTTTGTCTACATAGGAGATTGTAATGTTTGCTGTACCAATAAAGTTAGCAAGATAAACCACAGCCTGAGTCGCAGCAAAGAAGCTGTTTTTGGCAGCACTCGTAGCTTGCAAAGAGCTTTCAACCGCAACTGGGAACGGTGTTGATGTTCCATCACTGTTCTCATCTTCTGCAACGTAAGTGTCAGCTAGTTTGAAGAACTCATTACCCTGGCGTATGTATAAGAAGCTGTCAGAGTTTGGTGGTGATATTGTACCAATCCAGTTAACTTCAAGGTCCCATAGGTACCACTTTGGCTTATTTTTATTAGTTAAATCGTACACAAGTACTTGGTTATTGTAGTTAAATCCGCGAGACGGTACGGCGTAGCATACTAGGTTGTTCCAAGAAGCGCTTATTATCTTGTCAAAATTAGCGTTTTTAATAGTTCTATAGGTTTCTGCCACTGGCTCACTGACGATAGACGGAGATAATACGTTTTGTAGGTTGGCCTCTGTCTGGAGTGCTGTAATACCCTCAGATGATGGGAATAACAGTTTACCAAGATAGTTTATAACGCCGTACTTAGCGTATACAGCAGATGCACCGGCGTTAAGTTCTTCTGGGTCCCAGTAACTCAATACTTCATTTCCGTAAGTAACGGTCTTTTTAGTGATAATTTGTTGCTTAGAAGTACCCTCGGTGCTGGAGAATAAAGATAATAAACTCGGTATGTTCTGGTTATTCCTGAACCCAATAACAGATGTAGGGAAGAAGTTAGTACCTTTTAATAGCGGTAGTCGCTGAGTTTCAGTACCACCAAAAGATACCCCAGTCTCAGTTACTAAAACAAATAATAGGTCATATGGGTTGTCTGGATCTCCATAGAACACCGGTGTCTTATCTACGATTATACCTAGACTAGCTTTGATACCTTCTGTTGCATTGACGCTTGGTGGTATACCCAAGTTGATGTTAAACGGTATAGAACCGTCATCTACTATAGTGGTGCCCGCAATAGGTATATTTGATGCCATGTTGATTAAATCACTGTAAACAGGGCTTGTGCCGTTAAGTGTCACAGCACCGTATAAGTTACGGCTTACAGCACCGGCTGGTGGAGTGTCGTTAAAACTAATAGTCAAGAACTCTGTACCGTCAGCTTTCCAAGTAGAACGGCTCTTAGACACAGATTGTGTCTTAATTGGACCAATAGCTGTTTCTGTACCAGCCTCAGTGTTATAGGTGATTGCGTAATAAACAGTGTTGCCACCAGTGGTGCTTATCCCAGTAGCAGCACAGGTCAATGCGCTCACTGGGTCGGCCACTAGAGAGTAGACTACGACCTCAAGAGTACTCAGGTCTACGAAGCGTAAATTGTCTACTCCGTTCATACAGAACAGCATATTGTTTGTACGCATAAATGTAGTGATGACACCAGATGTGGTGGTGATAGTGTTCGCTCCACCACAATTAGTCCAGGCTGTATCGTTTGGTTGGCAGTATTTGACTACACCATCGTCAGCTATGAAATGATATATCTCATCATTGTAATAAACTGTTGATACTTCGCCGTTAAATCCTACTGAGTTAGGCAGCCACTTCTTCTTACCAAGACGCTTAGTAGCGTTATTAGCAGAGTTAACACGGATGTTACGACCATAGCTATATGCGTCTGGTGGTATATTATAATCTCCACGCTCATCTAAACCACTAGCAAAAGACACCCACTGTGCCGGTGTGACAATTTGCGCTCCCTTTACTTTTACTGGTTTATCAATGGCCATTACCAAATGCCCCCTATGCTACTGTAATCATCCCTTCGCATCATATCAATAGTAGTACTTTGGTTATTGATGGCTATTGCTTTGTTCAATTCGTTATTATATTTCTGAGCAAAACTAGGGCTTAGACTGACCTTCGTCACGTCTGATAGTGCTTTATTCTTAGATACACCAAGTACTGCCAAGTTTTTGTTATAGAGTAGACTAATAGCACTATCATCAGTTCTGGTAAGTTTTGGTAGATATTCCACTACGTCAAGTACGATTGTCGCTCCAACTTCTTCTGGTTTAGGCACTCGTGATAATACAATGTTACGACCAACAAAAGCAGCTCTATCTGGTCGGTCTAACTCATCGTCAACTACTCTTTGGCCAGGGTCAACCATCTTAAATCTAGCAATAACCGTACCATCGCTAATGAATTTTAGCTCTTGGTTTGGGTTTATAACTGGTGTTCGGTATTCTTCAGATAATTCAAAAGAGAAGGTAGTCTCGTTAGCTATTGTCGCTAATTCATAGTCATTAACTCTGAGTTGATTCCAATAGGTTTCTGTTTCGTACTCATCTGACCAGAGATTAAAACCTCTAATAAAGTCGTTTTCAAATGCTATTAAATCTTCCTCCTCGTCATCATTTTCTGCATCGTTAATAGTATAGTAAGTGTCCTGTGCGAGATTGCGTATGTTGTCTATTGCTGCCATATCTATATTTTACCTTGATTGCGTTATTTTGTGTACTATATTAGGTCTGATTGTCTGGATTGTAGGTACTGAGCCTGATTTCTGGTCTATTGTGGCGTATTGTTGTACCTTTGGAGCATAACTGCCAGCTTTTAATTTACCAAAGTCACTACCAAGTTTACCTGAACCTTTACCACCACTTCCACCTTTACCGGAGCCAGACTTCTTATCTTTAAGGTAATACTTACCCTTATCTAGTTCTTTACCGTAAGACACACCAGCTTTGGTCATCATCTGGTCAAACTGCCATAGTTTTTCGTACATCTCTGGGTCGTACTCATCTGGCTGTGGATCTCCGTCTTCTTTCCAAGACTCGTCACCCATCTTACGCCACGCTTCAACACCAACATCTTTATACTGTTCTATGTCTTTATATGGTGTTTTGTTGTCTTTATAGATTTCACCACGTTTTATAGCTGTTTCAATCTTTTCCATTGAACTTGGTCCAACTGTTGGGTCAGATTCCATAAGGTCTCTTTTAAGTCGTAGAGCTGCTAGGTTGGTATCATACTGTTCTCTTTCAAGATATGCGGTATCGGTTCCTTCTTGGCTTACGCCTTTGACCAAGCCCTCTTGTAAGGACTTAATTTCACTCTCATCAAGCTGTTTACCAGTCTTAGCTTTATTGTAGGCTTCTAAAGCGGTGCCATCTAATACTGATTTTAATGTCTCATCTTCAAGCGCACCGTGTTTATCTATAGAGCTTAGGGTAGAGTTTATATCATCGTTAATCTCTTTTGAACGCTGTTCTCCACCTTTTTGAACCGCACCGTTAGAACCAATCATTGTTTCAAATACTGATGGGTTATACAGTGTGTTTCCCTCTTTATCAGTCTTATCTGGTAGATTTCTGTCTAATATAGGGATTCCGTCTAATAACTTGTTAAAAGTGGTTCCAGTCCAGGTGTCTGTCTTTGTATCATTCTGAGTTGGATCAAACACTTTACTAACTTGGTTTAGAAGTGAACCGTAAGGAGTGGCCATTCTACCAGCAGAGCTAACTACTCTTTGGCTATATTTACCAAAGTCAGTTGTGCCATCTAACATATCAGCTATATCAGTAATGCTATCTGTTGGTGACATAGCACCTACAATAGACTTAATATCAGTCAATGACTTTTCGTTAATACCATCATTTCTACCTATTGAAGCGTAGACCAATGCTGGTAATCCAAATGAACCCATATATGATGGTATATCGTACCAAGCGTCACCAAGTTTAATACTGTTCTCTTTTATGCCTTCACGTTGCCACCTATCGCGCTCGTTTTGGTCTTTAGGATATGCACCTGTGACCATATCGTTAGCACCCATCGCTGTGAATATAGTGGCGGCTGTTGCGGCTGAACCAGACTTTTTAATTGATTCCTTAATTGCAGCAGCTCTCATCGTAGGGTCTTTGGCTGTAAATGCTTTTATGGTATCTACGTTAGCAAGTGGTACTACTCGTTGCGCACCAGCGAGCAAAGAGCGGCCAACGGCACTAGGATAACCAAGCACAAGTCTAGTTACTCCCTTAGCTAATACTTCACCACCTCTTGAGTATTCTTTACCCATCACTCCAGCTAAACCATCAGCGATTGCTCTTTGAGCCGTTTTCTCAAAGGTGCTTCTCTTAGATATTCCACTACCTAAACCAGCATCTTTTCGTGCCTGTGGTGCGTATAAATCTCTTGCTAGATTATCTGGGTCAGTCCGAGCCATAACATCAGCTCTCATCCGTAACTCGTCACCCTTGTAACCTTGCTTTTTAAGTACTTGCTCATAGTGGTTTCGTACACTCCGGCCAGTAGAACCTTCTATCATAGAGTCACCTAATTGGTTTCCAGTAGTTGACCAGTTTTTCATATGTTCTATAGGGTTTTTACCAGCGTTCTTAAATCTTGTCTTTGTAGCATCTACTATATTACTTACACCTTTACCA